>Ga0172372_10009319_pt1 | contig 12786 bp, 7 predicted proteins | sample LakKiv5m_2_FD_114544 | JGI IMG/M metagenome (GOLD analysis project Ga0172372, IMG submission 114544) | Freshwater microbial communities from Kabuno Bay, South-Kivu, Congo - kab_092012_9.5m | ecosystem: Environmental > Aquatic > Freshwater > Lake | place: Democratic Republic of the Congo...
GAACGTCTTAACTCCATCCCACACCTGGCCAAAGAAACCTCGTTCGCCGAGGCTATAGGAGGCCCGCCCCGAACCTACGGCAGGTTCCGGTTTGCAATCCGTTCGGCAGTATGTAGCCAGGGCACCTTCGATTGATTCTCGGGTCTCGGATACTCCAGGATGGCCCTTCATCTTTTCGGTGTAGTAGTCTCCTGCTTTGAAGTTGAGTCGCTTCTGCGATGTAAAACCCAAGTAACGAACCAGAGAATCGTAAGCCCCTGCTTTCGATGTAGCCTCACGAGAAGCTATTGTCGGCCGGCCACTAGGTGTGTACCACGGTGCTTGCGGCTTAAAATCAGGCCGCGGAAGCGGCGCAGGTGCAACGGTCGGATATGGCTGTGCGGCAACTCGTTTATCTGACATGAACCTCTCCTAACAGTTATCTCAGATGTGAGGAGAAAAATTGCAGGTGTACTCCTCGTGACCGACTTCCGCAGGCACATCGAGGCAGCTCACCAAAGCTAGTCACGACCGAACTCGCGACAGCTTTGCCGCCATTAGCCTACTCTATTCGGCGTGTCCTCGGTTGCGAAGGATACACACCTCCATACGCCTGTGGATAACGGCAAATAATTCGCCCCATCAATAAATATTATCGAAGATTTTTCAAAAAAGTTGCTTGCGTCCACGATGACGGGAGCTGTAGCGATATGTGTTGAGGTCCCTGTGTTTATTTTAACGCGAGAAATACTAATCCAGGCATTTCCACCTTGTACCAGAGAACTAGGCTGTCCAGCTCCAAGCGGACCAGAGGTTGTCACACTTGGCAACAAGGGGAGCCTAGGGGCTGCATAGCACCCCCAAGCTCCCCGACGCTGTATCGAACTACTTCTTTTTCCTGGTAGCTGCGCCGATCGCTCTCTCAATGATTACGCTCGGCCCACCGGCTTGACCGTTGAAATCCGAGTCAAGCAAAGCGCCTGTCACACCGGAGGCACAGTTACCTGTAACCCGGAGTGCGAACTTGCCTTTTGCTGGCCATGGGACTGCCCTAGTCTTCTTGCCCTTCTTGACAACAAGCTGCAGCGAAAGCTGACTCCCCTTGAGGGTCGCTCGCACAGTCTGGCCTTTTTTCCTCGGCGACACCGCCCCACTGAAGCACCCAAGCGAACTGGGCGTCAGATTCTGCGAGAAGTTTACCCGCACTGGCGTAGTCTTCTTGGCAACTACCGACGAAACGGAGTAGGTAACGCCAGCACCAACGCTGCCAACTCCGCCGCTGCCGCCGCCCGTGCCGCCGCCCGTGCCGCCGCCAGAACCGCCACCGTTACCACCACCATTTCCTCCGCCACCAGAGGAATCACCAGCGATAGCGCGAGCAGCACTGACGATACCGCCCGAAACCACCTTACCAGCAAGCGCTGGAAGCGGCTTCGATGTCTGTATCAACCGTTGCTTGGCCTGCTCAGGGCTTAGCTCTGGACGAACTGCAAAGAGGAGTGCTGCCACCCCTGATACATGCGGAGCTGCCATCGATGTGCCCTCCGCTGGCTCGTACCCCTTGTCAGGTGTGAGACTCCAGATATCCTTCCCCGGAGCTGCAACGTGCACCTTACTTGCTCCGTAATTTGAGAAGCTTGCAAGGTCGCCCATATTACCAACCGCGGCAACTGAGATCACATTCGCAACGTTGCAGTTCGCCGGACTGGATGGTGTCGAATCGTTGTTGGCTGCGTCATTTCCCGCTGCGGCAACAAAGAGGATCCCTGCCTGGTTAAGCGCCTGGAGGTACTCCATTTCATATTGCTGACACTCATAGGTACCGCCAAACGATGCATTCACAACGCGGATATTGTGTCCCTGCTTCTTTGCCCAAAGCACGTAGTTTGCGCCGTTGAGAATCGCTGCTGCCGTGAAGTTGTCGTTAGCGTCAACTGCTCGAACACCCAGTAGTGTAGCCTCCGGAGAGACACCGACAACACCATCGACGTTGTTACCAGCCGCTGCGATCGTTCCCGCTACGTGTGTGCCGTGAAAATCGGTATCAACCGGGTCACCACGTAAGCTGCCGGCGTTAAATCCGTAGGCATCATCAACCACCCCGTTTTTGTCATCATCGACGTTGTTATTTGGGACCTCTCCCGGATTAACCCATCGAGTGGTGAGGAGCTCAGGGTGGTGGACATCAACGCCTGAATCGAGCACAGCGACGACGACACCCTTTCCGCGAGTACTACTCCAGGCCTCTGGTGCATCGACATCAACGTTCTCAACACCGCCACGCTGACCGTAGTTGTGCAACCCCCACAGGAGGTTAAACCCGTAGTCATTCGGCGTGTTCGGAGCCTTCGTAGCTGGCGAGTCTGGTGCCGAAAACGGTTTACGCTTACCAAAGTGTACCAATCCGCTCCTGTTTGCAGAGATATTAAGCGGGATCCCTGAAAACGTAGGAAAGAAGTACCCATCGACTTTTACCTGAGGGGTATATACTCCTCTTGGAATATTGTTAAACGTAAAGTTTCCGACGTCGTCGGTGAACGTTACATAGTCTTTTCCTGCAGATGACTGGAGCACCACTGGAACACCAGCGATAGCAAATGGATCAACTGCCACTGCGCGATGTGGTGAACTACCCAGCGGAAAAGTAAAATCCTTCTGGAACTCAAGCGATATTGGGAACTGAGGATCCGTCGAGGCCTTATTGGCGTACACCTTAAACTCCTCACCTTCCCCACGCGAATACACCAGATCAACTCGTGAATCACCGGTCACATCCTGTAAGGTCAAGAGATCCTCGTATCCGTTTGCCGGAGCAGCGCCGATAATAATCCCAGAAGCTCGAGTGAAGTTTCCACCTTCGCTAAAGAGCATCGTTGTAACGGTCTGCGGCTCACTCGTTGGAGAGCTCTTATAGATACAGGTCAGGGCAATATCAGCTGACCCATTTCCATCGAGATCCGCTGAGTCTACCTCTATGGGTATAAGCTCTGAATCAGGGCCGAAGAGTGTAGTGAGTGAGACCTCCTGGAATGCTTCGAACGTGAAGTTTCCCTTACCCCGAGCGACCGCGACAGAACCTGCAGAGATCGCTATTATATCCCTGTGGGCATCGTTGTTTATCTCTGCGATTCGAAAGCCACTGTTATACGCTGCACTTGGGAGCACCACATGAGCTACCCGCTCGAAATTGTCGTCATCATCTTTGGTGATGAACGAGATAGCAGCCTGCGCCGTGTTTCCTTGGCCGGAGATGGTTTGTAGCACGATCTCAGCCTTGTAGTCGCCGTTCATATCTGTCAACACCATCTCAGTCACCCGCTTAGGAATCGGCAGCAATTTAAGGACGAACTCTGGATCACTCGAGAGGAACACTAGCACCTCGCTACCACCCTCAGACTTGCCCATTGCAGCTGCAAAGTCGGGGTAAAAATCGTCATTGATGTACCCTTTGCGGGCGACGGTCATCCAAGACTTTCCGGGTTCGCCAAGAGCAATCAGCTCTTGGCGCTTATAGGTTCCATTACCTTTGTTCTTTTGAGTTACCAGGATGGGAATCCGCGACATGCTATCCTGGCCCTCGACAGGTATATACCCTGTGCCGAAGGACATGATATCGGCTATCCCTCGCTCTCTATTTGTAAAGTGCGCCGGAAAAGAGGATATCCCCATAAATGGCGCGAAAAACCTTTGTCCACTTTCCGTCTTGCCGGGAATTGATAAGCTCCACGACTGCAACTCGCTTGGCACCGAAGCGGCGAGCCCCTGCGTTGACAAGGTAGACCAATCTATCGACGCGGCATTCACAGTCAGGGGATATTGCGGTCGCTTTGCTGCAGGATCGCGAAGGGTTCCAGAGACCTTGTACTCAAGTGGTTTGTAGATACAGTTTGCCTGAACGTATTCAACCCTGTCGGCAAACTTTGGGTCCTTCAACAGCGCCACGACATCGTCTTTGCTCTTAGAGGTCTTAAACGACTCTAAGCGGTTGCTGACCTCCTTTGGCTCCTTGATATCTTTCGCCGCAAGCTCTCTATGTACGAGCTCTTTTGACTCTTCAAGAACGGCCACGGGCGACCCAGAGAGGGTGCTTATCGGCTCTTTGTACTTTACGATGTATTCACCGGGAACTGAGGGACAGTCGTAGAACTCCTGCCCCGTTGCATTCAACGGATTGAATGCAACGCTCATGGCGGTGAGAGATAGTGCGAGCGAAGTTCGGCCTCCGCTACGGATCGTCGCCCTGTGTACCAGGGACGACACTACTGTTTTGCGCGAAAAAAAGTGCATCATAGTATTGTCCTTTCAAAAAGTGACCCCTCCTTCCAGACGGGTCTGTGGTAGCCTGCAACCTCCCATCGGGAACGTGCAGACCGAAAGAACAAGGTAACGGCAACTCAATCGCTAATCAAACGTCGTTTGGCGCAATATGAGCTCTCTGGCTCATATTTCTAATCTTGGGAGGTATAGCTTTGCGTAAGCGCCTTTAATCAGGCGGGAGAGAGTTCCCTCGCTGGGCCTCAGGTAGGGCCAACTGCGGCAATGCTTCCGGCGGGTTACTTCAGCTGGAACGAAAAATCCTGGGCAGGGCCCGTACCGCTGACATCGAACGTGACATCTCCAGCAGGTGCCGAGAAGGCATACACAAACCCTCGCGGGACGATAAAGGCCTCACCTGAATCTATGGCAATCTTTTCATCCGTATCGCCATACGGCCCCGACGCCACCCACAGGGTACCGGATGTAACCGAGATAATTCGGTCGTCTGAGTGGCGATGTGGACCAACGGTGGTGCCCAACTTTAAACGATAGCGCCTCAGATACGGCCCTCTGATCTGTTCAGAACCAACTACCGTGGCCCCCTCAAATCCAGAGATGCCCGGAATCGGCATCCACGTGAGCCCTGCTAACCTTCCCGGCTCTATGCGCCAGTGGAGCTTGTCCTTGGTGAGCTGTCCACAGATGTTTGCATTGATTGTAAACTCACAGAACGCACCTACCAGCGGCCCCACGACGAGGGACGAAAACATAAACGCGACCCCGAGAGTACTCACCAACAGCCATCGTCTCTTGTGCCACAGGTGGTGAATGCCCACGAGCACCAATCCAGGCAGCCCGATTGAGAATCCAATAATTCCGATGAGAGATTGATCTCCTGTGTAATCCCCCCACACGATTGAGAGCATGGGGACCCACAGGACGATGCCACTGGGGATGAGAAATAGTAACGCTAATAATGAGAGCATATCTGATCTTTTGAAGGACTTATCCCTGAGGTAGTCCGCTGAAAATTACCCGGAGAGGAAAAGTACTGACTAGCGTGGGCTCCCATCCATCGCCTATCGCAAGAGATAAGAGCCCACGAAACGTACTGTCGAACGATACTACTAATCGACCTGTTTGCAAGAAGGATTTGCCTCAAACCCTACCTCTTCGTTCCACTCCCAATTCTGGTGGACATGACGACACTCTGTCTCACCTCACCGGCCACTAGGGCATCGGGTTTGTCGCGCAAACCCTTGCCCTACCCTCAGCTCTTTCAGTACTCTAAGCCGGTCATGAAGAAACACCGAACCCTCACCTCGATCGCCCTCTGTCTCATCTGCACCTCACTCCTCTCCTGTAAAAGTAAGGAGTGGCGTGTTGAACGTCCGAACATCCTCTTCCTGATGCTGGATACGCTCCGTGCAGATCACCTAAGCGGCTACGGCTACGAGCGCCAGACGTCCCCGGTGCTCGATGCATTTGCGAAAGAGAACCTTAAAGCTGCATTCGCTCTCACGGCGGCTCCGTGGACACCGGCTTCAGTGGCATCGATGTTTACCGGACTCTATCCAGCCGCACACAGAATGATGCCACCGAATGACCGAGTCCTGGCAAAAAAGGGGCTCGCAAAGCTCAGCAATGAACTGGACACGATTGCTGAAATGCTCAAAGGATATGGATACAAAACTGCGGGAGTCAGCCCGAATCCCTGGATTACCAAGGAGTTTGGATATACTCAAGGCTTCGAACAGTTTCATTTTATCGACCGTATGCCGGCAAACAAGATCACCGAGTCAGGTCGTGAGATTATCGATGGTTGGAGTGCAGCAAGCTCCAAGGATCCATTCTTCCTATATTTACATTTTCTCGATCCGCACGATCCGTACACCCCACCGCCCGGGTACGACACAAAATTTACCGGCTCGTTGCAGCGCTCTCCATTTACGTACACTGAGGATCTACAACAGAAAATTAATCTCTATGACGGAGAGATTAACTTTCTCGATACAGAGTTAGGTCGATTCTTCGAGTATCTCAAGGAGAAAAAGCTCTATGACGACCTCGTTATCGTTATCGTAGCCGACCACGGGGAGCAGTTTATGGAGCACGGCAATGAGCGCCATGGATTCAAACTTTTCAACGAGGAAGTGCATATTCCCCTCTTTCTCAAGACAGGTCGAGATGCGGATAAGGGGCGGATAATCTCAGAGACCGTAAGCACCGTGGATATCCTTCCAACCTTACTTGCTCGACTGGGCAAGAAGGCTCCCGAGTCGCTCTCTGGAGTGTCATTAATGGATGAGGAGGCTGTACGGGCCCGACGTGGAGTACTCTCTGAGATTCGTCGTGTCTACGATATGAAGGCGGTGACCGATCTCCCAGGCAATCGACTCGTAATGGATGTTGAGTACGACCAGTCCAACCCAGACCCGATGAAATCTCTTGAAGCGTGGGTTGCCCCGCAAACGGTCGGTCTATTTGATGCACGTAACGAATATGCGTGCATGAAACCTGTTCAAAATAGGGGGCTTGAGGCTAAACTACGCGGGACCTTTGACGGGCTTCACACTACAGCTCTCAAGGTGCTCGTAGCCCCACTCACTCCAGGGGAGGAGATCAAAGATGAAACCCTTGAGCAGCTTAAATCGCTGGGATATCTCCAGTAACCGACCTGCCCGAAATACCTGCCTTCTAGCATTGCTGACTTTGCTACTGTCACCCGAAGTGGCACACGCCTACATCGGTCCAGGTGCGGGCTTTGCCTTTCTGGGCTCGACTCTCGTCTTCCTCATAACTATCGGCATGGCGGTGATAACTATTCTGTTCTGGCCGCTCCAGTGGCTGATTCGACGGCTACGTAACCAGGGGATCCCAAAGCACGCCCGCACGCGACGTGTCGTTATCGTTGGGCTTGATGGGTTAGAGCCAGGCCTTGCCGAGCGCTACATGAATGAGGGGCTCCTTCCCAACCTCTCGAAACTTAAAGACGGGGGGAGCTACGCGCGTCTCGGCACAACGCTTCCAGCTCTCTCCCCTGTTGCCTGGTCGAGCTTTCAGACCGGGGTCAATCCGGGCGCACACAACATCTTTGATTTCCTCACCCGCGACAAACGCTACTGCCTCCCACAGCTCGCCTCAACAGAGACACGAACTGCTGAGAAGGTGCGCTCGCTTCTCGGCCTGAGGCTGCAAAAAAAAACCTCGATCGTAATTACCCGCAAAAGCCAGCCTTTCTGGAAGATTCTCGGGGCTCACGGCGTGTTTTCCAACATTATCCGAGTGCCGATCTCATACCCGCCTGAGAAGTTCAACGGCAACATCCTCTCCGCAATGTGCACCCCCGACCTCAAAGGCACCCAAGGGAGCTTTACCTACTTCACCGAGGAAACGTCGAAAGCTTCCACCGTTACCGGTGGTGACGTGCGGGTCTTTGAGCGGCGTAGAAACCCATCTGGCGGAGATACGCTCTGCGGTGAACTAAGCGGGCCTCCAGCACCAGATGGTTCTGGGTTTCTAACCATCCCGTTCTCGCTGACTATCGACAAGCACATCGCCTCCGGAACACTCTCTCTCGATTCACAGAGTGTGCATCTGACACCAAATACGCTCTCGCCGTGGATTGAACTCGTGTTCACTCACGGGCGTACAAAGGTACACGGCATCGTGCGATTCTGCCTTCGTCACGACGGCACAACATTCTCACTCTACATCTCGCCGGTGAACGTACACCCAGAAAAACCGGCGCTCCCGATCTCAGAGCCAGCTATCTTCTCTGGCTGGCTCGCCAAGAAACACGGCCTCTATGGCACCTTGGGGCTTATGGAGGACACCTGGGGACGCAATGAGCTTGCGCTTGATGATGCGCGCTTCCTTGAGCAGACCTACCTCACACACAACGAGCGCGAGCGGATGTTCTTTGAAGCCCTCTCAAAAACCCGCGAAGGGCTCTGTGCATGCGTCTTCGATGCGAGCGACCGCATTCAGCATATGTTCTGGCGCTACATCGATGAGCGCCATCCCTCGCCGCTCGAAGACAGAGGCACATTTGCCAACACCATTCGCGACATGTACATCAAGATGGACGAGCTCATCGGTCGCGTACAGCAGGAACTTAAACCAAACGATCACCTCTTTGTGCTAAGCGATCACGGTTTTGCTTCATTTAGACGGTGCATTAATCTTAATACGTGGTTACTCCAAGAGGGCTACCTCGCGCTAAAAAACAGCAAAACCGTCGGAGCCGACTATTTTCAGGACGTCGATTGGAGCCGGACGAAGGCCTTTGCTGTGGGACTCTCCGGAATCTACATAAACCGCAAGGGCCGAGAGGCTAACGGGATAGTCGATCCCCGCGATGCCGATGCCCTTAAAAACGAGATCGCGCGCAAGTTAGAGCGGCTCTGCGACCCGCAGGATGGCGCTGCTGCAGTGCGCCGAGTGCACGACGCTGCACGTTCATACAAGGGGATCTACAAAGATGAGGCGCCAGACCTTATCGTTGGGTACCACCCTGGGTACCGTGTGAGTTGGGATTCCATTACCGGCACCGTTGAAGCTGACATCTTCTCTGACAACGTGAAGGCGTGGAGTGGGGACCACCACGTCGACCCAGAGCTCGTTCCTGGGGTGCTGTTCACCAATAAGAAGCTCATCAAAGAGGCGCCCCACATTACCGACCTTGCGCCCACGGTCCTAGCACTCTTTGGTGTAAAGGCACCGGCGTACATGGAGGGTGAGGCGATCGTGTAATCTCAACCCCATTGAACGCCTGTGGCGATTCTCTTATTGAACGCCTCTGGCGATTCTAACGAAAATCGTCTTATGCAGTCGGTACTATGAGCGATTTGCTAATTTCAAAGCCGCCATTCTCAAGCTTCTTTGCTAACATCAAGCAGTACCGTCCAGAGCTAGAGTCTCTTATGACATTAAAATTTCACGCGCTTGAGCACAGAGGAGTTTGTTGTCTTCTACGGCGCAACTTGGCTACGCCAAGATTACGCGTGCCCAGCTATTCTCATTCATTTTTTTTCAAAAATGAATGAGGTTGGGTTTGTAAAGATCGGTTGCGGGTCACGGTTTTTCTCCGCTTTAATGAGACGTGTACCAACTACCGGGAGTTCAGGCTGTACATCGGGTCTGCCAGCGACGACAGACCTCTCGTTGCCAACGACCGAGTGCTCGGCACTAATCGGGGCGGTAATGCAGGGAGGCGACCGGAGCATGTTCCACGATGCGACTCGATTAGCCGACGTCTTATCAGAGATAAAATCTGACGCCCGCTATCTAAAGAACCTAACATACGGTCAGGTGCGTCGAGGCCACCCCGAGGGAACAATTCAGGCTCACATAAATGAATTGGAAGCGAATCTGCATACCGTTGAAAGCTATCTCCAAAGAGCCGGGACTCCACTTGATGTCTGCACGAAGGTCACCCTTGAGATTCTTATTCATGTGCATGATTCCTTTAAGGCCGAGGCAGCTCCCCGGGTGAAGATCGATGATCCACGCAGCCATGCTTCTTTAGCGAGGGAGTTTCTCGCGGCCAAGATTGACGACTATAATATTCTAGCGATGGTTCAGCACCACGATGTCCCGTGGTCCCTGTACCAACAGGTACAGAAATTCGGTTCTTACAATCAGGGACGCCTACAACACCTGTGTTCGCAGATCTCCACCATGCAGGTATTCCAGCTCTTTCAAATCATAGACAATACCACCCTCGGTAAAGTCACCCCAAATGGCCAATCTTCAGTTAAATGGTTTATTGCGGAGACCTCATCTCTTTATAGTGGCAGTGTTGATCTGCTTTCGCTCGCAAACTATTTGGAAGGGAGCCTCTCACAGAAGGGCACCTCTAGGCTGTCATGACGTTTATCTCCCCCGCTGGAGAGGGTCTGCGGCCGAAGGCTGTTGGTTTATGGGGGGGGGGGATGATTCGCTCCAGCCTCTCGCTAGAATTTCAGTCCGTTGATACACCTCTCCCCGCGAATCGGAGATCGCAAAAATAGTGTCGGCGAGGGGCACTCTGGGCTGCGATAAAAAAGCTCGCTAGCTTGGCCACCGATGGCGGCCCAAACCAGGCAGATACTTCGCCGAGGCGTCCCCCATGCGCCATAACGCCAGTGCTCCTCTCGCTTCCTGCTTTAGTCTCTTAAAAGCTCGTGTGCTCGGAACCACCACCGGGTTGCAGGGGGTTACAGGAGGTTACAGGTCGACCGGAAGCCCCACATCCACCTCTACGTCCAGTTTTCGGACATTCACTCCGGCAATATGCTACCCTACTATAGTTGTATAGCCCCAGGTATAAGATGTTTAACGATAGGGGTGCCGAGCGCCCCTCTCTCCCGGCACCTACCGAACAAGTTCGCCCTGAGCAAGCATAAAGCTCTTCCCTCGCTACCTCTCCAAACACCGACTTCGCAGCGGGACTTCAGCACCCTGGAAACACGCTAAGCAACCCGCTCGCGGCGACGACGATGACTCTCAAAACTGATGTCTCTCGTGAAAGTAAGGACATACATCGCTCTTCTCGTTCATTTTTTCAGCGCGCCAATGGCGTTCTTATTGACCGACTCTCGTCAAATAATTTCTATACTTCGTTTGGTAACGCAATAATTACATAAGAGTTCCGTAAAAGTACTTGGGCCGCCTGCATAAAGCGCATGTATGAGATCGACCCCCTGGAGTGCCCCAAATGCAAATCGCAGATGAGGATCATCGCCTTCATTCAGGACCAACACTCAATCAAGGATATCATGAAGGCGCAAGGCATACCGGACTTCCAAGCTCCGCCTCCAATCCCTAAGTTCATCGACACCGTCGAGGCTGTTGATGAAATACCCTCGTACGACCACTTCGAACCAGCCCCTGATGATTTCTAAACCCCGCTTCCTCCCTGACGGAACGGGAGCTGTGCGTCTCGCTGGAGACTTTTTAGTGCTGATTAGCGCCTCGGGGCTCCACCATTAGCGGGAATTCATCGGCCAGCCCCTAAAAAGTCCCCTAAAGTGCCTGTCCTCAGTCTTCCGCCTCTTCTTACACTCTTCGAAACTAGCACGCCACGACTATCAAAACCGCCCCTAACTACCTAGTCTGCTGATATAACTTGAAAATTAATTGATTTTACTATCCTTCTCGAAGTCGGATCTTCATCGGTGGAATAAGCGAGCAATCCAAAAATTCCCAGCAAACGGCGATTTTCACCCTGTCAGTCTAATTACGCCGTTGCAGATTAAACATCGCACTGAAGCGAAAAGTGTATTGCTGTCGCCGGTTTCTGTCCTGGCGGACAGAAACTAGTTAGAAGCGCCACCACTTAACCCGAGTAGACCTAACATAAGACCGCTCCGAGCATCATCGCCCGCAAACCGATGCGCAAATACGCGTCCCTTCAGCCATTTACGTGCCTCCGGTCGGCATCCGGACGATCGAGATCTCTCCGATTCAACCTCTACCCTGAGGTCTCAAGAAGGTTGCGCTTCAAGGCTATCGCCATTAGACTTACTAAGGCCGTCGAGCGGTTACATTTACTTCGCCCTGACGTGAACTGTCGTGATTTATACAAGTTTGCGCCAGTAAAACCAGCAAGACTTTTGCCCTTCATCACTGCAGGAGTTCTCCGGAATCCCCCGATGCATGAGGAGCTCCCGACAATCTCTGCGGATTACTATTTTGCCTGGTATTCGCGAATCGATAGCGTTTTCCAAAACCTCCGGATTTCGCTTCTGACTTTTGGGTAACTCTATAGTGGATGTGTAATACATGAAGAAAGAGATATGTGTTTTTCTAAGCGAGATCTTATCGGCAAAAACGCTCGCTCCGGTTATAGCAGCTCTCAGCCGGAGTAGTAACGTCAACATAAAAGTAGTAAACGATGGATTTTGCGTCGAGTTCATTCGTACGCTCAATATACCGTTTACGCAAATTACCGGCGACTTCCGGTCAGGCATAGAGGAGTTTATCCGCAACTGCGATGCGATCCTCATGGGTAAGACGTATGAGGAGCCGTCAGAGTACATCATCTTTGATTGTGCTGCTCGTCTCGGGAAACCAGTGCTTCTTGTGGTGCCGGATTTGGGCGCACAGGTTGTGCGGGCCAAGCTAAAGGGGATCGACTTCGCTTCAATCTCAACCCTGTTCCTCGCAGATCCGGAGACAAAGGCCGCTGTTGTGCAAAGCGGAATTCCAGACAATAAGATAGTTGAAGCGGGCAATCCTTACTTTGACGAATTGTATGAGGCCTTACTCTCGGAGGCTTTTGACCAAACCGCCGGCATAGGTTATTTTTCAACCCCGTTTGAACTCGATTTTCGAAGAGGAATCCTTCCTGCAGATTATCGCCAAGCGGATCTAATAGCAGATATAAAGATAGCCTGTCATGAAATAGGCGTTCCGCTGATTGGGAAACGACACCCACAAGTTGACGCAGCGCTCTTTGAAGGAATGGATGTTTTTGAAGGCACTCCGCTCGGCCTTTTGCGAAAGATCAAAGCCTCGGTAGGTTCTTACTCAACCACTCTCCTAGAGTCCTATGTCGCGGGAGTA
>Ga0172372_10009322_pt1 | contig 12784 bp, 9 predicted proteins | sample LakKiv5m_2_FD_114544 | JGI IMG/M metagenome (GOLD analysis project Ga0172372, IMG submission 114544) | Freshwater microbial communities from Kabuno Bay, South-Kivu, Congo - kab_092012_9.5m | ecosystem: Environmental > Aquatic > Freshwater > Lake | place: Democratic Republic of the Congo...
CGGCACCTTCATCCATCGTTCCGCGGCCCTGGACGGCAGTGGCATCTCGATCGTGCAGGGCGGCGGCTACCGCTCGACCGGCGGCAGCAACGTGTCGGCCGTGGCCAAGCTCGCCCCCGTGGCCCTCGAGTACGCGCTGCCCAACGCCCGCGGCACCCTCGCCGCGGCGCGCACCAGCGACCTCAATAGCGCCACCAGCGAGTGGTACTTCAACGTGAAGGACAACTCGACCGTCCTGGGGCCGGCCAACGGCGGCGGCTATTCCGTGTTCGGGCGCGTGCTCGGGGGCGGGATGGCGGTCGTCGACCGCATCGCGGCCCTGCCCGTGACCAATGCCGGCGGCGCGTTCTCGGACCTGCCCGTCCGGGACTTCACCGGGGGCACCCCGACCGCGGCCAATTTCGTGCTCCTCAACGGGGTCACCCCGGCGACCGTCTATCCCGGCGGGAGCGGGCCCGCGGTGGTGGCCTTCACCGTCGCCAGCAGCAATCCGGCGGTGGCGGCGGCGACCGTGACCGGCACCACCTTGACCCTGGCGGCGGGCCTCCCGGGCACGGCGGAGATCACGGTGACGGCGAGCGAGACGAGCGGTGGGAGCGTCACACGGACCTTCACCGCGACCGTCGGGGGCGGGGCGGCGCGGCAGGCGCCGGTGCTCGTGAGCCAACCGCCGGCCGAGCTGAAGTTGGCGGCGGGGGCGCCGCAGCCGCTGATTCTGGCCGTGGCGGCCACCGCAAATCCCGCGCCGTCCTATCAGTGGCGGCGGAACCGCGTCGAGCTACCGGGCCAGCGCGGGCCGCTGCTAGTGTTGCCCGCGGCGGGGGCGGCGGAGGCGGGATCCTACACGTGCGTGGTGGCGAACGCGGAGGGGAGCGTCGAGAGCCGGGCCTGCGTCGTGACGTTGGTCGCGGCGACCCCGGCCGAGACCGGGCGGCTGATCAATCTTTCCATCCTGTCGCCGTTCGCGCGGAACGAGGTGCTGACCATCGGGACCGTGGTGGGCGGCGCGGGCACGGGTGGGAGCAAGGCGCTGCTGGCCCGCGGGGGCGGCCCGGCCCTGGCGCAGCTCGGCGTGCCGGACGTGATGCCGGATCCGCGGCTCATCTGGCAGACGCAGGGCGGGGCGGCCGTGGCGAGCAACGACGATTGGGGCGGCGGCGCGGCGCTGGCGGCGGCCTTCGTGCAGGTGGGGGCGTTCCCGTTCGCGTCGGCCAGTTCGCGGGACGCGGCGATCCTGCAGCCGGCGCTGCCGGCGGGGAACTACATCCTGGAGGTGCGCGATGCGACCGGCACGCCGGGCGTGGCGATCGCGGAGTTGTACGATGCCACCCCGGCGGCGGTGGTGACGGCGGCGTCGACGCGGCTGGTGAACGTGTCGGTGCGCCGCGACATCCCCGAGGGGGAGTCGCTGGTGGCGGGCTTCTTCCTGGGCGGGTCGACCGCGCGAACCGTGTTGGTGCGGGCGGTAGGCCCGGGCCTAGCGACGTTTGGGGTGCCGGAGACGATGCCGGACCCGCAGTTGACCCTGTTTGGCGACCGCGGGGTCGTGGTGGGCGAGAACGACAACTGGGGGGGAGCGGAGGAGCTGGCGGCGTTCGCGGCGAGTGTGGGGGCGTTTCCGCTGGCGGATCCGGCCTCGAACGACGCGCTCCTGCTCCTGACCCTCGCCCCGGGTAAGTACACCGTGCAACTCAAGGGCAAGCTGGCGGGCGGGGCGGCCCTGATCGAGGTCTACGAGGTCCGCTGAGCCGGGGCGGCAGGGTCGGCGAGGCGAATCGTTTGATAATTATTAACGAATCCGATAAAAATTATTCACGCTTGGTTGATAACTATGTGATTAAATCGATAATCTACTAGGGTAAAAGTCGCAATGACAGTGGGTTCAGATACGCCCGTTCGGTGGTATCGAGATCGAAGGACGACTGAACGAGGATTGGAGGAGAACTGGAGGCAAAAGCTTGGGGAAGGCTTGGGGCGCTGATTTACGATACCCGATTGCAGATCGATCGGGATAGGGACCTGAGTGGGTGGAGGTGGTTTTGGTGGGGCTGGGGCGGGCAGGATGGAGGTAAGCGGTCTCTTGCAGCTGGGGCGTGTCGCCCCGGTAGTGCGTCCCGAAACCCCTGCTCGCGTAGCCCTTCCCGCACGCCGCGGGACCATCGCTGCGCGGCAGTTGCTTTCGTCCCTGAGGCCGGGGCGGCGCGCCCCAGCTACTATGAACCAGCGACCGAAGTCTGAACCTACCGCAAACCCACCGGCGTGCCGAGCACCTCGCGCAACAGCACCGCGCGGCGCAGCGCACCCGGATCCCGCAGCTCCTCGACCAGGCGACCGGAAGCACGCGCGACCCCCGCGGCCCGCACGGCCGCCGTCGCCGCGGCCTCCTCGGCCCGGCGCCGCACCGCCGCCCGCTCCGCCTGCAAGGTCGCCAGCTGTTCGGCCAGCAGCCGCTGCCGCTCCAGTTCGGCCGCGCGCGCACTCACCGCTGCAGGCATCACCGGAGGAGGCGCCGCCGCGGGGGCCGGCTCCTCGCCGGAGATCTTCCGCTCCATCTCGCGCGCCTGTTCCTCGAAATCCCGCATCATCCGCCGCATCGGCTCGAACGGATCCGTCGACGGCGCCTCCGGCACCGGCGGGGCCACCGGGGCCGCCTCCCGGGCCACCGGAGCCTCCGGGGCCGCCGCGGGCGCCGCCCCACCCCGACGCTCCGCGATCCGCCGCCGGATCTCCGCCTGGATATCCTGCACCCGCCGCTCCTCCTCGAGGGCGTCCGGCTTGGACGTCGACGGCGGCGGCGCCGCCCGGCGCGCCTGCAGCAGACCGCGCAGGATCTGCACCAGGAAGATCACCACGAAGATGACCAGCCCGATGCGCTCGAGCAGCCAGTCCAGCAAATTGGCCTTCACGGGGCGGCGGCGCGGGAACCGGGCTTACTTCTTGCCCTCAGGATGCGCGATGGAGGACCGCATCTGCGTGTCCGCCTGCACATTCTCCATCTTGTAGAAGTCCATCACGCCCAGGCGGCCATTGCGGAAGGCCTCGGCCTGCGCCAGCGGCACCTGCGCCTGCGCCTCGACAACCTTCGCCTGCATCTCCTGCACGCGCGCCTTCATTTCCTGCTCCAGGGCCACGGCCGCCGCCCGGCGGATTTCCGCCTGCGCCTGCGCCATATTCTTGTTCGCCTCGGCCTGCGCCTCCTGCAGCTTCGCACCCACGTTCTCCCCGACATCCACGTCGGCGATGTCGATCGAGAGGATCTCGAACGCCGAACCGACGTCCAAACCGCGCTTCAACACGGTCTTCGAGATCGAGTCCGGCGACTCCAACACGGTCTTGTAGGACTCCGCCGAACCAATGGTGGTCACAATCCCCTCACCCACCCGGGCGATGATGGTCTCCTCCTTCGCACCGCCGACGAAACGGTCCAGATTGGTGCGCACGGTGACCCGCGCCTTCACCTTCACCTGGATGCCGTCCTTGGCCACGCCGTCGATGGTGGTGCGGCCGCCCTCGGGATTCGGGCAATCGATGACCTTCGGATCGACGGAGGTCCGCACCGCCTCGACCACGCTCTTGCCGGAGCCCTTGGTCGCGAGGTCGATCGCGCACGCGCGGTCCCAGCCGAGTTCAATGCCCGCCTTCTGCGCGGCGATCAGCGCCTGCACCGTCGGCACCACGTTGCCACCCGCTTGGAAGTGCGAGGCGATCTGGTCCGCATCAATATTGATGCCAGCGCGCACCGCGGTGATGCGGGCGTCCACGATCAGCCCATACGGGATACTCGCGAATTTAAGCGCGACCAGCTTCGACATCGGGATCGGGGCCCCGTTGAAGAGCGCCTTCACCCAGGCTCCGATCAGGCTGAAGACGATGGCGCCGAGGATGAGAACGAAGAGGCCGAGGATGGCGATGCCGATAAGGGTAAGACTCATAGGGAGGTGGTGGTGGTGGAGCGGGCAGGAATGACGAGGATGCGGAAAGTTTCAACCGCAGTGACTTCAACGGGGGCGCCGGCCGCGATCAGGCCGCTCCGGCTGAAGGCCTCATAACGCTGGCCCTCGCACTCCACGATGCCGGTCGGCGCCAGGGTCGTCACCGCGACGCCCGTGCGGCCCGTGAGGCTCGCGTCCGCCACCGGGGGCTGGCTGCGTCCCTCGACGGTGGCCGTGAGGGAAAGCGCCTTCGCGAGGCGGCTCCGCGGCAACAGCACGAACTCCAAATACAGGGCGATGGCCGTCACCAGCAGGCCCGCCGCGAGGGCCCACGCGCCCCCGCCCGGACCGAAGCGATCGAAGGCCACGAGGACGCCCCCGAGCAGGGAAATTCCGCCCACGATTCCAAGGACGCCCCCGGGGACGATCACCTCCAGGGCGAGCAGGAAAATCCCGATGGCAAAGAGAACGAGAATGAGGCTCACGAGGCGGGGCCCTCCAGCGCGTCGACCACGAGGCCGAAATCCGTGCGCCGCCGGACCACCACGCGAGTGCCCGGGGGGGCCGAACCCACCTCGAGGCGCGCCTCGTAGCGCCCGCCGTCCACCTCCACCTGGCCAGCCGGGAACAGGCCGGTCACCGCCACCCCCACGCGGCCCACTAGGCCGGCCGCGGTCGCGCCGGCCTCCGGGGGCAGGCCCGCGACCTGCGCCGAACCGGCGATCGGATGAGCGACCGCCAGCCGGGAAAGGAACCAACCGCGGGGCAGAAACCGCGCGAGGAGCACGGCCAGCACGACCGCGATCAGGAGGCCAAGGCCGACGTCCTGCAGCGGCCGCAGGAACAGGTCGTCGCTGATGGTCACGGGCTCGTTGGGCCAGATGTCGGCCATCGACCACACGAGGGAGCCCAGCATCAGGGCGAGTCCGCCGACCGCCAAGACCACGATACCGGGGAAGAAGACCAGTTCCGTGAGCACCATTCCCAGCCCGAGGGCGAAGACGAGGATCGGCTCCTGGCCGGAGAGGCCGGCGACGTAGTTGCTCAGGAACACCACCGCGAGGCAGGCGATGCCGGTGATCCCGAACACCCCGAAGCCGGGCGTCTTGAACTCAATATAGAGGGCAAGCAGCCCGAGCCCGAGCAAGATCGGGGAGAGGGAGCGGAGGAACACGGCGAAATGCTCGGACCAAGTGATCTCAAGGCGGGTGACCTCGTAGCCGCCGGCCCCGAACTGCTGGCGCAGCAGGTCGTCGATATCGGGAGCGATGCCGGCCGCGAGCAGGGGTTGCGGCGGATCGCCGTGGGTTTCGGCCGCCTCCTTGGCGGTGAGGGAGAGGAGCTCGCCCTTCCCCTTAAGCACCTTGTCCCCGACCTTCAGCTCGTAGTCGGCATCAATCATCGCGGAGATGACCTGGCCGCGGTAGCCGCCCTTGCCCTCGCTGGTGGCGCGCACCCGGGCCTTCAGGTAGCTCACGATCTTCTGGCGCATCGAGGCGTCGATCTCCTGCCCGGTGGCCATCACCGGGGCGGCGGCGCCGATGATGCCCTCGGGGGAAAACCAGATCTCATCGGTCGTCGCGGAGATGAAAGCCCCGGCGGAAATGGCCTCATTATTGACGAAGGTGATCGTGCGGCCCTTGAACTTCCCGAGGGCCTCCATAATCGAGAAGGTCACGTCCAGGGCGCCGCCCGGCGTCTTCATATCGAGGATGACCACGTCCGCCTTCTGCTCGGTGGCCGCCTTCAGGCCGCGGCGGATGATGTAGAGCAGCGGGGAATCCACCTGTTCCCGCACGGGGATCACAAAGGCCCGCCGCCGTTCGCCGGCCGGCGGCGGGTCCAGCGGCGCGGCGGGGGCAGCCGGGGTGGCCGGGGCCGGCTTGGCGGGAGCCCCGGGGGGCGGGGCGGCGGGCGCCGGGTCGTTCCGCACCAGGGCGGACTCAGCGGCCCGTCCCGCCGGGAGAGCGGCGAGCAGCAGGCAGAGGCGAAGCAGCCAACGGGACATCGGCGAACCCTAGCGAGGCGGATGCGCCACGCAAGCGCCACCGGCCGGATAAGCCTTGGCGGCCGCCGGGCGGGGGCCACACTGGCGCCGCAATGGAAAAGGTGGCCTATCAAGGACAGACCCTCACGCGCTGGCAGGTCGGCAACTCGACCTTCCTCGCGCTCCCCGAGCGAGGGGCGCGCCTCCTGAACTGGAACCTGACCCTGGGCGACGGCTCCGTCCGCGACGTCATCTACTGGCCCGAACAGGCGGACTTCGCGGACATCGCGAAGGTCCGGGGCGGCAATCCGATCCTGTTTCCCTTCAACGGCCGCACCTTTGACGGGACGGACATTTTCCATTGGCGGGCGGCGGACGGCGTGCGACGGCCGATGCCCTTACACGGGATCGCGCGGCAGGGCGCGTTCGAGGTCACCCGCCTGGACAGCCGTGGCTTCGTGGCGCGGTTCGTGCCCGGCGAGGAGGCGCGCGCCTGCTACCCGTACGACTACGAGTTCACGGTCACCTACCGCTTCGACCCGCTGGGCCTAGCGTGTGAGTTCGCGCTGACCAACCTCGGGCGCGAGCCGTTGCCCTGGTGCGCTGGACATCACTTTTACTTCAGCCTGCCGTGGAGCTCCGGGACGAGTCGGGCGGACTACCTGATCCGAATCCCGGCCAGCCGCCGCCTGCGCCACGACATCGCCACCGGCGCGCTGGTACCCGGCCCCGAGCTGCAAGCGCAGGAGAGCTTCGCCAACCCGGCCCTGGTGGACACTTTCCACACCGGCCTGCAGGGCTACGAGGCGGTCTTCGGCGAACGCGGGGGGCGGGGCGACGTGTGCGTGCGCCTAGGCACCGAGAAGGTGCCGCCACCGGACGCGATGTTCGTCACCTGGACCCTCGCCCCGGATTCGCCATTCTACTGTGTGGAGCCGTGGATGGGCCCGCCGAACGCCCCCAGCCATCGCGCCGGCCTGCAACTGGTGCCGAAGGGGGAAACGCGTAAATTCGCGGTCAGCGTCACTCTCCGCTAGACGAACGGGCCCGTTCGGGATTTTCTTCCCCTCCTTATGGTCTCCGTCTCCGTCCTCGACTTTGCCCGGCTGCCCCTGGGCTTCATCGATGGGCTGGGCGGGATGGAGATGCTGCTGGTGTTCGCGGTGGCCCTGCTGCTTTTCGGCGGAGACAAACTGCCAGAGTTCGCCCGCGGCATCGGCAAGGTGATGCGAGAGGTCAAGAAGGCCGCCTCGGGCGTCGAGGACGAGTTCCGCCGGGCGATGGACGAAGACGAGCGCAAACGGCTGCAGGCCGCCCCGCCGACTACGGGCGAACTGCCGACCGGGGTCGACACGCCCTCCACTCCAATTCCCTCCGGCGACGCCTATCCCGATTACGCGGCCCATACCGCCGCGGCTACGCCGCCCACGGAGGGTGAGACCAGCGCCGCCTCGACCACCGAGGGCGGACCGGTGACCGGCACGGAGCCGGCCAAGCCGGCAACGAAGCCCGCGCCGGCGAGCGAGGACTATCCTTGAGCTGGGTCCGGCGGAACGTGGCTCCCTTGCCCTGCCGATGATTAGAGCCTCCGTCTGGCTGCTCTGCGTGCTCATTGGCGCCGCCCGGGGCGCGGAGGCCCGTGGGCCGGTGCTGCTGATTTCGCTGGATGGGTTTCGCTGGGATTACCTCGACCGGTATCCGGAACGAAGCCCGCACCTGCAGGCGCTGCGGCGCGAGGGGGTCAGTGCCCGCGGGCTCATCCCAGCCTTTCCGACCAACACCTTCCCCAATCATTACACGCTGGTGACGGGCCGCTACCCGGCGCGGCACGGGATGGTGAACAACGAGTTTTTCGATCCCACCGACGGGCGGTTTTTCCGGTACGTCCATCCGCCCTCGAACCGGGATCCCCGCTGGTGGGGCGCGGAGCCGATCTGGATCACGGCCGTGCGCCAAGGCGTGCCTTCGGCGACCGCCCTGTGGGTGGGTTCCGAAGCGGAGATCGGCGGAAGGCGGGCGACCTATTGGAAACCCTTTGATTACCGAATCCCGTTCGCGCAGCGGGTGGACGAGGTCGTGGGCTGGCTGGGCCGGCCGGCGGGGGAGCGGCCGGCGCTGGTAGCTTTTTACCTGGAGGAGACCAATGGGGCGGGGCACCGCTTTGGACCCGACTCGCCGGAGCTGGCCGCGGCAGTGGGGCTGCTGGACGGCCACGTGGGCACCTTGCTCGCCCGCGTGCGGGCCCTCGGGCGCGAGCCGGAGGTGGTCGTCGTGTCCGACCACGGGATGACCGCGACGCATCTGGACCGCACCCTCGCGCTGGAGGACTATCTGGACCTCTCCACCGTGCACGTGGACAGCGATGGCAGCGTGGTAACCCTGCGTCCGCGGGAGGGGGCGGACGGCGCGGCGATTTTGCGGGCTTTGGGGCGGGTGCCGCACGCGCGGGCCTACCGGGCGGAGGACTTGCCGGCGCGGTTCCAGTTACGGGACAACCCGCGGATCGCGCCGCTATGGCTGCTGCCGGAACCCGGCTGGCACGTCGCCACGCGGGCGAATCTGGCGAGCCTGCGCCGGAAATATGTCGAGAAGGGATTCCTAGGCGGGGATCACGGGTATGATCCGGCGCATCCGGAGATGCACGGGATTTTCATCGCCCACGGACCTTCGTTCCATCGGGGCGTGACCTTACCGGCGACGGAGAACGTTCACGTGTACGCCCTACTATGCGCCCTCCTAGGAGTGAGGCCCGCGCCGAATGATGGCGATGACCGGCTGGTGCGGGCGGCGCTGACGCGTTGAGCGGAGCGCGGTTTGGCGTGGGGCATCGCTGCGTGGAATGCGTTTTCGTCCCGCCGTCCGGGGCGTCGCGCCCGCCTTCGCTAAAGCTTCCGCCTTCGCCGAGGCTACGGCGGACAGGACGGCGGGCAGGCTCCCAGCCACATCGAACCGCGTCCTGGCGTCTCTCCGTCCTGCAATCCCAGCCTGGCCCAAGTTCCGAAGGGCCATCCTCAGAGCGCTGCCCGGAAAAAGGAAAAGGGCCCGGATTGCTCCGGGCCCCGTTTAACCCAACAACTGCGCCGCCTTCAGTTGCGGCCCAGCGGACGCCGGCCGGTGAGCCCGTAATCGAGCGCCGCGACGGCCAGCAGCGCCAAGACGCTACCGTAACCGAGCACGTGCTCCGTCCTCACCGGGGTGACATCAGAAAGCAGCAGGGCGGTGACGGCCAGCAGGCCGGAGGGGACCGCGATCAGGATCAGGTTCTTCTTCATTTTGGTTTCTTTCTGCCGAACCCAACTGGTTCGACTCCCCCACTCTACCACCAATCCCGAATGAGTTGAAATCGATCCTTCCTATCCTATTGATAGGTTCAGCTTATGGAGCTCCCCCAGTTGCGCTCGTTTGTCGCGGTGGTCGACACCGAGAGTTTCACGCGCGCCGCAGCCCAGGTTAATATCTCCCAGCCCGCTCTCAGTCAGCAGATTATGAATTTAGAGAAGGAGCTCGGGCACCGCCTGCTCCATCGCTTGGGCAAACGCGCCGTCCCTACCGAGGCGGGCCAAGCCCTCCTCGAACGGGCCCGGCGCATCCTCCGCGAAGTCGAGGACGCGGGGCGGGAATTGGGCGACCAGACGAGCCTCGACCGCCGGATCGCCGTAGGCGCAGTGCAGACCGTGATGCCGTTCTTGCTCACCGGCCTGATCGAGGATTGCCGGCGCACGCACCCGCACCTCCACATCGACGCTCGGGAGGATTTCCGGGCCGACCTGGTGACGGCCGTGGTGGAAGGCGAACTGGACCTGGCCGTGGTACCCAACCCCGTGCGCGAGCCGAGGGTGGCGACGGAGGTGCTGCTGCGGGAGCCCTTGCTGCTGGTGGTGGGCCGCGGCCATCCGTTCGCCGCACGAAAGGAGATCGAGGTCCGGGATCTGGCCGCGGAAACCTTCGTTTCGCTCGGGGATGCCAGCGCCCTCGCCTCCCAGATTCGTGCCTTCTTCGGCGACCAGCACCTGCAGCCGCGGTTCGGCTACCGCTGCGCGCAGGTGGCCACGCTGAAGCGATGGGTGGCCGCGGGAATGGGCATCTCCCTGCTCCCCCGCCTCGCCCGGCAACCCGAGGACGGCGACCAACTGGTCTACCTGCGGCTCGCAGGCAGCGACCTGCAGCGCGAGCTGGTCGTGATCCGCCACCTCCAACGCTACCGGAGCCGCGGGGCGGAGCAGTTCCTGGAAGCCCTGCGCCGGCACGTCGCGGACTACCAGACCGGACTCGCGGCAGCGAACCCGGCCTGATCACGGCGACCCGCCGCGGTCCGTCAGGGCCCGGCTCAGAACCGCTCGTCCAGCACGGTCTTTTGGTGCTGGTGCAAGGCGAGGCGCAGGCGCTCGCGGGCCGCCTCCTCGGTCCAGCCGAGCTTCTCGTATAGGGCGGCCCGTTGCTCGCGCAGCTTGCGGTCGCCCGGGGCGTCCTTTAGACGCGCGTTCAGTGACTCCAGGGCCAGCCCGAGGTGCCCCGCCCCCTCGTGCAGCACCGCTTCGAGGGCGCGGGTCTGCCGGTCGCCCGTCTCCGGGTCCCAGCGGCGGGCCTCCGCCAACGCGCGCCACGCCTCGTCCCAGCGGCCCAAGGCGCGGAACACATCCGCCCGCAGCCGCTCCGCCCGCGCGAGGACCTCGCGGTGGGCGGTCAGGCGTTTCCTCTCCCGCTCAAGTTTGGATCGAGCCGCGCCCTCCAGTTCCGCCGTCGCGGGCGGGGCGCCGAGGTGCCGCGCCACCGCATCGGGGTCCGCGCGCCGCACTACTTCGTCCAGCAGCGCCAAGACCGCCGCGCCCGGAGCTTCCGCCGGAACCGCCGCCGTGCCGGCCGGAGCTTCGCCGGCAGCGGACGCCTCGGCCTTGGGGCGGGCCTTGCCCCAGAACTCACTCGCCCACCCCGCGGCCTGCGCCGCGTCGAGGGCCTCCTCCCACACGGGCGCCGGATCCTCGGGCCGCTCGGTTCGCAGCGCTCCCAACAACTCGACCCGCTGACGCTGGACCTCCGCGCCCTTGGTCGCCCGCTGGTCCCGCACAAAGGCCAGCCGGGCCTCGTACAGGGCATCCGCCAGCTTCTCCGCCTCGGTCCGGGCATCCGCCACCGGCTTCGGCTTCGCCTTCTGGTTGGTCACCTTGGCGGGCGACAGGCCGGGGATATACACCAGCTCCCGTCGGCCCAGCTCCCGGTTCTCGAGGTCGCGTAACACCACCGTGCCCGCGACGTGCGCCGGGCGAGGCTCGTGCTTCGCCAAGTCGTCCGCGGCCTTGTCCTGCAGGTAAACGGTCTCCTCGCGGCCCGCTTCCAGCCGCAGTTCGGTCGCATCCTTACCGATAAAGCGCTCGCGCAGATTCGCGCGCACCGGCAGGGCCCGGCTCGTCTTGAGCGCCTCCGCCAGCCGCAGGGGCGCATGGGTCAGGGACCGCAACAGCTCCACTTCTGGCGCCGTAAAATCGCGCACCGCGGTGACCTTGCCCTTCGGCAACCGCACCGCCGGGCGACCGGCCGCGGCACTGCCGCTGCCCATCCCATCGAAAAGCACCTCGCCAGACTCCGCCTGCAGTGTCACGCGACCGCCACCCACCGCATCCCCGAGATCGTAGTCCTCGGCCGGCAGGACGTGCACCGACAAGGGCTCCTTCAAATCGAGGACGAACCGCTGCCGCAGGAAGGACGGTCGCACCGGACCAGGGGTCAGCGGCGAGGCGGGATGCTCCGCCCGCTCGTCCATCTTTCGCAGCTCCGTCGTCTCCGGCAGGAACACGTGCACCGCCCGCTCGAGCTTGGCCTCCACCTTCACCTCGCGGTCGGTGAGGGACAGGAGATCGAGGCCGGCCCACGTCACGCCCGCAGGCAAAACGAGCGGATCCGTCTCTAGGCCGAGGCCGAGCCATTCGAGGCGTACCTCGAGGGCCGCCGCGCCCACGGAGCTGAAGAGCAAAGTGGTCGCCACCTCGACCACCACGCCCGGCTTCACCCGCAGGTCGAAGGTCTTCTCCGCGCCGGGGTCGAGGGTCAGGTTCTGGTCCGTCTCCATCGCCGCGATGTGGGTCTGCGCCGCGTACCCCACGGCCTGCACCACGAAGCGCCGCGAAAGGGTGTCCGTCGCGCGATGGCGCACGGTGAGGCGCAGGCGCGAGGCGCCCGCGGGGGCCGCGACAAACAGCCGCCGCGTCTCCGCCGGACGCAGCGGGACGACTGTATCCAACTTATGGTCGCGGAAGGCCGAGGCCGGGGCGGGTTGGATGATCGTGACCGGCACCGAAAACACCGGCCCAAGTTCCGGCTGGTCCGCGAGGACTGCGTCCACGGTCTCCGCGTGGAAGGAGCCGAGAGCGCCCTCGGGCACGGGAGGGGCCGCGACGACGAGGCCAAAGGTACGCGCGCCGTTCGAGAGGTGCACATAGTCCGGCGCCTGGATCCAGGGCGCGCTGGGCTTCAGCCGCAGGTCCGCCGCAAAGGCCACCCGGGCCTCAGGGGCGACGGATTCCGCCCACGCGGGGGTGACCTTCACGGTGACCCGGCGGCGTGGCTCGGTCAGCACCTCGCGCAGCTGCAGCCCCCGGCCGCGGCTGGTAAAAGTTCCCTGGTCGACCTCGAGGTCATAGAACCCACCGAACGCCGCGACGCCCTGCAGCGCCTGCAGGCGTTCCCAAGCCCGCGGGGCGTGGATCAGCCCGGCGCCGCGCGTGGCCGCATCCTCGTCGGGCAACGGCTGGGCGCCCAGGATCAAGGCCGCCCGCAGGCGCGCCGGTGAGGCGTCGATCCGCTTTTGCCGGGCCGCGCTGAGCACAAGCGCCGCGACGCCGGCCGCCGAGGGGGAGGCCATCGAGGTGCC
>Ga0172372_10009323_pt1 | contig 12782 bp, 8 predicted proteins | sample LakKiv5m_2_FD_114544 | JGI IMG/M metagenome (GOLD analysis project Ga0172372, IMG submission 114544) | Freshwater microbial communities from Kabuno Bay, South-Kivu, Congo - kab_092012_9.5m | ecosystem: Environmental > Aquatic > Freshwater > Lake | place: Democratic Republic of the Congo...
CCCGTCAATCGTGGCGCGCTACGCGCAGCCACTTGGTCGCGACCCACTTCTCGCCGTCGGTCACCGGCATGCCGCCGTGCAGGCTCTTGGTCGACGGGTGCGGGCGGTCATAGCTGAAGAACACCGCATTGCCTTTCACCGCCGCGACCTCGAGACCGATGTCCGGGAAGTTGGTCGCGCCGCCGCCCGTGGGCGTGTTGAGATACATCACGAGCGAGGCGACGCGCTGGCCGCCGCGGGCGAGGAACGCCGGCGCGCCGGGCAGCGCCGGGTCCATGTAGTCGTAGTGCGGCCGGTATTCCTGACCGACCCGGTACCGCAGGATCTGCAGCCCTTCGCCCTGCTCGAGCGGCCACCTGAGCAGCGTGGCGATGCGCCGCTCGATGCGGTCGATGAGCGGCGCCGCGCCGCGGTGGAAGCCGAAGCCTGAACTCGTGCGCCCCTCGTGGGCGATCTCGCCGCCCGTATCCTTGTCGACGACCTGCGAGGCGCTCATGCGGGCGCGCGAGAGCGTGACCAGCTCGTCGCACTCGGTGTTGCTCAGCAGGCCGCCGAACAGGATGACGCGCGGATGCGCGACCGTCATCAATACTTTGATGTCGCGGTCGAGCACGCGGACCACGGGCGGTGCCGACAGGCCGAAGGGTTGCGGGACATGCAGCGCCGGGGGCGCGGCGTCAGCGCCCTCCGCCGCCGTAGCCGACGCCGCGGATACGCCGTCCGCGGCCGGAGACGGCGCGGTGGAATTCTTTGCGCGCAGCTGCGCGAGCCGGGATTCCAGCGCTCGGGTGACGAGCGCGACCGCCCGTTGCTCCGGCCAGCCGCGTCCGATCAGTTGAGCGAGCAAGGCGTCCGGTGCATGGCCCGCCTCGGTCTGCGCGATCACCCAACGGTGCAGCTCGGGCGTCTCCTCCGCTTCGGGCGGCGTGGCAGGTCGGCTCATACGGTAAGTGTATGCCCGGGACCCGTGCGATGCATCGGGTCGGCGAGGGTGGCCGACGCCGACCTGCGCGATCTCCACCGCATTGTCACGGGACCTTAATTTAGATGTCACACCGGGTCACTAGATTGCGCCGCGTGGTCGGGGCGGTTCCCCGCCACCGAAGCATCCCCTCACGACATGCCGCAGCGACGCGGCCCGGCCCAGACAGGTCCCCCCACGGAGTAGCCCATGAACGGTTCGTCCAACTCTCGCAATCTGTTCTTCCTCGCCGCCTCGGTGGCGGTGCTCGCCGGCTGCGGCGCCGAGGAGATCGCCTCGCCTGGCAGCGGTGGCAACATCGTCATCAACAACCCCGCGCCGCCGCCGCCCCCGCCGCCGCCCCCGCCGCCGCCTGCGCTCGTGACGCCGGCCGCCGGCTGTCCGACCATCGACGATCCGGCGGGGCTCGCCGACCGCGGAACCATCGCGGGTCCGACCGGCACCTACCGCAACTGCGAACTGCCGGCGCGCATCACCCGCAGCGTGACGCTGCCGCGGGTGCCGGGTCTGCTGTACTCGCTCGGCGGTCGCGTGGATGTCGGCGACGATTGCGGTGCCGCCGTCGGCACGCCCGCCGGCAAGGCCTGCGGTGTCGTCCTGACCATCCAGCCGGGCGTCGTCGTGTACGGCGCCGTCGGCACCTCGTGGTTGCTTGTCAACCGCGGCAACCGCATCAACGCCGTCGGCACGGCCACCCAGCCGATCGTCTTCACCAGCCGTGACAACGTGCTCGGCCTGTCGAACGACGACTCGCAGGGCCAATGGGGCGGCGTGGTGCTCTCGGGCCGCGCGCCGATCACGGACTGCACCGTTGCGCCGGGCGCGACCCCGGGCTCGGTCAACTGCGAGCGTCAGGTCGAGGGTGCCGTGGATCCCGCCATCTACGGCGGCGCCACGCCCACCGACAACAGCGGCACGCTGCGCTACGTGCAGATCCGCTACTCCGGCTTCGTGCTGTCGGGCAACTCAGAGCTGCAGGCGCTCACCACGGGCGGCGTCGGCAGCGGCACCGTCATCGAGTTCTTCCAGTCGCACAACAGCTCTGATGACGGCTTCGAGTTCTTCGGCGGTACGCACGACGCCAAGCGCGTGGTCGTCACCGGCGCGGACGATGACAGCATCGACCTCGATACCGGCTACCGCGGCGTCCTCCAGCACGTGATCGCGGTCCAGAAGACCTCGGGCGCCGCCGACTCCATGATCGAGCTCGACAGCGCCAACGCCCTGGAGAACCAGACGCCGCGCACCTACATGAAGCTCGCCAACTTCACGTTCGTGCACCGTAACCCGGCCACCGGCAACCAGGCGGCCATGCTGTTCCGCGGTCAGTCCGATGCCTCGCTGGTCAACGGTGTGGTCAGCACGCCGATCGCCTGCCTGCGCCTCGCCGGCGCGAACATCCTGACCGCGAACGCCGCGGTCGAGAAGGTCGGTCCGCCGGAGTTCCGTTCGGTGGCGATGCAGTGCGGTGCGACGCCGTTCATCGGCTCGAGCGGCGTCACGGCGGCGCAGGTCGATGCGGCGTTCAACGTGGCGGGCAACAACAACACGTCGACCTTCACCGCCTCGCTGACGGGCGGGTTCATCAACGGTGCCAACGAGACCGCGCGCACCGCGACCGATCCCAAGACCGTCGATGCGCGCTTCGATACCACCAACCACATCGGTGCGGTGAAGGACGCGGCGGACACTTGGTACGCGGGCTGGACCTGCAACTCGGCGACGGCGAACTTCGGCGCGACGAGCACCGCTTGCTCGAGCCTGCCGCGCATCAACCCGTAACCGAGCCGCTTGGCGTGGGGCGGGCCCGGCGGATGCCGAGCCCGTCACCGCGCGGCCGCATGTCGACACGAGGACTGGCATGGACAATCTAGTCGCGGGATACCGCTCGGTGCTGATCGCTGCGCTCGCGGTGCTGTCGGCCGCCGCAGCGGCCCAGGAAACGCCTCCCGCCGCCGGCGCCGAGCCCGCCCAGGGCGCGCCCGGTCAGGCGCCGGACGAGCCGGTGGAGACGGTGGACATCGATACGGTGGGCGAGATCGTCATCGTCGGCCGTCGCGACCGCAACATCCAGCAGGCAGCGAACCAGGTGCTGTCGGTGCTGTCGGCCGCCGACATCGCCCGCACCGGCGAAGGCGACATCGCCGGCGCCCTGAGCCGGGTGACCGGCCTGAGCGTCGCGAGCAACGGCTTCGTCTATGTGCGCGGTCTCGGCGACCGGTATTCGCAGGCCTTCCTGAACGGCTTGCCGCTGCCCAGCCCGGAGCCGCTGCGCCGTGCGGTGCCGCTCGACCTGTTCCCGACCGATGTCATCGCCTCCTCGGTGGTGCAGAAGAGCTACTCGCCCAACTTCACCGGCGAGTTCGGCGGCGGACTCATCAACCTCACCACCCTAGCGGTGCCCAGAGAGCCGTTCTTCAAGGTCGGCGTCGGCCTGAGCGGCGACGACGAGACCACCGGTCACCTCGGCTACACCCATTACGGCAGCAAGTACGACTGGACCGGCAGCGACAGCGGCGTGCGCGACGTGCCGCCGGCGATGGCCGCGTACTTCGCGAGCGGACTGCGCCTGAGTTCCGGACGGGTGAACACCGCTGCGCTCGCGAAGGAGTTCGCCAACACCAACACGGGGTTGATCCAGTTCAACGACAGGATCCCGGTCAACTTCTCGTTGTCCGCCACCGGCGGTACCTCGCGCGAACTCGGCGACGGAGAACTTGGGTTGGTCGCCACCGCCGGCTACGGCCAGTCGTGGCGCACGAAGGACAACATCGAGCAGAACGCCGCCGATGCGGACCTGTCGGTCCTCGACAAGGACTATCGGCAGGTCTCCACGGAGAACCGCATCGTCGTCAACGGCCTGCTCGGCCTCGGCTACGAGTTCGGTGAGGGCAACAAGGTCCGATGGACCAACCTCATCATCCGCGACACGCTCAAGCGCACCAGCCTCGCCGAGGGCAAGCAGAACAGCCAGCGCCCCGGCCGTGATTTCCTCGAGCAGGAGACCGGCTGGTACGAGCGCCAGGTCTGGAGCACGCAGCTGAGCGGCGGCTTCGATCTGGACCCGGTGAAGCTCGACCTGCGCGCGGCCTATGCCAACTCGAGCCGCAAGTCGCCGTTCGAGCTCGGGTTCGGCTACTCGCGCTCGAACGTCGCGGCGGACCCCACCGGCGGCTACTTCATCAACCGTCTCGACAACGGCCAGACCGGCTTCGCGAGCATCGTGTTCTCGGAGCTGGACGAGGACCTGTTGGCGTACGGCGCCGACGCCTCGTGGACGGTGACGCCGCAGTTCGTCCTCTCCGCGGGTTTCGAGGGCACCGACACCGAGCGCGACTCGGAGCGCCGCGAGTTCCTCGCGATCGCGCCGTCGACCTTCCCGAGCGGTGTGGCGTTGTTCCGCCCGGACTACCTGCTCGGCTCCGACGTCGTCGATTTCTACGGCATCGGTTCGATCGAGACGACCGAGTCCGATCCGGCCTTCACGGCGACGCTGAAGACCCAGGCCGCCTACCTGCAGGCGCAGGCAGAGGTGGCGGACGGCTTCGAGGTCAACATCGGCGTGCGCTACGAGCAGGCCGAGCAGGTGGTCGAGCCGCGCCAGGTGTTCGCCACGCCGGCCGGTTCCAGCGCGGTGACCCGTCTCGACAACGACTACGTGCTGCCGGCGCTGACGCTCACCTGGAAGTTCGCCGACGACATGCAGGCGCGGTTCAACGCCTCGCAGACGATCGCGCGTCCGCAGTTCCGCGAACTCATGTTCCAGGCCTATTACGACCCCGAGAGCAACCGCGCGTTCCGCGGCAACCCGCTGCTGGTCGACAGCGAGTTCAAGAACGCCGAGCTGCGCTGGGAGTGGTACTTCGCCCGCGACCAGCGGCTGTCCGTGGCGGGTTTCTGGAAGGAGATCGACAAGCCGATCGAGGCCTTCACGGGTTTCAACGACAACAACCCGGTCACCAGCTTCGCCAACGCGCCCTCCGCCACGCTGTACGGCGTGGAGCTCGAGTCGCAGAAGTACGTGTTCCTGTCGGACCTCTCCGACAGCGACTTCTTCGCCTCGCGCCGTCTCGTGCTGATCGGCAACTACACCTGGTCGAAGTCGGAGCTGAGCGTCAAGGACGGCGACACGACCGACGTGTTCGGCACGGTCACCCAGCCGGCCAGCAACTTCTTCCGCGACGACGCGCCGCTCACCGGACAGTCAGAGCACCTCGCCAACGTGCAGATCGGTCTCGAGGACGAGAGCTCGCTGTCGCAGCAGACGCTGTTGATCTCCTATGCGGGCGACCGCGTCACGAGCCGCGGCGCAGCGGGCCTGCCGGACATCTACGAATCGCCGGGCGTGACGATCGACTTCGTCGCGCGCCAAGGCTTCCAGTTCCTCGGCAAGGACATGGAGTTCAAGTTCGAGGCCCGCAACCTGCTGCGTCGTGATTACCGCGAGTACCAGGAGCGCGGTCCGAACCGGATCTACTTCAACCGGTACGACAACGGCGTGAAGATCTCGGCGTCGATCTCGGCGAGCTTCTGACCGCGGCGCGGCGGTCCTCGGTGCGGCGGTCCGCCGCCGTCAGCCGGCGGAGCGCAGCAGCTCGTTGATCGAGGTCTTGGCGCGGGTCTGTGCGTCGACGCGCTTGACGATGACCGCGCAATAGAGCGAATGCGAGCCGTCCTTGGCGGGCAGGCTGCCGGGGACCACCACCGCGCCCGCCGGCACGCGGCCCTGCGTCACGGCGCCGGTCTCGCGGTCGTAGATGCGCGTGCTCTGGCCGATGTAGACGCCCATCGAGATCACCGCGCCCTGTTCGACGACGACGCCCTCGACGATCTCCGAGCGCGCGCCGATGAAGCAGTCGTCCTCGATGATGGTGGGCGAGGCCTGCAGCGGCTCGAGCACGCCGCCGATGCCGACGCCGCCCGAGAGATGCACGTTCTTGCCGATCTGCGCACAGGAGCCGACCGTGGCCCAGGTGTCGACCATGGTGCCTGAATCGACGAACGCGCCGATGTTCACGAACGACGGCATCAGCACGACACCCGGGCCGACATAGGCGCCCTTGCGCACCACGGCGTCCGGGACGACGCGCGTGCCGCTGGCGCGCAGCGCGGCCTCGTCCATCGCGGCGTATTTCATCGGCACCTTGTCGAAGAAGCGGGTGTGGCCGCCCTCGATGAGACGGTTGTCGTTGGCGCGGAAGTAGAGCAGCACGGCCTTCTTGAGCCAGTCGTTGACCTGCCAGCGGCCGTCGCGCTTCTCGGCGACCCGGGCGGTGCCGCTGTCGAGCAGTTCGAGGCATTCGTCGAGCGCGATGCGCAGCTCGCGCGAGATGTTGCTCGGCGTGATCTCGGCGCGCGCCTCGAAGGCGGCTTCGATGAGCGTCTTGAGGGCGGTCTGGTCGGTCATGTCAGCGTCCTTGCATGAGATCGGCGATGCGGTGAGCGGCCTCGACGCACTCGTCGACGCCCGCCACCAGGGAGATGCGCACGCGGCCCGCACCGGGGTTGCCGCCGCCGGCGTCGCGCGCGAGGTAGGACCCGGGGACCACGGTGACGTTCTTGCGCGCGTAGAGTTCGCGCACGAAGGCCTCGTCGTCCCGTCCGAGGGCCGGCCAAAGATAGAAGCCGCCCGCCGGCGCCTGCACATCGAGATGCGGCGCGAGGAGGGGCAGCACTCGCGCGAACTTCTCGCGGTAGAGCGCGCGGTTGTCGCGGGCGTGGGCGTCGTCGCTCCAGGCGGCGATGCTGGCCTGCTGCACCGGCAGCGGCATCGAGCAGCCGTGGTAGGTGCGGTAGAGCAGGAAGCGTTCGAGCAGCTGCGCATCGCCGGCGACGAAGCCGGAGCGCAGGCCGGGCAGGCTGGAGCGCTTCGAGAGGCTGTGGAACACGAGGCAGCGCCGGAACGCCGCGTCGCCGAGCGCGAGCGCCGCGCTCAGAAGCGAGGGCGGCGGCGCGGCTTCGTCCGGGTAGATGTCGGCGTAGCACTCGTCGGCGGCCACCACGAAGTCGTGGCGCTCCGCGAGCGTCAGCACGCGCTGCAGCAGTGCGAGGTCCATCACCGCGCCTGCGGGGTTGCCGGGGTTGCAGAGATAGAGCAGCTGGCAGCGGTCCCAGACGGCCGCCGGCACCGCATCGAGGTCGGGCAGGAAACCGTCCTCGGCGCGCGTATCGATGAAGTACGGCTCGGCGCCGGCGAGCAGCGCCGCGCCTTCGTAGATCTGGTAGAACGGGTTCGGCATCGCCACCAACGGTGCTCCACCGCGTGCCACGCCGCGGTCGACCACCGCCTGCGCGATGGCGAACAGCGCTTCGCGCGTGCCGTTCACCGGCAGCACCTGCGCCGCGCCGATGCTCTGCGGCGCGAAGCCGAAGCGGCGCTCCAGCCAACGGCCGCAGGCCGCTCGGAGCTCCGGCGTGCCGACGGTGGTGGGATAGCTGCCGAAGCCGGCCATCGCGTCGCGGAGGGTCTCCAACACGAACGCCGGCGGCGCGTGCTTGGGTTCGCCGATGGACAGCGCGATGTGCGCGAGGTCGGCGGGAGGTGTCACGCCCGCCTTGAGCTGGGCGAGCCGCTCGAACGGGTAGGGCAGCAGCTTGTCGAGGTCGCGGTTCATGATGGGTGTGCGGTCGCGGCGTGCGGCCTCAGGCCGCGCGGCGCGCGTCCAGCGCTTCGGTGAGGCGGGCGACCAGCCGCTCTGCGGCGGCGTCCTCGAGCGGTCGGCCGTCGAAGTCGCGCACATAGAAGACGTCTTCGGCGCGCTCGCCGACGGTCATGATCTTCGCGCCGACGAGGTCGACGCGCTCCTCCATGAGCACCTTGCCGACCTCGCACAGCAGCCCCGGCCGGTCGCCGGTGATGAGTTCGAGGATGGAGCGGCGGTTGCGCTCGTCGCGCGTCACCGAGAGCCGGGTGCGGGTGTCGAACATGCGCGCCTGGCGCAGCGCGCGGCGCGACACCTCGAAACGCGAGCCGCGCGGGCTCTCGAGCGCACGCCGCAGCGCGTACTCGATCTCCTGGTGCCGATCGGTGTCCGCGATCGGCGTGCCGTCCTCCTCGAGGACATGGTAGAGGTCGATGCTGTCGCCATCGAGCGTCGGTGTGATGCGCGCATCGACGATGTTGAGACCTAGCTGGTCGAGCACCGCGGTGGTGCGGGCGAAACCGTGTTTGCGATGCGTCGCGAGCGTGGTGATCGAGGTGGTGCCGCGTTCGCTCTCGGCCTGCACCGCGACCACCGGCGCTTCGGCGCCGGCCGGACGCCCGGCGAGCAACCGGGTGTGCCAGGCGATCTCCTGCGGCGTGTGGCGCAGGAAGTAGTCGTCGGTGAAGTGCGACCAGGCGGCATCGGCCGCACCCTCGACGAGGCCCGCCTCGGCGAGCAGCGCGCGGGCCTCGACCTGATGGCCCTGCTTGAGCTCCTCCTGGTCGATGGGCGTCTCGAGGCCGCGCCGCAGCGCGCCCTTCACGCGGTCGTGGAACTCGCTGAAGAGCGAGGCCTTCCAGGAGTTCCAGAGGCGCGGGTTGGTGGCGCGCACATCGGCGGCGGTCAGCACATAGAGATGGTCGAGGTGGGTCTCGTCGCCGACGAAGCGCGCGAAGCCGTTGATGACATCGGGATCGGCGATGTCCTGCTTCTGCGCGGTGAGCGAGAGCTGCAGATGGTTGCGCACCAGCCAGGCGACGAGGCGCGCGTCGTAGCGCGAGAGACCCTGCTCGAGGCAGAAAGCCTCGGCATCCACCGCGCCGAGCTCCGAGTGGTCGCCGCCGCGGCCCTTGGCGATGTCGTGGAACAGCGCCGCGAGGTAGGCGACCTCGGGGCGGGGCAGCGCCTGCATGATCTGCGAGAGCTTCGGCAGCTCGTGGTCGAAGCGCGGCAGCGCGAGCCGGCGCAGGTTGCTCACCACGAACAGCGTGTGCGCATCGACCGTGTAGGCGTGGAACAGGTCGTACTGCATGCGGCCGACGATGCGGCCGAAGGAGGGGATGTAGCGGCCGAGCACGCCGTAGTTGTTCATGCGGCGCAGCTCGTTGGTGACGCCGGCCGGCGCGCGCAGGATCTCGAGGAAGAGGCGATGGTTGCGCGGGTTCTGGCGGAACTCCTCGTCGATGAGCCAAAGGTTCTGGACGATGGCGCGGATGGTGCCGGCGCGCACGCCGCGGATCTCGGGGTTCTGCTGCAGCAGCGCGAACACCTCGAGCAGCGTCGAGGGCTGGCGCACGAACAGGTCGTCGTGCACCGCTTCGAGGTAGCCGTCGATCACCTGGAAGCGCGGGTTGAGCGGCTGCGGCACCGCGCTGCCGCCGTCGATGATGGCCTCGCGGAACAGCTGCAGGAGCAGCTCGTTGAGCAGGCTCACATCCATCACGGTGCGGTAGTAGCGCTGCATCAGCTGCTCCACCGCGAGCGTGAACGAGGCGTCCTCATAGCCGAAGGCGCGCGCGAGTTTGACCTGGTGGTCGAACAGCAGGCGGTCCTCGCGGCGGCCGGTGAGCGTGTGCAGCGCGTAACGCACCCGCCACAGGAAGCTCTGCGCGGCCTCGAGGCGGCGCAGCTCACCCGGCGTCAGGAACCCCTGGGTCGCGAGTTCGGCGAGGCTCTCGGCGCCGAAGTGGCGCTTGGCGACCCAGGCGATGGTCTGGATGTCGCGCAGCCCGCCGGGGCCGGTCTTCACGTTCGGTTCGAGGTTGTAGGCGGTGTCGTTCGCCTTGGCGTGGCGCTCGGTCTGCTCGCGCACCTTGGCCTCGAAGAATTCCTTGACCGGCCAGAGGTGCGACGGCGAGAGCGCCTCGAGCATCGCGGCGGCGAGCGGCGCGGAGCCGGCGATGCGGCGCGCCTCGACCAGCGTGGTCATCACGCTCACATCCGCCGCGGCGGCGGTGACGCACTCCTCGACCGTGCGCACGCTGTGGCCGATCTCTATGCCGATGTCCCAAAGGAAAGCGACGAAGGGCTCGAGGGCGGCGCGGCCGGTCTCGTCGAGCGGTGCGGGAACGAGGATGAGGATGTCGACATCGGAGCAGGGGTGCAGTTCGCCGCGGCCGTAGCCGCCGACCGCGACCAGCGACCAGTCGGTGTCGTGCCCCGCGAGCTTCGCGCGCCAGGCCTCGACGAGCGCCACATCGACGAGCTGTGCGCGTGCGCGCACCAGCGTCTCGACCGGCTCCTCGGTGCCGAAGCGCGCGTTGAGCTCGGCCTGCGCCTCGCGCAGCGCCGCTGAGTAGGCCGCCGGGGCGCCGCCGGCTGCGGCGAGCCGCTGCGGCAGGGTCTCGAGCAGCGGCCAGGCGGGTGCGGTCACGAAGCGCCCAGCGTGAGCACTTCGAAGCCGTCGTCGGTGACGAGCACCGTGTGCTCCCACTGCGCCGACAGCGAATGGTCGCGGGTGACGACGGTCCAGCCGTCGGGCAGCAGCTTCACATCGCGCTTGCCGGCGTTGATCATCGGCTCGATGGTGAAGGTCATGCCGGGCTTGAGCTCGGTGCCGGTGCCGGGCTTGCCGTAGTGCAGCACCTGCGGGTCCTCGTGGTAGACGCGGCCGATGCCGTGCCCGCAGTATTCGCGCACCACCGAGTGGCCCTGGGATTCGACCCACTCCTGGATGGCGTGGCCGATGTCGCCGAGGCGCGCGCCCGCGCGCACCACGCGGATGCCGCGCCACATCGCCTCGAAGCAGCCCTCGACGAGGCGCTTCGCGTGCGGCAGCGGCTTGCCGACGAAATACATGCGACTCGTGTCGCCATGGAAGCCGTCACGGATCACCGTGACATCGATGTTGACGATGTCGCCGTTCTTGAGGCGCTTGTCGCCCGGGATGCCGTGGCAGACCACATGGTTGACCGAGGCGCAGATGGTCTTCGGGAAGCCGCGGTAGTTGAGGTTGGCCGGGATCGCTTTCTGCACCTGTACGATGTGGTCGTGACAGATGCGGTCGAGCTCGTCGGTGGTGATGCCGGCCTCCACATGCTCGCCGATCATGTCGAGCACTTCGGCGGCCAGCCGGCCGGCCTCGCGCATCTTCTGCTGTTCTTCCGGGGACTTGAGGGTGATGGGCATCTGGAGGGGGTGGGGCTGGCGGGGAGGGGTCCCGTAAAGCGTTGTTTTTACGGGAAGTGCATGGTATAAAGCGCGGCCTTTTTTGGCAAACCAACCCACACGCGCATCGAATGCATCGGCTGCTGGGTGTCCGGACCTTCGGGGACGGATGGCAGTCGAGGATGCGCGGAGGCCCAACCCGACAAGGAGAAATGACGATGTCCAGCGTGTCCATGCGACAGATGCTGGAAGCGGGCGTCCACTTCGGACACCAGACCCGCTTCTGGAACCCCAAGATGTCCGAGTACATCTTCGGCGAACGCAACAAGATCCACATCATCAACCTCGAGAAGACGCAGCCGCTCTTCGTCGAGGCCGCCAAGTTCATCAAGGCCGTGGCCGGTGACGGCGGCACGGTGCTGTTCGTCGGCACCAAGCGCTCCGCGCGCGAGCCCATCCAGAAGGAAGCGGTCCGTGCCGGCATGCCGTTCGTGAACCAGCGTTGGCTCGGCGGCATGCTCACCAACTTCAAGACCGTGCGCCAGTCGATCAAGCGCCTCGCCGACCTCACCGAGATGAAGGCCAACGGCTCGCTCGACAAGCGCGGCAAGAAGGAAGGCACGATGCTGCGCCGCGAGATGGACAAGCTCGAGCGCAGCCTGGGCGGCATCAAGGACATGGAGTCGCTGCCCGATGTGCTGTTCGTGGTCGATGTCGGCCACGAGAAGATCGCGATCCACGAAGCCAACAAGCTCGGCATCCCCGTCGTCGCCATCGTCGACACCAACTGCTCGCCCGACGGCGTCGACTTCGTCGTGCCGGGCAACGATGACGCCATGCGCGCCATCCAGCTCTACGCCTCCGGCATCGCCGACTCGGTCCTCGAGGGCCGCAGCAGCGCGCCGGCGCTCGCCGTCTCCGAGGACGAGTTCGTCGAGCTCGACGAGCAGGGCAACCCGAAGCAGAGGCCGGCGCGTGGCGCCGCCCGTCCGAAGCGCGAGGCGCCGGTGCGCGCCCGCCGTCCGGCTGCGTCCGCCGCTCCGGCCCGTCGCCGCCCGGCGCCGGCGACCGCGCCTGCCGCTCCGGCCGTCGAGGGTGACGAGGTGGAGGCCGGCGACGCCGCCGCCGACGGTGAAGTCGCGCCGGTCGCCAGCGCTTCGGCGCCGCGCCGTCGCACCGGTCCGGCCGCCGCCGCTCCGCGTCGTCGGGGTTGAGCCATGAGCATCACCGCTGAGACCGTCAAGCAGCTCCGCGAGCGCACCGGCGCCGGCATGATGGAGTGCAAGCGCGCGTTGGTGGAGACCAACGGCGACATCGAGGCCGCCGCCGAGCTCATGCGCAAGCAGGGACTCGCCAAGGCCGACAAGAAAGCCGCGCGCGTCGCCGCCGAGGGCGTCATCGTCCTCGAGAAGTCGGCCGATGGCCGTTCGGCCGCCATGGTCGAGGTCAACTGCGAGACCGATTTCGTCGCCCGCGAGGCCGACTTCCAGTCGTTCTCGGCTGCGGTCGCCGCGGCCGCGCTCGCTGCCAGCCCCGCCCCGGGCGAGGCGCTCGCCGCGCTGAAGCTCGCCTCCGGCGAGACCGTCGATGAGCGCCGTCGCGCCCTCGTCGCCAAGATCGGCGAGAACATCAGCGTGCGCCGTCATGCCACGCTGTCGTCGTCGGGCCAGCTCGGCGCCTACCGTCACGGCACCCGTATCGGTGCGCTGGTCGCGATCGAGGGCGGCGATGCCGCGCTCGCGCACGACCTCGCGATGCATGTCGCCGCC
>Ga0172372_10009324_pt1 | contig 12782 bp, 8 predicted proteins | sample LakKiv5m_2_FD_114544 | JGI IMG/M metagenome (GOLD analysis project Ga0172372, IMG submission 114544) | Freshwater microbial communities from Kabuno Bay, South-Kivu, Congo - kab_092012_9.5m | ecosystem: Environmental > Aquatic > Freshwater > Lake | place: Democratic Republic of the Congo...
CAATGCGCAATCGCAAGGGAACCATCCTGACGGCAGTGGTGACCGACGGAACCGGGGAACTCACCCTCACGTGGTTCGGGCAGAACCAGCAGTGGCGTGCCAAGGAACTACGGGTGGGTCGCCGTGGATTGTTCTCCGGGCAGGTGAACCGCTACCGCGGATCCATGCAGCTGGCCCACCCCGAGATGGAGTTGCTGCCCGATGGGCTGCCGGAGGAACTGCTGACCGGCGAACAGTTCGCCGGCCGGCTCATCGCGATCTATCCCGGCACGGTCAAGGTGCCGTCCCCGAAGATCGCTGCCTGGGTGCAGCAGGTACTTGGTGGCCTGCGTCGCCGCGACGTGGAAGATCCGCTACCGGTCGCCGTCCGAGATCAGCGTGGGCTACTCGACCTGCACAGCGCCCTGGTAGCGATTCACCAGCCGATCGACCTCGTCGACATCGAGCGGGCCAGGCAGCGACTGGCGTTCGAGGAGGCATTCGTCCTCCAGGTCGAACTCGCCCGGCGGCGCCACCAGGCGCTGGCGCTGCCAGCTCGGGCCAGTGCCGTCCTCGACGGACCGTTGCTGGCCGCCTTCGACCAGCGACTTCCCTTCGACCTGACCGATGGTCAGCGTCGGGTCGGAGCTCAGATCGCCACCGACCTGGTCTCGTCGCATCCGATGCACCGTCTGCTGCAGGGTGATGTCGGCAGCGGCAAGACGATCGTGGCCCTGCGCGCGATGCTCAGCATCGTGGACTCCGGGGCCCAGGCGGCACTCCTGGCCCCCACCGAGGTCCTGGCTGCCCAGCACTACCGCTCGATCATGTACCTGTTGGGCCCGCTGGCGATGCGCGGCTACCTCGGCGGCAGTGAGATCGGGACCCGGGTCGCCCTGCTCACCGGGTCCCAGGGGGTGCGGACCCGCCGCCGCGAACTGATCGAGGTGTTCACCGGGGACGCCGGCATCGTGGTGGGCACCCATGCCCTGCTTCAGGACTCGGTGGTCTTCGGCGAACTTGGACTGGTGGTCGTCGACGAGCAGCACCGCTTCGGCGTGGAGCAGCGCTCCAAGCTCGCAGCCAAGGCGCCGGACGGATCCCGGCCGCACGTGCTGGTGATGACAGCGACGCCGATTCCCCGGACGGTGGCCATGACGGTCTTCGGCGACCTCGACGTGTCCGTCCTGGACGAACTCCCCGCGGGTCGAGCGCAGATCGCCACCCATGTGGTCGACGTGCGCCAGCAGCCCGCCTTCGTTCGCCGGGCCTGGGAGCGGGTGCGCGAGGAGGTGTCGGCGGGCCATCGGGTGTACGTCGTGTGCCCGCGGATCGGCGGGGTGGATGAGCCCGCGGGATTGGTCGGCGGGGCGGATGAGCCCGCGGAGGAGGGGGCGGATCAGGACGAGGCTTCGACGTCCTCGGTGCTCGCCGTGGCCGAGCGGCTGGCAGCCACGGAGTTGGCCGGCCTGTCCGTGGCAGTGATGCACGGCCGGCTCTCGGCAGAGGAGAAGGACGCGATCATGCGTCGATTCGCCGATCCCCGAGCCGTCGATCCGATCGAGGTCCTGGTGGCCACCACGGTGATCGAGGTCGGCATCGACGTACCGCACGCGTCCGTGATGATCGTCCTGGATGCGGACCGATTCGGTATCTCGCAGTTGCACCAACTCCGGGGACGGATCGGCCGGGGGGAGGTGCCGGGTCTGTGCCTGTTGTTCACCGAAGCCGAGGTCGGCTCGGGTGGCCGTGCACGACTTGATGCCGTGGCTGCCACCCGGGACGGCTTCGAGTTGGCCCGAGCGGACCTGCAGGCCAGGCGCGAGGGCGATGTGCTGGGTGCAAGCCAGTCCGGGCATCGAAGTTCCCTGCGCCTGCTGGAGGCGATTCGGGATGAGGACGTGATCCTGCAGGCGCGGACGCAGGCCGGGCAGATCGTGTCCGCCGATCCGAACCTGCTCAGCCATCCGGCGCTGCTGCGCGCCGTCCACTCGCTGTCCGAGCAGGCCGGGTTCATGGAGAAGTCGTGACCCGGATCATCGCCGGCTCGGCGAAGGGGCATCGGCTGCAGGTGCCCAGAGCCGGGACGCGTCCGACCTCGGACCGGGTCCGGGAGGCGATGTTCTCCACGATCGGGTCCTGGTTGGCGTCGCAGGATCGGCCCTGGTCGTCGGTGGCCGCGCTCGACCTGTTCGCCGGCAGCGGTGCGCTGGGATTGGAGGCAGCAAGTCGGGGAGCCGAGGTCACGGTGCTCGTGGAGCGCAATCCGCGGGTCGCTGCTGTCATCCGTCGCAACGCCCAGGCCTGCGGACTGGATCACGTGCGGGTCTTGGTGGCCCCGGCCCTGTCCCTCCCGGCGCGGGCCGGTGATCTTCCCCCCTTCGATCTGTGCCTGGTGGATCCCCCGTACGAGCTGGACGCCGTGGAACTGGGCATCGGGTTGGCCGGGATCGCCACCGGCTGGCTGAATCCGCAGTCGCTGCTGGTCGTGGAGCGGCCGGCCGGTGATCCCCGATCTCCGCTGCCCGCTGACTGGGTGGTCATTGATGAGCGCAGATACGGGGACACCTGCCTTTGGTACGGTCGCATGCACCAGGGCTGACCAGTCGTGCTGGAAGGCCGCCGGATCGACGCGTCGCCGGGAAGGAAAGACGTGCACAAGGCGGTGTGCCCGGGGTCCTTCGACCCCGTGACGAACGGGCATCTTGATGTCTTCGCGCGAGCCTCGTCCTTGGCTGACGAGGTGGTCGTAGCGGTGCTCATCAACCAGCGAAAGTCCGGCCTGTTCAGTGTTCGGGAGCGGATGGACCTGCTCATCGAGGTCCTGCGCCCGCATCCGAACGTCGTGGTCGACTCCTTCGAGGGACTCCTGGTGGACTACTGCCGCGAGCGAGGGATCAATGCGATCGTGAAGGGCCTGCGTGCCGTGAGCGACTTCGACTACGAGTTGCAGATGGCGCAGATGAACTACCGTCTGGCCGGGATCGAGACGCTGTTCGTCTCGACGAATCCCCTGTACAGCTATCTCTCGTCCAGTTTGGTCAAGGAAGTCGCAGCGCACGGTGGGAATGTGGAGGGCCTGGTCCCCGCAGTGGTGCTGGAGCGAATGCGCGAACGACTCGCCGCGACGGCGGAACCGTCGTCCTAGGGCAGGGAGCAGGCGATGGACGTACAGGAGCGACTCGAGGAACTCGCCGTTCTGATCGAGGACGCCAAGGCGATGCCGCTGTCGGCGTCCTGCCTGGTGAACCGGATGCAGGTGCTGGACCTCATCGACGAGATCCGGCACCTGCTGCCGGAGTCCGTGCAGCGAGCCGATCGACTGCTGTCCGACCGAGAGGCGGTCCTGGCCGAGGGTCGGCGTGAGGCGGAGCGGCTCATGTCGCGGGCTCGGGCCGAGGCCCAGCGCATGGCCTCCGAGCATGAGGTGTACCTCGCGGCGGTGGCCGAGGCCCAGGCCCTGCGCGCGGAGGTCCTGCAGGAGACCTCCGCAATGCGTCGGGAGACCGACGACTACGTGGACGCCAAGTTGGCCTCCTTCGAGATCGTCCTGCACAAGACCCTCAGGTCGGTCGATCGGGGCCGGGAGCGACTGCGCGGTCAGATGTACGACGAACTTTCGGAGCAGGAAGGCGAGCCCCTGACCGAGGAGATCTTCCTGGACGTTCGCGGCGACGACCGAGGTGACGTCGACGTGATTCGCCAGGACTCGTACCGAGCGGATTCCTACCGATCGGATGACTACCGGGGTGACTCAGTGCTGTCCGATGTGTCCCGTGATGACCCCGACTGGGATGGTCCTCGCCGCCAGTCCCGGGTCTCCGAGGAACCCAACCGGCGGCGTGGGCGCCGCCGCTAGGCGAGACGGTATCCTCTGCCCAGCCTTCCATGAGGCTCTCAGTGCCGTTACCCGAGAGGATCCGTGACCGGTCTCGACCCGCGCAACGAGTTGGTGCTCGACACGCGAGCACTGCGGTTGCCGCGGCGTGCGGGGTCCATGGTGACGGTTCGTCGGACGGTCGCGGCGCCGGAGTCCATGGGGGTTGCGGTGGCCCGGGTACCGGCTGGTTCGCCCATCGAGATCGACCTGCGTCTTGAGTCGGTCCTGGAGGGCGTGCTGGTCACCGGGACGGCTCAGGTGGGCGTCGAAGCGGAGTGCTCGCGATGTCTGGAGCCGTTGCACTGGCCGCAGGAGGTCGAGTTCAGCGAGTTGTTCGTCTACCCGGCCACGGATGCCCGTGGCTCGGTTGTCGAGGAGCCCGCTGACGACGACCCGTTGCCGATGGTTCAGGACGAGTGCATCGACCTGGAGCCGACGCTGCGGGACGCCGTCGTCCTGGAACTGCCGCTGGCACCGGTGTGCCGGGAGGACTGCGGCGGGTTGTGTCCCCAGTGCGGGGTGCGACTCGACGAGGCTCCCGGGCATGCGCACGAGTCCCTGGACCCGCGCTGGTCGGCCCTGGCCGGCCTGCTCGATCCCGATCAGCAGTAGCCCGAGTCCCGGGCTACCCGAAGGAAGGCGGCACCGCCGTGCCCGTACCGAAGCGAAAGACCTCGCGCTCCAACACGCGCAGTCGTCGGTCCCAGTGGAAGGCCACCGCGCCGAACCTGGTCACCTGTACCCGGTGCAAGGAGAAGCGCCTTGCCCACACGGCGTGCCCGACCTGCGGCACGTACGCCAAGCGACGGGTGCTCGACGTCTAGTCCGAGCGTGCAGATGAGGCGGCCCGTCACGGTCGCGGTCGACGTCCTCGGCGGAGATGGGGCGCCCAGGGCCGTTCTGGATGCGGTTCGGCTGGTCCAGGCGGATCCGCAGGCTCGGGTGCTGCTCGTTGGCCCGGTGGATCAGCTGCCAGAGCTGATGGCTCAGCATCGGATCCGTCCCGGTGCCGTGGACCTGATGAACGCCACGGAGTGCGTCGCGATGGATGCGCATCCGTTGCAGGCCGTTCGCCAGGATGCCCAACTCGAGCAGCCTCGGCTCACCGTCACGGTGGCGGCCCGGGCCGTTCGGGACGGTGCTGCCGAGGCATGGGTGTCGGTCGGACACACCGGAGCGGCGGTTGCCGCCGCGGTCCTGGCCGCGGGGCGCATCCCGAACATGGCACGTCCTGCGCTCGCGGTCGTCCTGCCGGCCTTGGAGCAGCCGGTGGTGCTGCTGGATGCCGGTGCCGGCCTGGACGCCTCCCCACAGGTGCTCGCCCAGTTCGCCGTGGCGGGGTGGTGCTACGCGCGCGCCCTCGGGGTTGCCGAGCCCAATGTCGGACTCCTCACCATCGGCAGTGAGCCGGGCAAGGGGGATGACGTGCGCCAAGAGGCTGAGCAGGTGCTCGCCGAACGACTGCGCGGGCACGGGATCGGTTTCGTCGGCCCGGTGGAGGGAGGCGACGTGGTGACCGGTCGGCGGGCCCAGGTCGTGGTGACCGATGGGTTCACCGGCAACGTCCTGCTGAAGGGCATCGAAGGGGCGGTCGCCTGGTCCGTGGAGCGGATCTCCCAGGCCTACGCTGATCCGGAACCGGCCCGTCGGGTGCTGCGCGAGGTCGCCACCGGCGACTTCGCCGGCGGAATGCTGCTCGGGGTCGATGCCACCACGGTGATCGGACATGGTGCCGGGAGCCCGGCTCAGATCGCCGCCTGCATTCGACTGGCCGCCAGTGCGGCCGAGCGGGGCCTGATCCCGGAACTTCGAGCGCGCCTGGCCCTGACCTCGGAGTCATCGTGACGGATCGCCGGACCGAGCTGTCCGAACTCCTCGCCACCCTTGGGGTCCAGGTCGAGACCGAGCTGCTCAACCAAGCCCTGACCCACCGCTCCTACTCCTACGAGAACGGCGGGGTGCCGCACAACGAGCGACTTGAGTTCCTCGGCGACTCCGTCCTGGGGATCGTCGTCACCGAGAGCCTGTTCAGGTCATTCCCGGACCTGCCCGAGGGTCAGCTCGCCAAACTTCGGGCGGCCGTGGTCAACGCCCGCGCCCTGGCCTCGCTGGCCCAGACACTCGGCATCGGCGCCTACCTGCTCCTGGGTCGCGGGGAGGAGACGACCGGCGGTCGGCAGAAGGCCTCGATCCTGGCCGATTCGATGGAGGCGATCATCGGCGCCGTGTACCTCGACGCCGGGATGGAGGTCGCGCGCACGTTCATCCACCGCTGCGTCGATCCGATGATCGCGGCCTCTGCCCGGATGGGCGCCGGACTGGACTGGAAGACCTCCTTGCAGGAGGCGGCCGCCGGTGCCGATCTCGGTGGCCCCGAGTACCTGGTGGAGGGTGTCGGACCGGACCACGAGAAGGAGTTCACGGCCCGAGTGCGGGTGGGCGGGGCGATCCTGGGCGAGGGCTGGGGCCGGTCCAAGAAGGTCGCCGAACAGCAGGCCGCGGAGGCGGCGTACCTGGCCCTGACCACCGAGTCCACGTCCGGGGACTGAGCCCGGTGCCGGAGCTTCCCGAAGTCGAGGTGGTCCGCAGCGGCCTGCAGGCCTGGGCGAGTGAGGTCCAGGTCGCGGAGCACCCCATTGAGCGGGTCGACGTCCTGCATCCACGGGCGGTGCGTCGAGCGGAGGTCGATCTGCGTACCCATCTGGTCGGCGCCCGGGTTCGCTGGGTCAGCCGGCGCGGCAAGTACCTGTGGCTGCCCCTGGTCGGCTCCGACAGCGCGCTGGTCGCACACCTTGGGATGAGCGGCCAACTGCTCCTGGTGCCAGTCGAGAGCCCGGACGAGCGGCACCTGCGGATCCGCATTCGCTTCGAGGGACTGACTCGCGAGTTGCGCTTCGCGGACCAGCGCACCTTCGGCGGACTGATGACCGGTGCATTGATCCCGGACGGCAGCGGCGGGCACCTGCCTGAGCAGGTCGCGCACATCGCCCGGGATCCGCTGGACCCGCTGCTGGACCTCGATGCGACGGTGCACCGGATCCGGTCCAAGGATGTCCAGATCAAGCGGGTCCTGCTCGACCAGGCGGTGCTCAGCGGGATCGGGAACATCTATGCGGATGAGGCCCTGTGGCGGGCCCGAATCCACGGCCGCCGGCCGGCCCGCAGCCTTCCCCGGGCCGAGGTCGTCGGGCTGATCGAGCATGTCCGCCAGGTCATGCGCCAGGCCCTGGCCCAGGGGGGGACCAGTTTCGATGCCCTGTACGTCAACGTCAACGGCAGCAGTGGGTACTTCGAGCGATCCCTGCAGGCGTACGGCCGCGAAGGGGAGCCGTGCGAACGCTGCGGATCGCCGATCCGACGGGAGCGGTTCATGAACCGGTCCTCCTACCTGTGCCCGCGTTGTCAGCGGCCGCCCCGGCGTCGGTAGTTCGCGACGGTGTAGGCAGATCGCGACCGACTGCGCGCGATGGCCCGCAGATAGGGTGCTGCCACCTGTTCGCAGACCCCCGGAGCAACGTGCACCTGAAAACGCTGACGCTGAAGGGCTTCAAGTCCTTCGCATCCGCCACCACCCTGCACTTCGAGCCTGGGGTGACCTGCGTGGTCGGCCCGAACGGCTCGGGCAAGTCCAACGTGGTTGATGCCCTGGCCTGGGTGATGGGCGAACAGGGTGCCAAGAGCCTGCGGGGTGGGAAGATGGAGGACGTCATCTTCTCCGGCACTGCCGGACGTGCCCCCCTGGGTCGAGCCGAGGTGGCGCTCACCATCGACAACTCAGATGGTGCCCTGCCGATCGAGTACGCAGAGGTCACGGTCTCGCGCACACTGTTCCGAAACGGGGGCTCGGAGTACGCGATCAACGGTGCCCAGTGCCGCTTGCTGGACGTGCAGGAACTGCTCAGCGACTCCGGCATCGGTCGCGAGATGCACGTGATCGTTGGCCAGGGCCAACTCGACACCGTCCTGCAGGCGACGCCGGAGGATCGGCGCGGGTTCATCGAGGAGGCGGCCGGCGTCCTGAAGCACCGCAAGCGCAAGGAGAAGGCCCTGCGCAAGCTCGATGCGATGCAGGCCAACCTCACCCGCCTGCAGGACCTCACCGCCGAACTCAGGCGCCAACTCAAGCCCCTGGGGCGCCAGGCTGAGGTCGCCCGACGGGCCGTGGTCATCCAGTCCGATGTCCGCGACTCCAGGCTGCGCCTGATGGCCGACGATCTGGTGCAGATGCGCCAGGCCCTGGCCGAGGAGGTTGCGGACGAGTCGGCGCTGCGCGAGCGCCAGGCCCAGGTCGAGGCGGAGCTGGTCGGCCTGCGGGAGCAGGAGGCGCAGGCGGAGTCGGCCGGGGAGCTCGACGGGCCCAGGTTGGCGGTCGCCCAGGAGACCTGGTTCGCCCTCAGCGGTCTGCGCGAACGTCTGAACGGACTGGTGCAGTTGGCCGCCGAGCGCAGCCGGAACCTGCAGCCGGAGCCCCCGGAGGAGACGGCTGGACGGGATCCGGAGCAGATCGATGCTGAGGCTCGCACCCTCAGGGAGCAGCAGTTCGAACTCGGCCGCGAGGTGGAGTCGGCTCGGGATGCCCTTGTCGGCACGGAGTCGGCACGGGCGGCGGCCGAGGAGGCCTTGGCCGCAGAGGAGGCACGGATCGCCCAGGCGGAGCGGGCGGCGGCCGACCGGCGCGAGGGGCTCGCTCGGTTGGCCGGTGAGGTGCAGGCGGCCCACTCCCGACTGGAGGCGCGCGTCGCGGAGATCGAGCGCGGTGAACTCGCCGTGGCGGAGGCGACCGAGCGCGGCGAGCGTGCCCAGGCGCAGTACCAGGCGATCGAGGTTCAGGTGGCCGGTCTCGATGAGGGCGAGGTCGGCCTGGATGATGCGCATGAGCAGGCCCTGGCCGAACTGGAGCGGGCCGATCTTGAGGTTGAGCGGTTGCGCACCGCGGAGGCGACCCGCGAGCGGGAACGGGCGGCTTTGAACGCTCGGCTCGATGCGCTCGAACTCGGCCTGGCTCGCAAGGACGCCGCTGGGGTGCTGGTGGCCGCGCCGCCGGATGCGACCGGGGTGCTCGGCCCCTTGGCCGGCCTGTTGAACGTCGAGGCGGGGGCTCAGGCGGCCGTTGCTGCCGCCCTGGGGGACGTCGCCAACGCCGTGGTGGTGCGAGGCGTCGAAGCAGCGGTGTCCTGCCTGGTCCTGCTGAAGGACCAGGATGCGGGGCGGGCAGCCCTGGTGGTGGCCGGGGACGCCGCTCGGGCAGTGTCGGCCGGCATGGAGGTCGAACCTCCGCCGGTGGGCCGCTGGATGACCGAAATGGTCCGCTGCGACGACCAGGTCGCTGCGGTGATCGACGGGTTTTTGGTCGGCTGCGTCCTGGTTGCGGGCTTGGACGAGGCAGCCGAGGGCAGCCGGCAACGAGCCGACCTGGTCTTCGTCACCCCCGAGGGCGATGTCTTCGCCCAGGGAGTGGTGCACGGCGGATCCTCCAGTGCGCCCAGCCTGCTGGAGGTTCAGGCCGCATACGACGAGACGGCGCAGGCCCTGCAGCAGGCAGCCCATGGCCTGGAGCGCACCCGATTCGAACTCGTGGCCGCGCGCCAGGCACAGCAGGATGCGGCCGCCCGGGTGGAAGCGGCGCTGATGCGACTGCACGAGTCCGACGCACGAATGGCCGCGGTCGCCGAGCAGCTGGGTCAACTCGGCCAGGCGGCGCGCTCGGCCCTGGCCGAGGCCGAGCGAATGGCCCTTGCCCTTCAGGCCGGAGTGCAAGCCCGCTCGACCGACGCGCAGACCCTCGCCGAGCTCCAGCAGCGGCTGGCCGCCGCCGAGGCCGCTCCGGCACCGCAGATCGGCACCGATGAGCGCACCGAGCGTGCGACCGCGGCGGCCGATGCCCGCCAGGTCGAGGTCGACTCCCGGCTGGCGCTGCGGACGGTCGAGGAGCGGGTGAGCGCCGTGGGCGCCCGGGCCGAGCAGTTGGAGCGGGCTGCCCGGGCCGAGCGTGCGGCACGGGTTGCCGCGATCGAGCGTCGACAGCGGCGGGCCCGGGATCTCATCGCCACCGACGCGGTGCTCAAGGCGGCACGCTATGCGCTCGGCCGGATCGAGTCCTCCGTCGCCGCAGCCAGCATCGAGCGAGCGGAGTTCGAGCGGATCAAGCGGGAGCGGGACGCCGCCATGGTGACCTTCCGCGGCCGCATCCGCGAACTCGTCGCCCAGGCCGACCTGCTCAAGGACAGCGTGCATCGGGATGAGGTCGCCCGCGCTGAGCAGCGACTGCGGATCGAGCAGTTGGAGGACCGGGCCGCCGAGGAGTTCGGGATCGAGGTCGACGTCCTGATCGCCGAGTACGGCCCCGATCAACTCGTGCCGCCGAGCCCGCAGGCTCCCGGGGACGAGATACCCCCGGACGCACCGGAACCGGAGCCCTACCCCTACGTGCGCCAGGAGCAGGTTCGGCGACTGCGTTCGGCCGAGAAGGGCCTGGCATTGCTCGGGAAGGTCAACCCCCTCGCCCTGGAGGAGTACTCGGCGATGGAGGAGCGGCACCGCTTCCTGTCCGAGCAGTTGGAGGATCTGCGACGCACCCGGGAGGACCTGATCGCGATCGTGCGCGAGGTGGATGCGCGGGTCGAGCAGGTCTTCGCCGAGGCCTACGCGGAGGTGGAACGGGAGTTCGTCGGCGTCTTCGCCCGACTGTTCCCCGGCGGGGAGGGTCGCCTGATCCTGACCGACCCGACCGACATGCTGACCACCGGCGTGGACGTCGAAGCCCGCCCGCCGGGCAAGAAGGTCAAGCGACTGTCATTGCTGTCCGGTGGGGAGCGTTCGCTGACCGCCGTGGCCTTCCTGATCGCCTTGTTCAAGGCCAGACCGAGCCCGTTCTACGTCCTGGACGAGGTCGAGGTCGCCCTCGATGACGTGAACCTGGGCCGCCTGATCGACATCATCGACGAACTGCGCAACTCCTCCCAGATCATCGTCATCACCCATCAAAAGCGCACGATGGAGATCGCCGACGCCCTGTACGGGGTCTCGATGCGCGGGGACGGGGTTTCGCAGGTGATCGGACAGCGACTGCGGGAGGCGGCCACCGCCTGAGGGCGGACGCAGGTCCGGCCGACGATGCAAGGATGTCGGCATGGATTCCCTCGGCCTCATCCTCGGCCTGTTGGCCGGGGCCATCGTCCTGGTCGCGGTCATCGGCTACGCCGTCGCGCGCCATCGGCGCTCCACCCGGCCCCAGGTCGAGCCCCGCACAGACCCGCACTCGAGCATGCCAGCCGTCCAGGATGCCGTCGGTGGAGCCGCGGTCGAACCGGGGATCGAGGTTCCCAGCTCGCCGACCGGCCGGATGCATCGGCTCCGCGGGCGCCTGGCCAGGTCCAACCATGCGATGGGACGTGGATTGCTGGCCCTGCTCGGCCGGGAGTCCATCGATCAGGCCACCTGGGACGAGATCGAGGAGACCCTGCTGACCAGCGACCTCGGGGTCGGGCCCACGGCCGAGGTGATGAAGCGGCTTCAGCAGGCGGTCATGGTGTCCGGGGAATCGGCCGACGTCCAGGCAGTCCTGCGCGAGGTGCTGGTGGATCTGGTCGACCCGGGCCTGGACCGGGCGATTGTCACGCAGGCCCAGGGGCGCCCGGCGGTCATCCTCGTCGTCGGTGTCAACGGCACCGGTAAGACCACGACGGTCGGCAAGTTCGCTCGTCTGATGGTGGCCGAACAACGCTCGGTGCTCCTCGGTGCGGCTGACACCTTTCGTGCGGCGGCAGCCGACCAGTTGCAGACCTGGGGCGATCGGGTGGGGGCCAGAGTGGTCCGTGGCCCTGAGGGCGGGGACCCGGCGGCGGTGGCCTTCGAGGCGGTTTCGACCGCGACCCAATCCGGTGTGGACGTCGTGGTCGTCGACACTGCCGGACGGCTGCACACCAAGACCGGCCTGATGGACGAACTCGGCAAGGTCAAGCGCGTCATCGGCAAGCAGTCACCGGTTGATGAGGTGCTGCTGGTGCTGGATGCCACCACCGGCCAGAACGGACTGGTCCAGGCCCGGGTCTTCGCGGAGGCGGTCTCGGTCACCGGGATCGTGCTGACCAAACTCGATGGGACGGCCAAGGGCGGGATCGTGGTCGCCGTGCAGCGAGAACTCGGCGTGCCGGTCAAACTCGTCGGCCTCGGCGAGGGCCCGGACGATCTCGCCCCGTTCGAGCCGGAGGAGTTCGTCGACGCGCTCCTGGCCGGATAGCAGGTCTGCGAACCCTGACTCGATGAGGTGAGCTCGACCGGAACCTGATGGAATGCGGTCGTGAATCCTGCTGCCCTGGTCCCACTGGATGGCTCCGGTCCGCTCGACCTCGTCTTCGGCCTCCCCGCCCATCCGCTCATCGTGCATCTGCCCATCGTGGTGCTGCCCGTTGCTGCGCTGGCGCTCATCGCCATCGTGTTCGTGCCCAGGTTCCGGCCGGCCTTCGGCTGGGTGGTCATCGCCGGCCTGGCGGTGGGTGCCGGCGGCAGCCTGCTGGCCAAGGAGTCGGGCGAGTCCCTTGCTGCCCGTGTGGGATGGCCCGGGGATCACGCCCAACTGGGGGACCGACTTCCGGTGCTGGCCTTCGCCCTGCTGGCCGCAGCTGTCCTCTGGTTCTTCCTGATGCGACGGGACCTCGCCCATGTGCGCCAGGCGACCGCAGGGCAGCGCACCTTCGCCCTGACCCGGATCGTGGCAGCCGTGGCCTGCCTGCTGGCGGTTGCCACCATCGCCCTCACCGTCGCGGTCGGGCACTCCGGTGCGGTTTCGGTCTGGTCGGCGCGCCTGCAGGAGTCCACCCCGGTGGCCAGTGCTCCGGCACTGAACCTGGCTGAGGTGGCCCAGCACAACTCGGCCGATGACTGCTGGAGCGTGGTGCAGGGGCAGGTGTACGACCTCACGTCG
>Ga0172372_10009327_pt1 | contig 12780 bp, 11 predicted proteins | sample LakKiv5m_2_FD_114544 | JGI IMG/M metagenome (GOLD analysis project Ga0172372, IMG submission 114544) | Freshwater microbial communities from Kabuno Bay, South-Kivu, Congo - kab_092012_9.5m | ecosystem: Environmental > Aquatic > Freshwater > Lake | place: Democratic Republic of the Congo...
AAAATGAATTTAAAAAAACAAGAGTTCAAAAAGGCGCTACGATAGGAGCTAATGCGACGATAGTTTGTGGGGTAAGTCTGGGCAGATATTGCATGATTGGCGCAGGCTCAGTTGTAACTAAAAATGTGCCTGATTTTGCTTTGATCATGGGTGTCCCTGGCATTCAGAAAGGTTGGGTCTGTTCATGTGGCGTCCAACTGGAAGAAGCTTTAGAGTTTAAATGTGCAACTTGTGGCAATGAATACATTTTGAATAAAGACACCATGCAACTAGAGGAGACCCCTTGATGGAACCTATAAGATTTGGTCTCATTGGTTGTGGAAGAATTTCCAAAAAGCATGTGGATGTTCTAACTGAACTTCAAGACACGAATCTAGTTTCTGTATGTGATACCAAAATTGAACGAGCAGAGGCTGTCGGCAAAGCTTTGAATATCCCTTGGTATACGGATTACCATGAAATGATTAAAAAGGAAAAACTTGATGTTTTGAATGTGTTGACAGAAAGTGGCACACATGCTGAAGTTGTTAAAGACATTGCGGCTTATGGCAAACACATTGTGGTTGAGAAACCTATGGCTTTGACTCTTGATGATGCTGATGCCATGATTCGCATTTGCGATTTAAATAAAATTAAGTTATTTGTCGTAAAACAAAATAGATACAATTTGCCTGTGCAGAAGTTAAAAGAAGCCATGGATCAGGGGCGTTTTGGAAAATTGGTATTGGGCACGATCAGGGTGAGATGGTGCCGTCCTCAATCTTATTATGACTTAGATGCTTGGCGCGGAACTTGGGCTCAAGATGGTGGTGTGTTCACGAATCAAGCGTCCCATCATATTGATTTATTAGAATGGCTCATGGGTGATGTCGATACGGTTTTTTCTAAAACGGCAACCCAACTGGTAGACATTGAAACCGAAGATACCGGCGTTGCGGTTTTGCGTTTTACGAACGGAGCACTAGGTGTTATAGAGGCCACTACGGCCACTCGTCCTAAAGATTTAGAGGGCTCTATTTCTATTCTCGGAGAAAAGGGCTCTGTGGAAATTGGCGGGTTTGCTGTGAACGAAATTAAAATATGGAATTTTGCAAATGAGCTTGAAGGTGATAAGGAGGTCGCTGAACGTTACTTTCAAAACCCACCTAATGTTTATGGCTATGGCCACATGGCTTACATGAAAGATGTCGTTGAATGTATTCGATCAGATAAGCACGCTTTGGTTGATGGATTAGAAGGAAGAAAATCACTGGAACTGATCAATGCGATTTATGAATCTTCAGAGTTGGGCAAAGAGGTGTCGTTGAGGTTCCGCCCTAAAAAATGCAGGTTGGGCCATTCTTGATAAAGAACCCCTTTCGATAGTTTTAAAAGTGTTCTTGCTTGGAGCTTTGATCTTCTTGAATGTCAAAGACCAGTGCAAACAACAAGAAATTTAAACCAGATAAAACCAAAAGGGCTGAAAATATTGAGCGCGGTGCAGTGACAGAGGCTCCATCAAGAAATAGTTTATCATAGGCTAAAAAAGAACTGGAGATCAAGCCTAAAGGCAAAAGCACAAAAGACATGAGATAAAATAAAATGACGGGATGGAAGTTTAAATAAAGGTATTTAAATTTGAGTCGCCATAAAAAGCCCTTCCAAAGCATGGGGCTTACTTTTAAAGCGTACTGCAACCCTTTGATTTGTGATTGGCGAACACCCGGAAGATAAATGGCTTTGCGCGGAATGTCCATGACCCTGAATCCGTAGGCATTGATGCGAATTAAAAAATCCATCGGGTAGCCATAACCTTTCCATGCTTTGTTCCAATTGATGGTATCGATGGCGTTTCTGGAAATTGCGGTGTACCCATCTACAACATCCATAATGCGATAGTTTCCGGAGGCAATTTTGGTGATGAAGGTGATGATCCAATTGGGAATCAACCGAGTTTTAGGCATGCTGTCTAACGTATGCTCAAGCTCTTTTAGCAAAAAGCGATTGCCTTTGGCGTAATCCGTTTTTCCGTCTATGACGGGATTCAAGAAGTTTTCAACTTCGTTTAAATCCATTTGATTGTCTCCTCCGACAACTACAGCAATGTCGTTGCCGTCTAGATTGGATTGTAAATAACCGGTGATGATGGCTCCTCCTGGACCCTGATTGACGGTGTGTTTGAGAAGGTGAATTCGAGGATCGTGAACAGCAACTTCTTCGATGATCTTATTTTGATGGTCTGGACTCAGGTCATCCACCACATAAATATAGTCAAAGCATGGTGGCAGATTGCTCAAAGTGTCGCGAATTAGATTTTCTTCATTGTATGCAGGTATGACTAAAGATATTTTTTTATTGCGATACATTTAATGGGGCTAGAAAACAGAAAATGACTTTGAGGTGTTTTAATTGAGGAGATTCATCATATTGATGGGTTTAGAATTCAAGGAAAGAAATGAGTGCTGTCAAAGATATTTTGAACGAGGCAAAACCCTAATGTGACATGAAAGAATCGTATCGAGTTTTAAATGGGACTTACTCCAGCAATGATGCAATTCAATAAAGAGCAAATTTTGTGTATTTTGGACAGTCTTTTTTAATTTTTTTTAGTGATTTTTAAAAAAAAAATTAAAATCACTAAAATTTTGTGATTGCGACTTGTAAAAATATAGATGTGCTGTAATTAAGACTCACGACATAGATAGAAATAAGGGAAACCTAAGACGGAAATATTTTAATTTAGAAGAATCATTATATACAGAACTATGGATAGAAGAAACTTTTCAGCGAAGCTTGGTGCCGGTTTAGCCTTGGGTGCTAGCTTGGTTGGTTGTGGTAAAAAGCGACCTGGGCTTGAGTCGGGAGGCTCAAATCAAACCTTTAAATGGCGCTTAGCGATGATTGTGCCGAAGACCTTGCCCATTTGGGGGCCCGGATTGGTGCAGTTTGCCGACGATGTCCGAACGATGACTCAAGGACGGTTGGATATCAGGGTGTACGGAGCAGGCGAATTGTTTCCCGCGTTGGAAGTGTTTGATCGCGTGCGCAGTGGTCAGGTCCAGATGGGACACTCAGCGTCTTATTACTGGCAGGGGAAAATACCGGCGAGCGTCTTTTTTGCTTCGGTTCCTTTCGGCATGAATGCCAATGGCATGATGTCATGGTTGAGCGCTGGCGGTGGCCAAGAGCTATGGGATAAACTTTATAGGCCAGTGGGCTTAAAAGCGCTACCCTGCGGAAACACAGGTGTACAAATGGGCGGTTGGTTTAAAAAAGAGATAAATAGTCTAGACGATCTTCAAGGTTTGAAGATGAGAATGCCCGGACTCGGCGGCAAGGTGATCGCGAGAGCTGGAGCAAAACCAATTTTATTGCCAGGTGGTGAAATTTTAACGTCATTGCAAACGGGAGTGATAGACGCGGCCGAGTGGGTTGGGCCTTACCATGATTATGTGATGGGATTCCATAAGGCCGCAAAATACTATTATTCAGGTGGTTGGCATGAACCCGGTTCGGTATTGGAATTGATTATCAACCGTGAGGCTTGGGACGAGCTGCCAGCGGATTTAAAAGCAATTGTCGAGTCTGCCGCTGCTCAGACGAATATGAGACTTTATACTCAGTGGATGGCCAAAGATTCTGAGTATTACCAAAAAATTTTAACGGAGGGGAAGACTGAAATCAAGGAATTTCCGATAGAAGTCAACAGGGCAATGAAGACTTTTGCAAAAGAAATCATGCTCGATATCGCCAAATCGTCAGATTTGGCTAAAGAGATCCATGACTCATTTGTCGCTTTTCAGACTCAATACGAGGCGTACCAAGAGGTGAGTGAGCGAGCTTATGTGCGCAATCAGAAAGCATGAACATGATAGAAAAAACCGCAAATTTTTTAGATAAGGTAGGGCTACTATTTGGGTATGTAGGGGCTAGTTTAACTTTTGCGTTGGTCATTTTGACGGTTCAGCAAGTGCTAGCACGCTACCTGTTTAATTCAAGTTCAATTGCATTGCAAGAACTAGAGTGGCATGTTTTCGGCACGATATTTTTGTTTTCAATGGCGTGGACTTACCAGAAGGATGGGCACGTGCGAGTGGATGTTTTTTATCAATACTTCTCGCCGCGGCTCAAAGCCATCGTCAATATATTGGGCATAGTCTTTTTTTTAATACCAATCTGCTATTTCATGATGATTTATGGTTGGGATGATGTGATGATGGCTAGACATTATATAAATCCGCGACCTCAAGATTATTGGTCTAAGAACTGGTTTGGCGTGGATCACGATTTTTACGCAACGGCCACCAGCATTGAAGCATGGCTGAGGACATTTCTTTTTGTGGGTGAGGTCTCTTCAGATCCCGGCGGATTGGAAGCTCGTTGGATTTCTCGTGGGATACTGCCATTTGGCTTTGCCATTTTGGCATTGCAAGGGGTGGCTTCCGCTTTGAGTGAATTGCTGGTACTCGTCAACCCGCACAAGGAGCATGTGTCAGGCAAATGAACGAGTATATTCCATTATTGATGTTTTTGGCGCTTTTTTTTGGCATTCTACTGGGTTTTCCCGTCGCCTTTACGCTTGGGGGTGTGGCGATTATTTTTGGATGGGCCTGTTCGTATTTGGATTTGTTCTACACCGATGATTTTGCGTTTATCCCATCGCGAGTATTTGGTATCGTCCAAAATATGACCTTGATTGCCGTTCCGCTGTTTATCTTCATGGGCATCACCTTAGAAAAATCGGGATTAGCAAGTGAACTTTTAGAGTCGATGCAAAAGGTTTTTAAAAGAGTGAAAGGCGGCTTAGCGCTTTCGGTGGTTTTTGTGGGTGCTTTATTGGCAGCTTCGACCGGAATTGTCGGTGCCACAGTGGTCACGATGGGCGCAATGGCTTTGCCAACCATGCTAAAGTGGGGCTACCAAAAAGAGTTGGCATGTGGGACCATTGCCGCTTCTGGAACGCTAGGACAAATCATCCCACCTTCGATTGTTTTGGTGTTGCTAGGTGACATGATGAATGTCGATGTTGCCGATTTATTTGTGGGAGCGTTGTTGCCAGGCCTGTTGATGGTGCTCATATACATGCTCTATATTTTTATTCGCATCAGTTTAAATCCGAACTTGGCACCTGTGCCTCAAGAATTGATTCAAGAAAATGAGGAGAGTGTTGTGGGATTGGAAGTTTTGGTCACTCTCATTCCGCCGGCATTACTGATGTTCATAGTATTAGGTAGTATTCTAGGTGGGTTTGCATCTCCTACAGAAGCGTCTGCCTGTGGCGCTTTAGGTGCAATATTGCTGTCGACACTTAAAGGTCGAATGACATGGGAGAAGTTTAAAGCCATAGGGACGGAGAGTGCCAAGATGACGTCAATGGTGTTTACTATTTTGGTAGGCGCGCAATTTTTTGGGGTGGTGTTTCGCGGTTTAAACGGCGACATCATGATTGAGCACATGATTTTAGAGAACGATATACCAAAAGTTTGGGTGTTGCTATTTGTCATGACGTTGATGTTTGTGATGGGTTTTTTTCTAGATTTCATTGAAATATGTTTCATTATCATTCCCATCGTTTCGCCGCTTTTGGTGAAAGTATTGGGCTTTGACCCGCTTTGGTTGGCCATTTTGATGGCGATCAATTTGCAGACCTCGTTTTTAACACCACCATTTGGTTTCGCATTGTTCTACCTGAAAGGAGTGGCCCCGCCCGAAGTTAAAACCTCTCATATTTATAAAGGGATCATGCCCTTCGTGCTTTTGCAATTACTGACTTTAGTGATCATTTATTTATTTCCTGATTTAGTCACCTCCTTGCCAAAATTTGTTTTTGGTTAAAAGATTGGCCCCAAAGCTATTAGAAAAAAAGAATTCAAAATAGTGAATTGATGGTTGACACCTTCTCGCTCATTTTGTAATTCTTTTTTAAGCCGTGATTAAAAAATTATGAAGCAGATTAAGGTCGTTTTTATAACTATTTTATTGATGATTGGTCTAAGCTTTTCGGTTTATGCCGAGGGGGTTGAGGCTGAAAAGTCTAATCTAGCTAGATTCAATGAGGCGGTTTTTTCAGTGATTTTTTATGACATCAGTTTTGGTGCCATAGAAGTCGAAGCGATGAATAAAGATGGCAGCTTGATTAAAGATGAACAGGGAAATCCAAAGATGCGCACGATCGAGGTTCCCCTCATCGTGTCCATGCTCTTTTTTGGAGCATTATTTTTTACGATATTTTATCGTTTCATTAATCTGAGAATGTTTAGTCATGCCATAGATGTGGTGAGGGGCCGATATGACAATCCGAAGGATCAAGGTGAGATCTCACATTTTAGAGCCCTGACGAGCGCGCTTTCCGCTACAGTAGGATTGGGTAATATTGCCGGAGTCGCGGTTGCCATTCAGACCGGTGGCCCAGGGGCAACCTTTTGGATGGTGATTGTAGCTATGTTTGGAATGACGTCTAAGTTTAGCAGTTGTACGCTGTCGCAACTTTATCGCAAAATCAATTCCAACGGCAGTATATCAGGTGGTCCGATGTACTACATCGACATGGGGTTAAGAGATGTGAGCCCCATGTTGGCGCCTTTTGGAAAAACTCTGGCCATCATTTATTCTGTAATGGTGATGGGCGGTGCCTTGGGTGGTGGCAATATGTTTCAGGTTAATCAGACCGCTGAAGCTTTCCGTACAACCTTCAACTTGGGCGATCAGGGTAACATGGCCATAGGAATCATGATGTTGGTCGTGGTGGCGATCGTTATTTTGGGTGGCATCAAGCGAATTGGAGCGGCGACTTCGAAGATCATTCCGTTTATGTGTGGTTTGTATGTGTTGGCTTCTATCGTTATTATTGCTATGAATGCGGCGCGTATTCCGGAGACCTTCGCCTTGATTTTTAAATATGCTTTTAGTTCAAATGCTATTTTTGGTGGTACTTTAGGTGTGATTGTCACGGGCACTACACGTGCAGCTTTCTCTAACGAGGCTGGCTTAGGTTCGGCTGCGATTGTTCATGCTGCGGCGAAAACAAATGAGCCCGTTCGTGAGGGTGTGGTGGCCATGCTAGGCCCCTTTATCGATACAGTGATCATTTGTAATATGACAGCATTGGTGGTGATCGTGTCGGGAGCATGGAACGATCCCAGCATCCCCTCTTCAGCGGGCATTGCGCTAACGACGGCGGCATTCAAAAGTGCCTTGCCTTGGTTTCATTATATACTAACAGCGAGCATCGCTTTGTTCGCTTATTCTACGATGATTTCGTGGTGCTATTATGGCGAACGAGGCTGGATTTACTTTATAGACAATGTTCTCGGCGAGGGCAAAGGCTATAAAAGCGTGATTGGATTTCGTTTGATTTTTCTTCTTTTTATTATGGTTGGAGCGTTGAACCCATTAAAAGATGTGCTCGATTTTTCAGACGTGATGATTTTATCCATGGCTTTTCCGAATATTATTGCCAGTGTCATTTTAGCCCCAAAAGTGTCGAAAATTGTGCAAGATTACGTGTCTAGATTCAAAAGTGGTACCATGAAAACTTACCATTAAAAAATCAAAGCCATGAGTAAAAGTTGCTGGATATTTTTGTTGTTAAGCCTGAGATCGTTTGCGGATGTTCAAAGCATCAAAGGGGTGTTGGACTTTGATGTTCAAGCGAATGGAGGCTTCGAGATGCGTTTGAACTCAACAGGATTGGGAATAGGAACCGCTCCTACTAAAAATTTACATGTCGACGGCAATGCCATTATTTCAGATCAGTTATTTGTGGGAGGAAGTGGCGGTTCGGCAAATCTCAACCTAAATGGCACCCTTGGTTATGGATTCGAACTGGTCACGACCAATGTGAGTTTGGTGATTGACCATGCGCTGACCATTGCTGATAGTTCAAGCGACAATTTGATTTTGAAACTGCCCTATGCAGGTGATGCTATGGGACAGATCTTTACCGTTAAAAAAATCAGTGCGGAAAATAAGGTTTGGGTGGTCGCCTCAAATGGCAATTTGATTGATGAAAAACGTTCGGTCGAGTTATCCGGTTCAGCGTTGCCTTTTTGTGAATTTATTTCAAATGGTGTACAGTGGTACATTTTGACTTTTTCAGATAATGTGGTTGAAACGGCATCTGACAATCTCATAGCATGGTGGAAGATGGATGAAATAGTCAATGATAATCTCATTGATGAAGTGGGTTTGTATCCAACCTTATACATGAGGAAATCTGGTGTGGTGGGCTCCGACCCTACGATAACGAAAGGTAATTTTGATGGGGCGATAGCATTAGACGGAACGGGGGATAACTTCTATGCGAACACTTCCAATGCGGCAATCCCTTATATCGACAATGCCACACAGTTGAGCATTTCTATTTGGGCAAAAGTCGATGATTTGGATAGCAATGGAGCCTTGTTTTCAAAAGGAAATAGCGATACCCTCAATGCGTTTTTATTATTTAGAGATGACGTCGGTTCTGATACGGGCAGAACGGAGACTTATAAAGTTATTATTTCTGACGGCACAAATTCTGTTAGATTGGAAGCCGCGACAAATGCTTCCTCTGATAGCAATTGGCATCATTTGGTAGTGACTTTTAGGGCAAATAGCTCAAACGGCTTAAGACTGTACATTGATGGCGTGGAGGATACGTTTAGTCCGGTGAGCACGACGTCTATTTTAAGTTTAGATTCTAACGCTAATTATTTTAGATTTGGAAGAACAGACAATGGTTTCGATTTGAACGGGGCTTTGGATGAAGCGAGAGTTTATAATAGGGTTTTAACTCCTGCCGAAGTTCAAGCTCTTTATCAAATAGGGCCATAACATAGTTTCAAGCATTGTTGTCTAAAGATAGGGTCTATCGATAGATGGGTGGCGCTTAATTTTAAAGTTAAAGAGGCTTAAAGTCCCAAGGCTTTTTTCTGTTTGGCAATCAAGTCGCGTATCGCCTCTTGTGCTCCATCGAGCATGGTGTTGAGTTGCTGACGGTCAAAAGTGGCGGCCTCACCAGTGCCCTGAACCTCGATGAGCTCGTCACGGTCGTTGCCGATAACGTTCATATCGACATCGGCTCTGGAGTCGTTTTTGTAGTCGAGGTCAATGATGAGCTGACCTTCTACATAGCCAACGCTGATGGCTGCCATAAATGAGGTGAGTGGGTGTTCTGTGACAAGGCCAGCATTCTTCAATTTAGTGACGGCATCGTATAGCGCAACATAGCTGCCCGTGATGGCTGCGGTACGGGTTCCGCCATCGGCTTGAATAACGTCACAGTCAATCCAGATGGTTCTTGGACCAAGTTTGCCAAAATCGACACAATTTCTAAGTGAGCGCCCGATAAGACGTGAAATCTCGGTGCTGCGGCCATCGACTTTGCGATTTTTTCTGGTGTTAGTAGAACCGGGCAGCATTTGGTATTCGGCTGTGAGCCAACCTAAGCCGCTTGCGAGACGGTAAGGAGGAACGGAATCTTCAACCATAGCGGTGCAGATGACTTTTGTATTACCGAATGAAACGAGAACTGAGCCTCCAGCATGGTGGGTGTAGTTTCTTTCAAAGGTAACTTCGCGCATAGTGTTTAGTGCTGTGGTAAAAAAAGAGTTGCAAGGATAGCTTTTTGTGCATGGAGGCGATTTTCTGCTTGGTCAAACACGATGGAATGCTCACTTTCAATAGCTTCATGACTGATTTCTTCACCACGATGAGCCGGCAGGCAGTGCATCAACTTGACGTTGCGTTTTGCTAATTTGATAAGATCGTGGTTGAGGATGTAGCCCTCAAATGCTTTTAAACGTTCTTGTTTTTCTTTTTCCTGTCCCATGCTTGTCCATACATCGGTGTAGATGGCATCTGCATCTACTACGGCTTGTTTGGGATCGTTGAACAATTCAAATCCGAGCGACTCGTATTCTTTTTTTTCTAAATCGCCAAACTCATAACCTTTTGGAGATGCAACACGCATGCGCAAGCCCAATTTTTTTGAAGCTCTGAGTAAAGACCTAGCGACATTATTGCTATCGCCAACATAAGTTAAAAGCTTGCCCTCGAGTTCTCCGAAGGCTTCAATGAGGGTCAGCATGTCGGCAATACTTTGGCAAGGGTGGCTTTCGTCCGTCAAAGCATTGATAACAGGAATCGTGGCATATTGAATCAGCTCTTCAATGCGGCTTTCTTCAAAGGTGCGAACGACCAATCCATCGACATACCGTGAAGAGACGCGCGCGAAGTCTGAAATGGGTTCTCGTTCACCCAACTTTCCGGCTGTATCGCCTAATACAATGGCGTGTCCGCCGAGTTGGTTGATGCCCACTTCAAAAGAGACGCGAGTTCTCAAACTAGATTTGTCAAAAACCATCCCGATGTTTTTACCTTCGAGGTAACGATGAGATCGTCCTGCTTTTTGATCAGCTTTCAGTGTTTGGGCCAAGTTGAGCAATTGTTTTAGCTCGCTTGAACTCCATCCTTCTAGATTGACGAAATGTCTTGGATTAGTGCTCATTAATAAAAAACTGGGTTCCTACCCCCTGATGGGTGAAAATTTCAAGCAATAGTGAATGGTGTTTACGACCATCAATGATGTGAACTTTGTGCACGCCATTGTCTAAGGCGTGCAAAGAGGCTTCAACTTTTGGCAACATGCCACCTCCAATGACGCCAGAGCCGATGAGTTCCTTGACTTGAGAGGGGGTTAGTGAGGTTAGCAAACTTTCTGGGTCACTAGGATTTCTTAGGATACCTGAAATATTGCTCATGAAAACCAATTTTTCCGCTTTTAGAGATTCGGCTAACTGAGCTGCGGCAGTATCTGCGTTGACATTGTATGCTTGATCATCTTTTCCAAATGCAAGCGGTGACACGACCGGAACGATACCTTGTTTGGTCAGCTCTAAGATTTTTTGAACATCCACTTGAGATAGCTTGCCCACGAAACCTAAATCGATGTCCGGTCTTCCTTCAAGTGTTTTCTTTTCCGCAAAAAACACTCGGTCTTTTGCTCCGTGAATAGAAGTTGCCCGACCACCTTTGGCGATAAGGGTGTCGTGAATGCTGGCATTGATTTCGGCAAAAACTTCATCGACAACTTTTAAGGTGTGTTCGTCTGTGACTCTTAAACCTTCGATAAATTTTGTGGGCACATCGTGCTCTTTAAGTTTTTCAGAAATGTAAGGGCCGCCGCCATGAACCAGAACGGGTCGAATGCCCACTTGTTCCATGAACACGATATCTTGCAGGGTATCATCGAACAAGCTGCTTTCATTCATGGCATTGCCGCCTAATTTCACAACGACGATCTTCTCGTCAAACTGCTGAAAGTAGGGTAGTGCTTCGATGAGAACTTGCGCTTTCTTGTAGGCTTCTTGCATGAACCTAAAAATATGGGGAGGGGCGATTTTTAAGGAAGGAAAACGTTGTCAATTGACTGGAAACCTCTTTCAATAGACTCCTTCGTCTAAAATTTTTCAAACATCGCATAAGATAAAATATGAACAACAGCGTGGCTGTGGTAGGCTTGCAATGGGGCGATGAGGGTAAGGCAAGGGTCATCGATTTTTTAACAGAAAAAAGTGATTTTGTTGTGCGCTTTCAAGGTGGGAGTAATGCAGGACATACCGTTGTCGCTGTTGGCAAGAAACATGTTTTTCACCTGATCCCCTCAGGTATCTTGCACGATAACGTTATTTGTCTGATAGGACCAGGCGTTGTTTTAGACCCGTGGAGTTTGAAACAAGAAATTGAAGAGATTCGTGCAACGATACCGGATATTGACAGAAGAATTGTGATTTCGGCAGGATGTCACTTGGTGTTGCCCTATCATAAACAACTCGATGTGGTTTATGAAAACTTAAAAGGTGCTAGTAAAATTGGCACGACGGGTCGAGGCATTGGGCCTTGTTATTCGGATCGAGCTTTACGCCATGGCATTAAAGTGGGTGCCTTATTAGACGATGGCGAACTTAGAAATCGTCTTGAAACGGTGTTGCCGATTCAAAATGCCATTCTAACCAAGGTTGGCGGACTTGAAGCTTTGGAATTGGAACCCCTGTTAGCATCGTTAAGAGAAGTCAGAGTTTGGTTGGAACCCTTGGTTGGAGATGTGCCTTTGACTATAGATACAGCTCTAAATGAAAAAAAGATGGTCTTGTTTGAAGGCGCCCAATCGGTGATGTTGGATATTGATTATGGAACTTACCCTTTTGTGACCTCATCAAATTCCAGTTTAACGGGACTATTTGCGGGTTGCGGCATCAATCCTGGACGCATTGGTGATGCTTGGGGTGTGACGAAGGCCTATTGCACAAGGGTGGGTGAAGGCCCTTTCCCAACTGAATTGCATGGTGAAGACGGTGAAGCTTTACGGGAAGCCGGTGGTGAGTACGGCGCTACAACGGGTCGTCCTCGTCGTTGTGGATGGCTGGATATACCTGCGTTAAAATACGCCATCATGAGTTCAAGTATCACTACGGTAGCTATGACCAAGATTGATGTGATGAGCGGTTATGAAAAAATTAAAATTTGTGTGGGTTATGAGGGAACGGATGAGCGAGTTTACCACAATCAACCTCATTTAGTTGTGAACTTAAAACCTCAGTACATTGAAATGCCAGGTTGGAAAGAAAAGTTAGACGGCGTTAGAGAATTTGAAGACTTGCCTAAGGCCGCTCAAAATTTCGTTTTAAAGGTGGAATCTTTAATCGAGAGGCCGATTAAACTGATTACAGCAGGCGCCTCACGAGAACAATCGATTCTTCGATAGCGGGTCATGTCTGAAATTGTAGGTGGCCCTCAGCACGTTGCCATCATCATGGATGG
>Ga0172372_10009328_pt1 | contig 12777 bp, 12 predicted proteins | sample LakKiv5m_2_FD_114544 | JGI IMG/M metagenome (GOLD analysis project Ga0172372, IMG submission 114544) | Freshwater microbial communities from Kabuno Bay, South-Kivu, Congo - kab_092012_9.5m | ecosystem: Environmental > Aquatic > Freshwater > Lake | place: Democratic Republic of the Congo...
ATCTGGGCATCGTGGATAGATACTTTCTGTGTTTGATTCAACCTCACCATCTCCTTGTTTTGGGGAAGAGTGAGATATATCGGGGGCCCTCAGTAAATCAAACCCGCTCACCGGAAGGACACGTTGCACCTCACAAATGGATGCCTTGGAATTTTGAGGAAAACTTAATATCCTAGATTCACGCTAGCAGAAAGCTTACTGAATTGATGGCAGCGTCAACGCTGTTTAAAAATTTACATTATAATAATTTTTTTAATACCATTTGAATACACTAGCGCTTAGAATATTGCTGTGACAAGTGAGTATAAAAGAAATGAAGATAAAAAAAGAAAATAAAGAAACTAAAATAATTTGAGTAAAGTTCATAATAGGCTTGTATGATTGGATTGAAAATACATAAATTAACATAGGAATTACTGGAAATAGATATCTGCCTTGAGGTTGGTAATCAGAGAAAGTAGAAAAATAAAGAGATTGTGTGAGAGGAATAAGTATTGTTATAGTAATAAAGCAGAAAGACTTCAAGCGACTTGTAGAACTCATGAAAGCACTTATTGAAATTATAATTAAGTTAACAATCATTAAAATATAAGTATCATGAAAGTACATCATCCAACCGTATCCGCCTAAAAATGAACGGAAAGAGTCGTAATACCATTGAGTATTGACGGTCATTTTCATCAAGGCATGAAATGAATTTTGGTTAAATTTATTTAAAAAATTAGTTTGAATATTATTTGAAAGAGGGCTAATTGCCACGAAGCATGTACTGATAATGATAAAAAATAAGATTAACTTATTTAGGTGAGGTAATCTTAAAGATGATAACTTAACAAATGAAATGACATATAAGAATAATGCGGGTAAAATATAATTTGGTTTAGTGTAAAAAAGTATAAGAAGAATTAAAGTGGCAAGAAGACTAATGATGAGATTAGTTCTGAAGGATATTTTTCTTAATGATATCTTAATTAACAAAGCTGCCATAAGGATAAATAGTGAAAGAGGTATAGAGTCGCCATTAACATAAGAAGCAATATACCAAACTTGAGGAATTGAAAAAAATGAAAAAACCAATACCGAATGTTCCCTTATCATTAAAATCAAAATCAGTATGCATAAAGAGAAAAAAACTAAGTTAATTAATCTAGCAGTTTTAAAATATTCAATGTGATGAAATCCTAGAAACACACGAGAAATACGTCCAAGAAAATAATGGGTAATTTCTTTTGAGCTAAGATAACTATATTTATATTCTGGGTGTTGACTAAGTTTAACAGCGTTTTGATCTAATGAATCGTTATATTTATGTGTGCTGTCTTGAAAATAAGATGCTGCTGCCCAATGTGCTTTCTCATCTGGGTGAGTGTTTATTTCTGCACATAGAACCATGACAAGTTGTAGCATCACCATAAGAGTCCAGAAAAAGTACAATAATGTGAGAGCTACAAATTCTCCATGCCAAACCGGATTTTTAAAGGCATTTTCGAAGCGATTGTAAGAATAGTGCACGATGATTAAGGCTATAATTAGTAAAAGAAGCCCAACTAAAAAATTTGATAAACAAATACTTTTTAAGTTATGGTCAATTGAGAATTGTATCCATGGGTCTGAGCATTCTTTCGAAGTAGATATTAAAGAGGGTAGATGAGTAGTCTTAAGGGTAAGATCATTTGATTGAATAATATCATTTAAAATTTCGAGAGTATTTCCGACTAGATCCTCAAAATGAATATTTTCTAGAGTAAACTGAGTTGCTTGACCGGGTTCTGGATCAAGGCGAAAACCCTGAAGTTTTAAACTAACAGGGATACGGGCTAGACCATGAGGATTAATTTCTAATACCTGACATTCATTTTCGTTAAAACCTTTTCCTGTATCAGTATAAAGATGCAATTTTAATAATAAAGGAGTTTCTGAAGATATACGGATAACAAGATCTTGCCTAAAAGAAAAATATTTAATATTTATAAGTATACCACAAATAAATAAAGTGAGTATGATGATAAATTCGTAATAATAAAAATTTTTAATGAAAGATAATTTGCAAATAGAGGTCGCAAGTTTATTCAAGGAGAATATTTTCATATTTTAATAATTTATTTGAATAGTATGAAATAACTAAATAATAAATCAAGTTCGGTTCTTTAGTTTATTAGATATTTTATTTAAAATTTTCTTTAGAGTATATTTAAGCCCATGAGAGTGATAATATGATTTAGTTTTTTGTAACCATACATTTACTTTAAATAAAAAATTAAATATTTCTTTATGTTTTATTTCATTTTGTGGTAGAACAGTAACTGTGATTAAGGGAAAGTACTTTGAAAATTCATAACAACTTTTTTCCCAAGTGTATCTAGAACGTATCCAGTGATAAACTAAATTGGAGTGTTCAAGTAAAAGCTCATAGTTTTCGGAGTAATTTTTAATTTGGTCTGCTAATTCGATAGTATCAGAAAATATGAAAGGTGTTACTTCTGGATGTGAGCCTGTATCAAAAGCTAAGCCTATTGTGCCAGAAGCTTGAGCTTCAATTAAGGGTAAATTAAATCCTTCCCAGAGAGAACATGAAATAAAAATATCACATTCTCTGAGTTTATTTGATCTAAACTCATCAGTTACATTTCGATAAACAGTGATGCCTTGATCTTCAAAGAACTTTGCATCATTTTTTTCACCTCTGCCCATTACAAAAAATTTCATATCTTTTTCGCTATGTTTTAATAAATTATAAATCTCAATAAATTTTTGATTTCCTTTATATTTTGCTTCTCCATTTCCCAATCTCATTAGGGTACCGATAAGTAAGGGTTTCTGTGCATTTGTGAGTTTTTGACTTAAACCTTTTGGGCCAAAATCTTTTACGTGATCACATCCATTAGGAATGAGTAATGAAAATGGCCATTTGATGTCGGATTTAATAAATTCTGAGATGGCAATTACGCCATTAATGTTAGGGTAAATATTTATTTGCTTATTTCGAATAATATTGATACGTTCATTTTGATCTTCTGTGAAAAATTCAGGGCATGGGTCGCCATGTTCCCAAGCCCAAGTTTTAAATTCGTTGGTCAATGCTGGTAAAGCCTCAAAATAAGGTGATGTGTGTGCAATGACAAGATCAGCATTAATTTTTTGAGCAAGGTTTCTAATAGCATTTGAGTCAGCAGCGACTAAGTGAGTTGGGAAACCATGATCGATTTGATCGTTTTCTAAACAGCCAATATGTATACGGTATCCTAGTTTAATTAATTTCTTTGATATTTCCCAAATTACAACAGAAACTCCAAAGCCCATGGACATTCTGCAGGATAAAAACAGAACAGTAGTCATATTCTTATGGCATCTAAAAAAGAACCAAACTTTCTAACAAATCTTTGTCGGTCAGGCCAATGTTCATGTCCTTTTGGTCTTGTTGCATTTTCTAAATGGATTATTTCTCCTGCATTTAAGAGTTTAATTTTAAAACCCAAGCGTTGAGCACTAAAACAGTATGCGACATCCTGACATTCTGCCTCATACATTTCATCTAAGCCACCTATTTGATAATACAATTCAGTTTTGGTCATTAGGCATGCACCTGTTACGGCAGGCACAAAAATATTTATGGGATGTTGCAAATTAAAATCTTCTTGGTGAAAAGGATGATAACAGAGATTCTTTAAAGGGCCAATTTTGAAGTAATCAACACCAGCATGTTGTATTTTTCCATCTGGATAGGTTAATATAGGGCCAGATATCCCTACAAAATTCTGACAAGTTTCGTACATATTTATTAAAGTATCTGATGGCGTTTTAAAAATAATATCATTATTTAAAAGAAGGATATGGCTTGTTTTTATACCGGTATCAAAAAGTTCATTATTATTATTGCTAAAGTGATACTTTAAGTTCATCATCACTCTAAATCCATCACAAAGGCTTTCGTAATGTTTTAATATATTTGGATCTTTAGAGCCGGTATCTCCAATAATTACCTCCAGCGTAAGGCCAAGTTTTTTAAATATTGGCTTGCAAGCTGTTAAGGCATCAATCAATGGAATGATCAATTCTGGCTTATCTAGGTTTAAGATGAGAGCCGTGATTCCAGGAGTGTTGTCTAGGGGTTTACTTCGATTAGATTTATAATTGAGTTGATTTACCCTAGTCATATTATCAATATTGTATGGATAAATACGTTCATCTGTGTTTTTGAAAACCATTTTAAGCCAAATTTATCAGAGTAGGAAAAGGAAAATATAAAGAGTAAGAATTATCCTCATAAATTAGCACACTCTAAACTTGTCATAATAGCGTCTAATGATAAATTGAGCGAAGAGAGGTTTTTTTTGTAAATAATATCACGAGGTCTTATTCCATCTTTCTGGACAGACGGAGACATGTTTTGAATCCATGTTAAATTTTCGACGATAGCTATAGTTAAATGAATTTGGTACAAATCTTTATTGCGCATATCTGAATTATAAATCTCTGGTCCCGTGTTCTACCCCCTCAGTCACCAGCATCGTGAATCGCCTGAAATTAAATGTCTGGGTAAGCTTAAAAATAGACGAGAGTTTTCTTTATTATCTAGAACCCATAGCAGTGATGTCATATAAAGAATTAAGAGCGCTCCAGTAGTGTAGCTATTTTTTTATACGGTTGGGAGTCACAATATGAAAATAATCTTGTAGACATAAAATGTTTAGATACTCATTTTTTTGAAGATGAATTCTGGAATACATTTAATAATGAGCATAATGTAGCGCCAAAACCATTTGGTGTAAATAATATTTTTCCCCTTTTGATGACCTTGGTAAATATCTTCTGCCACTTCGTTCGGTTGGGCTGTTAATCGTTCAGATAAATTCATGTTTTCAGTTAATTTTGTTTGTACAAAACCAGGTTTTATTGTTATGACTTGAACATTAGACTCTGATAGACGGTTACGAAGTCCAGATAAATAAGCTGTAAAAGCTGCTTTGCTACTACCGTAAAGATAATTACTTTTGCGGCCTCGGTCTCCCGCCACAGAGCTTACACCTATAATAAAACCTTCTTTTCGAAATTCGAAATCATTTGAAATGATATTAAGTAAACTGACAGCTCCAGTATAGTTGGTATTGATAATTTTTTGTGTTTCAAAGAAATCTTTCTCTGCTAATTTTTGATCGGGCATGTATCCTGCAACACATATAACACCATAAATATTTGCTTTTATATTGCTATAAAAAGAGTTATGAGTTTCAAAATTTAATAAATCTAATTCTAAATCTAATACTTCGATTTTATATCTTACTTTAAGATCCTGCACAAAATCGTTTAGTTGTTCTGCTTGTCGGGCACCTAAATATAAGTTATATCCATGTTTTGCATAGACTCGAGCTACTTCTTTTGCGATGTCACTTTTTGCACCAATAATAAGGATATAACTCATATCTGAACTCTTGTTGATTGTAAGGAGTTAAAAACTTGGTTCAGGCCTGTATCTTTTCGAAGTTGTCTGAATTTTTCTATTTTTGGATAACCTTTTTCAAAGACCTCTTTGCTTACCCTTGAATCTTTCGCAAGGTATATTCTTCCTTTATGTTTTAAAACTATTTGATCTAATTTGTCTAATAACAAAAATAAGTCGGGCTCAATTTTAAAGTCTAAAGCTAAGCTATAGCCTTCTAAAGGAAAAGAGAGGTAGTTTTTATTTTCAGGTCCGTAGAGTTTTAAAATAGCTAGGAATGATCCCTTTCCGCTATTTGCGATAGCAGATAAGATCTCTTCTAAACCATCAAAACTTGAATCTTTTGGAAAAATAAATTGATACTGAGTAAAACCATTTTTTCCGTAGATTCGATTCCAATTTAGAATGGAGTCGAGTGGGTAAAAAAAGGTATCTATGTCAATTTTTTGATTGGTTGTGCCTGACTTAGCTTTGTGATAATATAAAAAATTAAAGAATTTTACAGAAAAGCGGTTGAGCGTGAATCCAGGAAAATTAAAAGGAATGTTTATTTTTCTTTTTGAGATATAGTTCAAATCTCCATCATTGGAAAAATCCCCTGTCATTAAGAGGGATCTTCCCATATTTTTACCTTCTGCTAAGCAATCAATCCAGGCTACAGAGTAAGTTTTATTTTTATAAGTTTCGAAAGATTCAAAGGTGTTTTGTAAATTCTTTGTCTTAATGGTTGTTTGCTTGATATATTGCGAGTTGATTTTTTTAAGATAAAACTTTACATCTAAAATAATTCCGGTTAGGCCCATGCCACCACAAGTTGCATAGAAGAATTCTGAGTTTTCATTTCGGCTGCAAACAATAGTATTTCCCGTATTTAATAATAAGGAGAACTCTAGAACGCATTCACTAAAACAACCTTCAACATGATGGTTCTTTCCATGGACATCACTAGCAATGGCGCCACCAACGGTTATGAGCTTTGTGCCAGGGGTGACCTTTAAAAACCATCCTCTGGGAACAAAGAGTTCTAGAATTTCTATAAGCATAAGGCCACTCTGGCAATGCAAGAGCCCTTTATCTTCTCTAAAGTCAATAAGATAGTTTCTAGGTTTACAGTTAACAATATGTTTAGAAAGGGCACTATCACCATAACTTCTACCATTTCCAAAAGGAATGATATCGTTATGTTTTTCAAAAAAAATTATGGGTTCGTTATGATTAGAGAATAAAGGTATATTCTCATTCATAATTGAAGGATAATTTCCCCAAGACTTAAATTTCATTTTTCAACCGAAATCATGAGGATTGAATTATGTATGATATCTGACATTATAAAAAGCATAATTTAGGATGATATTTTGAGTTTATTGTTAAAACTAAGTTTTTTGTGGCCTATGTAGCTACTAAACACTGGGAAGATAATGCCTATACCATGTGCAAGGGCTTTAGGGTGGTATGTAAAACTTATTTTTGGAAATAGATATTCGGACAAAGCCAGACTGATTATGAAAGTTTGAACAAGGGCGAAAAGGTTGACTAGAACAAAATAGCTGATTTCTTCCCGTGTAGAGTTTTGGCTGTTTTTAAATACAAATGATTTTGCAAGCATAAATGCTGTGACCATGCCAATCAAATAAGCAAATAGAATAGAAGTTTCGAAGTTAAAATAGATATCAAAAAAAAATCGGCTACCAAAGTTTGCCAGAGCTGCTATGCCACCTGTTATTAAGAACTTTAAGAATTGCATCGACTCAAACAAACTATGATTGAATGGCTCTTTTTGCCATCGCCCGACCATAGCCCAAAGATTCAGATATTCCACGATCTTCTGGGTAATAAAATGAAGTGTCGGCCGCTCTGAGTCCTTCAATAGGGAGTCTCTCTTCAGGTAGAGTATCCATGAAGTTTGGTTGGCAAATTGGCTGTGCATAGGCGTAGCGATGAACTCTAATATCCAAGATATCTTCATTACGAAGGTCGGGATTGATTCGCTTGAAGTATTTGTGAACTTTATCTTTGAAAACGGAATCATCATCTTTAAATTTAAAATTCTCTCTTGGCATGTAATAAGGAATATAGGCGATATGCCCAACATCAGGGTTAAGATTGCTATATTCAATAATGCCAGGTATATCCATCTCTGGGTCATTGATGTTGAGCCAAAAATTTTCAGTAAGAGGTTTTGATAATTTGACGATTATACAGATAACAGCGATGTTGATTTTAGATTTAAATTTGTTAAGTATGTCATCGGGTAAATCTGGGGTTATTTTCCCAAAGAGTGGTAGTGGCATTGTTGAAATGACATGATTGAAATCTTTTCTTTTACCATGAATAAATAAACCTTTCACGGCTCCATTTTCAATGATGACTTTTTCAATAGGTGATTTTAAGTTTACTTCTCCGCCATTTTTTTCGATATAGTTTTTAAGTGCATAGAGTAAAGTGTTTGACCCTCCTTTCAGGTACCCCAGTTTTTCTTTAAAGATATTTTCTCTAGATCTGCCAATACGTCTAATGCGGCTCCAAATCCAAGGTGCGGAGAGGTTTTCAGTATAATGATAAAATTTAAGTTCGAATAAATTTTTCCAAAGGACATCATAGGCTTCTTGACCGATCCACTTTTGAATCCAAGTTCTTGCATCTATTTTCTCCAAAGATTTCCAATTATTTCTTTTAGTGGATAAGAATGCATGGAGACCATATCTAAATTTCCCAATTAGACTTAACCCTTTGAATTTCAATAAAGCAAAGGGGTTGCCCCATTCTTGAAGTTGATTGTTATACCAGTAACCCATTTTAGTGTTAATCCAAATTAGTTGATTATCAATGTTTAGTTCTTTCAACACTTTAAAAAAGTCAACATCAGAGGTACAATGAAAGTGATAATAACGTTCTATATCTATACCGCCAAAATCAAAGCAGGCTGTCATACCTCCAACCCTGTCGTCAGCTTCAAATAAAACTGGTTGATAACCTTCTTTTATGAGTTGAAAGGCAACTCCTAAGCCCATCGGACCAGCTCCAAGAATAGCGACTTTTTTTGAGGAATTCACGATTTCTAGAACTTCAATATAAATTTACTATAAGATTCATCTAAAAGAGTTTCTTTCATAGCTGCTTCAAAAGGGGTAGACTCAACTTCAAAAATTTCCCACCAAGGAATTAATTCAAAAACGTCGTCAGCAATTAAAGCTTTTAGCTGCTGAGTTGTAAATGGTGGATTTTTACTGAATAAAGCATAAAAAGCCATTAGGGTATAAAAAAGAATGTAAGGGATTTTGATGAGGGGGGTTTTAATTTTTTTAATTTTTTTAATAGTTTCGATGATGTCAATATAATCGATTTTTTCTTTTCCGGTAATGTTGTAAATTTTATTTTTAGGCTGTTTTTCCATAGCGCTAATGATAATATTACAAAAATCTTTTTCATAAAGAGGCTGTCTCATGTATCGACCATGACCTGGAATGGGAAAAAAGGGGACTTTTTCCATAAATCTCGATAACCAACCTAAATGCTTTCTATCAAACCACCCAAACATTAGCGTCGGACGCAAAATGCAATAATTAAGTCCTGAATCTACAACAAGTTTTTCCTGCTCTTTCTTTGAGTTTGTGTAAAAGTCATTAGCTAAGGACACAACAACAGACGAGCTAATGTGAATGAGATAAGGAATTTCATGTTTTTTAATAAGTTCAAGGATGTTCTTTGTGGACGTGATGTTATTTCTGATAAATGGCTCAATTGTAGGAGATCCTATTTGAGCTTGTAGCATTAAAACAACGTCGGCATTTTCAAATTCTTGTTGCCAATCATCTGGTTCAGCTAAATCACATTCGATAATTTTAATGTCAGAGTGGAGGCTTCTTAAAACTTTGATATTCTCAGGGTGTTTATCAAGAGCAGTAATATTTTGATATCCTTTTTCTTTTAGCTGAATAATTAAGTTTTGTCCAACTAATCCAGCTGCTCCAGGGATGACGATATTAAGAGACTTATCCATATGGAATTAATATAAAAGCAAGGCAAAAGTTGCCAACCAGAAGGTAAGTGAAATTTGAATTAGTCTATCTTTCATCAAGATTCTAGTGGGGTTACCGCTGTTCTCCTCAACAAAAGTGACCTGCATGTATCTCATAATACCAATGATAACAAAAAGAGAGGTGATATAGATTTTGTTTGATCCTGTTTTTGCAATGACTTCAGGAGAGACGCAGTACATTAGGTAGGAAACAATGACTACGCCAGCCATCATGGTCATAGATATATCGACAAATTGAAGATTGTAGCCATCAATAACTTTTCTCATTTTTTGGCCTGTAGTGTTATATATAATGATATCATCTCTTCTTTTCGCTAAGGCTAAAAAGAGAGCGAGCAGGAATGTCATTACAATAATCCACATAGAAGTGTCTTGAGCAATAACGGTTATCCCGACGAAAACTCTTAAAACAAACCCAATAGCAATAATAATCACATCGATTATGGCAATATGCTTCAAATGGAAGCTATATAAGATATTTAGTACAAAATAGCCTAATACAATATAAAATGCAATGAGAGACAAAGATGCAATCGTAATAAAACCAATGGATGTAAATAAAATAAAGATTAAAAAAGCAGTTTTTTTACTAATTTTCCCCGAAGCAAGGGGGCGAAACTTTTTTTGAGGGTGATTCTGATCTGCTTCGATATCTAAAAAATCATTTAAAATGTAAATGGCGCTAGCTGTGAGGGAAAAAGCAAAAAAAGCAACTAAAGTATGAATTAAATGGTCAACTTGATTGATTTTTAATGAAAAAAAGATTGGGAGAAAGATAAATAGGTTTTTTAAATATTGGTGAGGTCGAATCAATTTGATGAATTCTTTCATTTTTAAAAATAACGCTAAGTGAAAATTTACAAAATGAGTACGGATGGAATATTATGAAGAGAACCGTAAGGTAAATCGATGTAGAATAATCTAAAAAGTTAAGTTGAAAGACGAAAGTCTAGTAGGTGCGAAATCTGAACTTGATAATCTTCATAAGAGGTTGATAGGTTGACGATGAAGAGAGACTTTGGCTATAGCCTCTATCTTTAACGGAGCGTGATCGCTCAAGGACTACGTTAAATGCTCGCTACCCTCTCAGCTCCATCGGAAAAAGGTTACCTTATATCAATGAGGAGTGCACTTTCTGAATTTTTAGCATGTGAACAATCAGCAGGTACCTTTTGGAAAATTCATTCATAAGAGCCTAGTCTGGAATAGGGCTGAGGGAGGGTATACTTTTTTTCGAACTGAACTGACCACTCTCAAGCAATATAATTATTTCAATTTTTATAATCATTTTTAAAATAAAGCAATATAAACATGCCGATATTTCTGAATATACCATTTTTATAAATGGAATATTTAATGATGATATATAATTTTTTAAGATAAAAATAACTATTGATTTTTGAAAAATGGTCTAAAACAATAAGTTGATGATTTATGAGTTTATGCGAAAAATGTTCTTTGAAACTTTTGGCCTGAATGACATTTTGATGAAATCTATTTACAGCTTTATTAATTCCTTGACGACATTTTATAAAATAATATTTTATCCCATAAGAAGTTACGCCATAATAATTAGATGAATGTTGGCGATAAAATACTGTTTGCTGCTGTAAAAAAAATAGTTTTCCAAAGCACGTTGCAACTAAGCTTATCCAATGATCGTGCATAACTGCAGTATCAGGGATATTTTTAACTAAATTTATTAAAGGTTTGTTGATTAACATAGTACAGCCAGTAGGGACATTCTGAACAAGTTGATAAGAAAGTTCGGTTCTTTTGGGATGCAAATTCGCATACTTAAACATAGATTCAGAAAGTATGTTTAAATTTTCATCGACCACTTTTAAATCAGTGAAAACACAAAGTGGAATATCAATCTCCTGCTCAATTTCCAATATTTTCTTTAAAGAAACTTCTATTTTAAAATTTAACCAGATATCATCATGGTCAGAGAACATAATGTAATCACTTTGAGCATGAGTGATTAGTTTGGAAAAATTTTGACAAGCACTTAATCTTTTAGAATTAGATATAATTTGAATTTTAAGGGGAAAGTTATTAGCATAGGTGTTTATTAGTTTTAAAGTTCCATCAGTTGATCCACCATCTTGAATGATTAATTTCCAATTTGTGTAAGTCTGATTTAAAATGGAGTCGATTTGCTCTTTCAGAAACTTTTCAGAGTTATATGTGGCTAAAAGGATGCTGACTTCGGGTTCCATGATTGATTGGAGAGAGATTATGCACAATTTAAAAGCTTCAAAAGTCAATTTAAGCATTCTTTAGTTCAATTTCGGGGTTTGGGGTAGGTCTAAAAGTGTCATATCAGTATTCATAATGTTTACTTTTATTACATTTTTGGACAGCAGGTTGAATGATGTCTCCAAAATGCCGTGCTGCGAGTACGACATTTTTGTTAAAAAGGAGATTTTATGAAACGCTGGGATTCAAAGGTCAGTGCTTATTGCTCGGAAATGGAGCAAAGGCAGCTCAGTTCAGAGCATATTAAGTCAACTCGATCGGAATTAAACCGCTTGGGAAATTGGCTTAAGCTTCGCAAACCACAGCCTGAATTATCTGAGATTAACATTCAGGATTTTCGGGAGTATATGAGGTCCCGATCAGCTTTTAAGGCTAAGGCGACCATATATGGTTCACTAAGTAAAATACGAGGTTTTGGCGATTATCTTGTGCGTCAAGATATATGGCCTCAAAACCCATCGAAATGGATGAAAGGATCGAAAATTAGACCCTACCATAAGGCACCTAAGCGTATTCAAGAGTCTGATATAGAACGCCTGTTTCAAGTTGCCTTTGAACTGAAAGGTCATTACCAAAGGCAGTTGTGGTCAACGGTTATTGCTGTTTTTTATGGTACAGGGTTACGACGCGGCGAACTTGAACGCCTAAAATTGATTTCCTGGAGCTGTGAGGATAGAAGCCTTACTATTGATGGGCGTAAAACAGGTCGTGAGAGAACAATACCGGTACATCAGATAGTGGTTGACGCCATTGAAAGCTATCTGCCACATCGTGAGACTCAGTTGAATAAAGCCGAAAAAAGTTCTGAGAGCTTATTCGTTTCGTGTCCTTCCGGTGAGCGGGTTTGATTTACTGAGGGCCCCCGATATATCTCACTCTTCCCCAAAACAAGAAGATGGTGAGGTTGAATCAAACACAGAAAGTATCTATCCACGATGCCCAGATCGAGTCTGCTCAGATAGAATTTCAGCGTTGGCGAGCAAATCCGCATCGCCAGCGGAAAATCCCTGATAGATTATGGCAAATTGCAACTGACCTA
>Ga0172372_10009329_pt1 | contig 12777 bp, 10 predicted proteins | sample LakKiv5m_2_FD_114544 | JGI IMG/M metagenome (GOLD analysis project Ga0172372, IMG submission 114544) | Freshwater microbial communities from Kabuno Bay, South-Kivu, Congo - kab_092012_9.5m | ecosystem: Environmental > Aquatic > Freshwater > Lake | place: Democratic Republic of the Congo...
AGGACCATGGCCCCCTCTGGGATAATGAAGGGCAAGCGTTCAGGTAAATCCACATAAACATGTTCATCTGCAAAGGCTTGGGCCTTTTCAATAATGGTTTGCCGATGCACCATGGTAGGCTCATCCAAGCCGATATAAATGCATCTTTTTCTATTGCCTGCCAAAGAAACCATATGCTGAAGCGATACGGACAAGGTCTCGAGATCGAGGTTGTAGGTGTCATTGAGCACCAAGCTGTTATTTTTGCCATAAAAGGTCTCGAGCCTTAACGCCAATCGCGTTAGATTGGAGATTTCCTGGGCAATACTTTTAGGAGAAATGTCCAATTCCAGCGCCATACCAATGGCTAATTGGGCGCATTGAATGGAGTGAATATCCGAAAACGGAATAAGGGGAAGAAAAGCCTTGGTTTTCTCCAGCCAATTATTGGAGGGCATTATGCCTTCAAAGCCACAAAACACGTGAGGTGATTTTGAAACTGAGGAACTTAACTCAGTGTCCAAAAAGTTGTTAAACTTGGACGTAATAACCCAATGCGTGGGGCGCGCCATTTCCATTAATCGGTTCAATTCTCCTGCTTCTGAAATCCCCATTTCAATAATGGCCAAAGTAGCCTGTTCGTTCAATTCAAATAGAGAAAGCGCGACGCCGATCTGGGAATTATAGCTCTTTGGACTTCTAACGATATGATAATCGAATTTGAGTAGTTCATACAACCATTCTTTCACCGTCGTTTTTCCTACCCTTCCCGAAATCCCTACCAAAGGAATATTGAATTTATTTCGATGCGCGATGGCAAGGCATTGCAGGGACCACAAAGGGTTATTTACGACAAGATAACACGCATCGCAATACATGTCCTTTGGCTCTTCGGAAACGATAAATACCCGAATGCTTTTTTGATAGGCCTCTTCGAGGAAATCCATTCCATTTCTGAATGCCCCCTTTAAGGCAATAAAACAGGCGTTTTTTTCTCCCGAATATAAACGAGTATCAATGGTAATACTTCGTATAGTGGTTTCAAAACTGCCGATAATGCGCGTTGGTTGGAGCAGTTCAATGCACTCCGATAGCGGAAATTTCAGGTTCAATGGGCAACGGCATTATAACATGAACGACAAAGAGGCTTGTAGCTTTCCACTGCTCCCACCAGAACTTGCGTAGATTCCTCCGTAAATCGGTAAGAAAACTGTGCTAGATTACCGCAATCAACGCAAATCGCGTGGACCTTTGTAACATATTCTGCAATCGATAACAACGCCGGCATGGGGCCAAAAGGATTTCCAAGATAATCCATATCCAACCCAGCGCAAATGACTCTTACCCCGCGATTCGCTAAGGTGGAACAAACGTCTACAATTCCTGGATCAAAAAACTGCGCCTCATCAATCGCTACAACACGCTCATCGTTAACCAATAACAGTATTTCGTTTGAATGACCCACTAAAACCGCGGGAACGGCACTTCCTTGATGACTTACAACATCCTCATCGCTATACCTTCGGTCGATATCAGGTTTAAAAAGGATTAATTTTTGATGGGCAAATTGGGTTCGTTTAACGCGACGAATTAACTCTTCGGTTTTACCAGAAAACATGGAACCGCAAATGACTTCCACCCATCCATTCGTTTTATGTTCTGTCGGAAACTGTTCTAAAAACATGAGGCAACTCTTTTGAACAAAGATACTTGAATTAAATTAGTCAACACCAACCCTTTGCATTGTTATAGCGCCTATTTTTGTCCACAATCCGAAAAATATTTGAACAATGATAAAGGAACTCACCCAACGTTTGAACCAAGAGATAGACCATTTCACGGATGGGGATGGAAGCGTTCAAAGCCTTGATTACGCAATAAAGACCGCTCAGGAAATCATGGAAAAACTCTACATTCTTCGCTATAAAGCATACGAAGCTGGGTTATTTGCCGATGCCAACGGAGAACCTTCGCGTCAAGAATTTGATTTAGACTTGAGCCCAATAAACGAGGAAGAACTTCCTTTATTGGAGGCGGAAAATGCTCCCAATGAAATAGAAGCAGAGGAAGGGGCGAACGAGAACCCAATGGATATAGAACTCTCTACGGAGTCAACGATTGATACACTTGCTCTTGAATCAACAGCCTCCATGCACGGAGTTGCCGAGGAAGAGGTCATTATTACCGAAGAATCAACCCCCTCCGTTGACCAAAATATGGTATCTGAACCGGCATTGTTTCAAGAGGAACCATTAATGAAAGAAGGTTCTTCAACCTTCGATTTAATGTCCTTGATCCATGAATCAAAAGGTAAACATGAGAAAATAGATGCTTTTAATGGGAATTATTCCTTGAAGGAAAAAATAACCTTTATCAACGCCTTATTTGGTGGTTCTAGTGAATCGTTTGGAACAGCTGTTAAACAAATTGACGGATTTAAATCCTTAGAAGAAACCATACCAACGCTTGAATTTTTAGCGTCAACCTTCGGGTGGGACCAAGCTGACACTAGCACCCTAAACCGATTCATGGAGAAACTTGTCGCAAAGTATGCTTAACCGGGGTATTGGAATATTCTTCGTTGTTGTACCACTTTACATTTTTGGCCAAAGCACTAAAGACGATGCTACACTTTCCGTGTTGAGCTATGCTCGAAGCTTAACCTCCACGCTATGCGCTCCAACTTACGATGGGAGAGGTTATGTTAACCATGGATGCAGGAAAGCAGGCAAATTGATCGTGGACGAATTTAAGAGCAATGGTCTTTTACCCTTTCAAGGGAGCTACGAGCAAGTATTTAACCTTAACGTAAACTCCTTTCCCGACAAATGCCGCGTTAAGTTAGGACGGCGAAAAATGAAACCTGGCATAGATTATTTGGTGCATCCAAGTTCTTCAGGATTCAAGGGGGTATTATCCTTGAAAAGCATGACTGCTACTCAAATTTTGAACTACCGTTTCGGTGCAACTCATTCCAACGTAGCTATCGCATTTGCTGCAAACAAAGGATTTTCTGCTGACAGCCTGAAGATGGTGCGTTCAAAATTGGAGAAAATTGCCCAAACCGATTGCGCAGTGGTCGAGGTTACCCGTGAAAAGCTCACTTGGAGTGTTTCTCAACAGCAGTTTAAATTCCCCTATATTTCTTGTTTTGACACCCTTCAACGCCAATCGTATAGAAAAATAAAAGTAAACATCGATAACGAATTTCTTGCCGGATACGAAGTTCGAAATTGCTTTGGTTTTGTGCCATCCGTAAAGCCCAGTGACAGCCTTATCATTGTAAGTGCGCATTATGACCATTTAGGAAGAATGGGTAAGAAGACCTATTTTCCCGGTGCTAACGATAATGCCAGCGGAATTGCGATGTTAATGAGTTTGGCCCGTACCATACAACAACAACCGCTGCAGAACCATGCGGTTTTGTTCATTGCGTTTGCCGGAGAAGAAATCGGACTTGAAGGTTCATTTGAATTCGTAGAGTCGGGAATAATCGACCTTACAAAGATTTCTATGGTATTAAATTTGGACATTTTAGGAAGTGGGGAAGATGGCATTACTGTGGTTAATGGCACCGTTTTTCCTCCGTTTTATCAACGATTAGTTGAGCTCAATAAATCTATTCCAGCCGTTCCTGTTGTTAAATCACGTGGTAAGGCCGCCAATTCAGATCACTATCCATTTTCTGAGAAAGGGGTTCCTTCGCTTTTTATTTACACCATGGGGCCCAACAAAAACTACCATGATATTCACGATACATATGAGAACCTTTCGTTTGATCGTTTTGAATCACTGCATTATTTATTCCTGCGATTTCTCAATGGATTTTAAAAAAGTGATTTGTTCCCACACTTGAATTACGAGGACACCCATAAATACCAATAAGGCCCAAAACAAAGGGATAATAGGAAGCTTGCCGTACCAAAAAACTCCAGCAACCAAGAGAAAAATAAGCATTTGGAGGGTAATTAAAAGCAAAGAAGGTTGCAAGATGTCCCGAGATTTCTGACGAAACGGCTTATAAAATAGCAAGACATAAACCCCATACAATCCGCCATTTAAACTCAAAGAGGTCACGAAAATTCCAGCATTACTGAAACTGGCCCAAAGGACCAGAGAAGTAAGTAAAACCCAACAAAAACCGAAGATAAATTGTATCTTATTCATTGTTTTTTGTGAGATTTCGAATAAGGTAAATCATAGCGCCAACGACCCCAAAAAGTAAGCCGGACATTGTCAAAATTGGCGTGCGCAATGAAAAATATGCGTCAAGTCTGTACCCTAAATAACCAAAAATTGCCATGAATCCAATGATTTGGAATCCAAGCGAAGAATACTGCAAAAAAGATTTCGGATTTTTCTTGGGATCAGTCATCCAATTTGACGTCCGCCGTAAAGGTGGTATGCGCGGTCGGAGACTTCATGATGCAAGATCCCTCGAAGATTGCACCTTCTTGAATAACCAACTTTGCGGTTTGAATATCACCCATAATACGGGCTGTTGAGGTTAAGGTTAATAATCCTTCCACCGTTACTTCACCGTCCACTGCACCCTGGATTTCAGCATGAACGCACACCAAATTGCCTTTTATTTTTCCAGTAGCTCCAATGATTACTTTGCCAGAACAGGAAATGTTTCCATTCATTTCACCGTCGATTAAAACATTGGCGTCAGAGACAAGATCACCGTTGATTTCTGTACCCTGTACAATGTGGTTCATGGCAGTACTTTCTTCGTATTGTGCTGTGCTATTGAAGAAATCTTTTCGCTTTAACATAGTCTAATAGTTAAGGTCGTGAAACGTCTTATATCCCTCAAAGTTATCGGATTCGATTAACTTTTTCAAATTTTCTTGGGTAATAATGAGGCATTTGTTGTTTTGGTATTCTCCTAATTCGTCGACGGAGGATTTGTACGTGTTGACATATTCCCGGGCAAGGCTAAGCGTTTTAAAGTCTGCCACTAACAATAAACTGGCCCCTTTGAGGGTCAATGCAGAGGTGATTTTAAGCTTGGTTTTTTTAAACGTTTTCGTCGTAAAATCCGAAACAGTACTTTTGAGATCATCAAAATCCTCTTCCGCATCCAAATCAGGTAAAATTAAGACCAACTGCACAACCGTATCGTTAAAGGTAAATATACCATTAGACTTGGGTTGATAGGGGGTGAAGGATGAGATTCCTTTCGCTAAAATCTCCAAAAGTTCCTTGGCTCTATCCGCTTGAGGAGTTCCAGGTTTTTCTTCTACTATCATATTTAACCTCGGAATTATTGCCTTTTTGTCGCTGGTAATTTGACCAAATGCCAAGGCATTTAACAAGAGATATTCTGCTCGGTAAGCGTTATTTCGGTCATTAACAACAACTTTTTCGGTGAGATCGAAAGCTTTTTTATACTCCCTCATCTCGTATTCGTGCAATGCGGTCAAATACTCTTTCTCAGCTGCTCCTCTTGCCGCTTTGGATTTTTCGAAAAAATCAGGATCTAAGAAATAATTGGCCACATCCGATTTGGGGTAGTAGGTAATAATATGCGTTTTATAGTCTTGACCTTGCCCCGTAGATTCATTGATTTTATATAACTGAAAGGCCGAAGAAAGGTCGGTTATATTTCGCGTGTTTTCCTCCAAAACCTGTTTAAATTGATCGGAAGCCAATGACGGCTCATTTAATAATTCTTTGTACAAATTACCTGCGGTATATCGGGCTTCAATTTCCCGTAGCACCGAGGCCGTGTACGCCGTATCGGAAAGCGGTAATCTCTTGCGTAACGATTCCACGTCAAGGGTGTCTTTTCCTTCTTCAGCATTCGGGTTGGAAGCCATCAAACTATCCTTTGGTTCATTGGAATTTACATTGTTTCCCGCACTTAGTTTATTCGATCGGCGCCAGTCGTCTTCATTCTTCCGGTCTCCCCACATTTTTCGAAATTCATCAAACCCTTGCTGACGCAATTTTTCGTTGTTAAATATCCATTTATTTCCGTTACCCAATTGCGATCCCGCATTCGCTTGGTCCTGCAGAGCACGCAACTTGGCGGCCTCCAATTCCTTTTTGCGTTGCGCCTCTTCTTTCATTTGTCGAATGACCTCTTTAATAAAGGCCGTTTGACTCTTTTCATCCATTTTAGCAATACGTTGTACACTGTCTTCGTGCTGAGCAATTTCAATTGCGCTGACTAAGCTGGCCAATTTGGCGACTTTGGCAAGAATGTCTTCGGCATTTGGGTAATTCTCAGGCATCGCTTTAGCGCATGAATCATAATATTTCTGGGCATTCAGGTAGGAGCGCTCTTGAAAAGAAAGGTCCCCCAAGCGTTCGTACGAAAGCGCCTTTTGGCGTTGATTCTTCGTGCTGTAAAACGCTGATAACGTGTAATAGGATTTTGCTATTGGTGTGTTTCCTCTGCCAAGTTCCATTTGCGCTTTCGCGTAGTATATTTGGTCCTTGTAGCCGGCGTTTTTTTCATCACGTAACATTTTATCCAGCGACTTTTGGTCTTTATCGCTGATTCCCAATACCGCATAATTCAATTTTCCGTTGAATGCAATATCATAGTCTGCCGAGGGGGAAATGGAATTTTTAAATGCGATTCTCGCTGAGTCCAAGCGATTATTGGAAAGGTACATTTGGCCAAGTATAAAGCTCAACCTTGCACGCTCACGCTTGTTGCGGCATAAGCCAACGGCTTGACTCAATGGGAATATCACCTCGTCGGGTTGTTTTTTGGTGAGGTATAGAGCTGCTCTGGTTTTGTACATTTCGTATTGGATCTTCTGATTCATCTCCGGCACATAGTTGTCGTCCGATTTGGAAACTTTGTTTTTTTTCGAAAAACGCGATAAAAACGTCTTCTTTTTTTGCGTTAATGCAGTCTTTTGCAGCTCATCTAGGATGGTTTTTGCCTCCGCTAATCGATTTTGTTGCACATAAATCCTGGCCATCCACAACTCTGCTACGTACTTCGAAGGATCTTTGGCAAAGAACCTTTTTGTGAATTGGAAGTTTTTCAACGATTTCTCGTACTCTCCTCGGTAATAATAAGCCCTTCCTATCGTTAACCAATTTTCATCAATCCAGGGGTTGTATTCCGCTTCCTTTGGCCCATCGGCTGATGGCATTGCATGATTTTGAATAACCTTGGTGCATTTTTTTATGGCGGTATCTATGGCCGAATACATGGACTTACTTTCCTCTTTCGTTGGAGTAGCAAGCACGGGTAACCAATCGTAAAAATCGTCTTTACGGTTTTTTTCGTAACTCACCACCGCCATGGTTAGCAATTCATTGGCGTTAAAGTATCCATTATACTTCGCCGTCATCCCATGATAGGTGCGGTTCATGAAAGCGTCTTTGTTCACCGAACAACGCCAGGCAGTTGATATCACTATCAACAAGAGAAAGAGAGCTTTGAATAATTGATTCGGGTTCTTCATGGGTGCGCGCGTAACGCTAGGTTTAAAATATTATTGTGCCCTTAGGCAATGTTGGTGAAAACTTGTTGAATGTCGTCGTCGTCTTCGATTTTATCGAGCATTTTCTCAATATCTTGTAGCTGTTCTTCTGTGAATTCTAAAGGGGAGGTTGGAAATCGTTTTAAGCCGGATTTCAACACTTCAATTTTCATGTCCTCGAGTGCTTTTGCCAAGGTGCCAAACGCGGTATAATCGCCGTAAACCGTTAAAGCGCCATCAATTTCTTCGATTTCCTCACAACCTGAGTCGATAAGCTCAAGTTCTAAGGTTTCCAAGTCCAAACTGTCCGAAGGGGCTAATTCAAAAACTGATTTTCGGGTAAACATGAATTCCATCGAGCCGTTGGGGACTACGCCTCCTCCGGCTTTATTAAAATAGGATTTGACATTCGCAACCGTTCTTGTAGGGTTGTCTGTGGCACATTCCACATAAACCAAGACCCCGTGTGGACCTTTACCTTCATAATTTACCTCCAAAAAGGAAGCAATATCCTTCTGTGTGGCGCGTTTAATGGCTGCCTCAATGTTGTCCTTAGGCATATTTTCCGACTTCGCATTCTGGATTGCGGTTCGCAATTTCGAGTTGGTCAACGGATCGCTTCCCCCTTCTTTTGCCGCCATGGTAATGGCCTTACCTAATTTCGGAAACATTTTGGACATCTTGTCCCAACGTTTTTCTTTGGCTGCTCTGCGGTATTCAAATGCTCTTCCCATAGGTGGTTTTCAATAAATACAAAGGTAGAAGAATCTGCTTTAAATTTCAAACCTCATTCAGCAGAGTGCATCAGTCGATGAATGTATTCCAGAAGAGCATCCCTTCCGTCGCCGTTTGTGGCTGAAGTTGTGAATAAAGGAGGAAGTTCTTCCCACGTTTCAAGAAGAGCCTCCTGCAATTTCAGTAAGTTCCGTTGCGCTTCAGCGCGCGAAACCTTATCAAGCTTGGTAAAAACTAATGAAAACGGGATTTGTTCTTCCCCGCACCAATTGATGAACTCCAAGTCGATTTTTTGAGGTTCCAATCGAATGTCGATTAAGATGAAAACAAGGGTTAGGTTTTCACGATGCCGTAAATAACTCGATATGAGTTTTTGCCACTTCTCTCGTTGGTTTTTAGATACCTTCGCATATCCGTAACCGGGAAGATCCACCAAATACCAAGCGTCATTGATGATGAAATGGTTGATGAGCTGCGTTTTTCCAGGGGCACTCGAGGTTTTTGCAAGGTTTTTCTTGCTAAGCAACATATTGATTAACGAAGATTTACCCACGTTGGATCGGCCGATAAAAGCAAATTCAGGAAGTGTTGGTTTGGGACAGGCCTTGTAATCCGAATTAGACATAACAAAGGCAGCCGAAGAAATTTTCATAAAACAAAGGTAGGCAATCCCTTACCGCGAACAAAACCAAGGTTTTATTGTTTTAATGTCGTGGGAGTATATAAGATCAAAGACGTCGAGGTGTTAGTGGGCATAAAAGCCCACACTTTAAGGATATGGGAGCAGCGTTATGGAATGTTGGTGCCCGATCGAACGGAGACCAAAATTCGATTGTACACCGATGAGGAATTGGTTTACTTGTTAAACGTTCGGATATTATTGGACCATGGTATAAAAATATCCAAGATTTCCGCCTTGAGTGCGCCTGAGATTCGGGAAAAAGTGGCAGAAATCAAACTGGGAACTCCTGCTGGAGCGAGCCAAGAAAAGTTGATTTTGGCCCTAGTGGAAATGGACGAATCCCTGTTCAATAAAACCTTAGACGATATTATTGTTAATTCTTCGCTGGAACGAGCGTTCAAGGAATGCTTAATTCCGTTTTTTGACAGGATCGGTGTTATGTGGTTGACCAATTCGATCAATCCTGCTCAAGAACATTTTATATCCAACCTCATTCGTCAGAAAATCGTTGCGGAAATCAATCACTTGCCGGTCCCTGACCGCAATTCTCCGGTGGTAATGCTTTATCTTCCAGAGCATGAATGGCATGAAATCGGCATTTTGTTTTACCAGTATCTGTTGAGAGTTAAAGGCGTATTCACCATTTATCTTGGGCAAAGCTTACCGTATGACTCCTTGTTAATCGCGATAGAGAAAGTACGTCCCGATGTTTTGTTGACGTCGTGGTTGACCTCGGTGGAAGAGCATTATGTTAAAAATTACTTCAAGCAATTACGTGCCGCGCAGCCGGAATTAACCATTCTTGCAGGAGGGGCACAAATTGGAATCCACAAGGATGTTGTAAGTCCTTATGCCATTACCGTTCAGTCTTCTGAAGCATTGATGGAACTTATTACAGCACCACATTTACAATTTTCCCGGGAACAACAATAATTTTCTTGGGTGTTTTCCCCTCAAGCCATTTCACAGAGTCTTTGTGTTCGAGAACGGCCTTTTGTACTTCATCTATTCCATAATCGAGCGGAAGGTTTAAAACAAACCGCATTTTTCCATTGAATGAAATAGGGTAATCGTACGCCGATTCCACCAAGAACTCAGGATTAAAGACTGGATAGGTAGCGTCGCACAAGGAGCCGGAAGCGTGTCCCAATTTTTCCCAAATTTCTTCGGTTATGTGAGGGGCATAGGGGGCCAATAACACCGTTAATGGCTCGAGTATATCGCGGTGGTTGCAGTGAGTTTCGAGCAACTCGTTAACGCAGATCATGAAGGTAGATACCCCCGTGTTGAAGGAAAATCGATCCAAATCATCCCGTATTTTTTTGATGGTTTTATGCAGGATTTTCCGATGTTCTTTGGCTGGCTCTGTTGTGGATACTTCAAATGTTCCTTCCTTGTGAAAGAGTTTCCAGTATTTTTTCAAGAACCCATGAACGCCGGTAATTCCTTTGGTGTCCCACGGCTTACTTTGCTCCACCGGTCCTAAGAACATTTCATACATTCGAAGGGTGTCGGCACCAAAGCGTTCCACCAATTCATCCGGCGTTTGAACGTTGTATTTCGACTTAGACATTTTTTCAATCTCAACTCCACACACATAGTCACCGTTGGCTCCGAGGATGAATTCCGCCTCCTGAAATTCAGCCCTCCAAGCCCTGAAGCCTTCCAAGTCCAAACGGTCGTTGTCCACCAAGGAAATATCGACATGCATTGGATTGGTGGTGTAGTTGTCTTTCAATTCTTTACTCACAAACGTTGTCGTTCCCACCACTCTGTAAACAAAACTGCTACGACCGAGGATCATGCCTTGATTGATCATTTTTTTGAAAGGCTCGTCAAAAGGAACAACCCCAAGATCGCGTAAAAATTTGCACCAAAAGCGCGCGTAAAGCAAATGGCCTGTTGCGTGTTCGGCTCCTCCCATGTACAAATCCACATTTCCCCAATAATCGATGGCTTCTTTTGATGCCAATCCTTTGGGGTACTGGGGATCGAGGTATCGGATAAAATACCAAGAACTTCCCGCCCAACCAGGCATAGTGGACTGTTCGTAGTCGTAGAGGCCTTGGTGCTTCCATTGTTTTGCTCTGCCCAGAGGCGGATCTCCGTCTTCGGTCGGCAGATAGGATTCCACCTCAGGAAGGGTTAAGGGTAAGGCTGCTTCGTCGATTAGATAAGGTACTTCCTCCTTGTAATAAACAGGAATAGGCTCTCCCCAATAGCGCTGTCGGCCAAATACTGCGTCGCGAAGGCGAAAATTAACCTTGCGTAAGCCTTTACCCTCGCCTTCAATCGCATCTAGCATAGTGGATAGGGCCTCTTTTACCGCCAATCCATTCAGGAATCCTGAATTCATTAATGTTCCTTCTTTTGTGCCCCACGCCCCTTCTTCAAAATCATGTTCTTGGTTGGGCGCGATAACGGGTGGTATAGGTAAGGAGAAAAATTTAGCGAATTTAAAGTCTCTTTCGTCGTGCGCGGGGACGGCCATCACGGCACCTGTTCCGTAACCTACAAGGACATAATCACCAATCCAAACAGGGATTTTTTCTTGGGTAAAAGGATGTAAAACGTAAGCCCCAGTAAATACCCCAGACACCGTGTTTACATCCGCCATTCGCTCTCGTTCGCTGCGGTTCTTGGAGGAATTAACATAGGCCTCTACGGCTGCTTTTTGCTCAATAGTGGTTAAAGCGGGTACGAGGTCATGCTCCGGAGCGAGGGTAACGAACGACACCCCGAACAAGGTATCCGGACGGGTCGTAAATACTTCTATACTTCCTTGGCCATTTTCTAGAGGAAAATGCACCGAGGCTCCTTCGCTCCTTCCAATCCAATTGCGCTGGGTCTCTTTAATGCTGTCAAACCAATCCAAAGTATCTAATCCGTCCAAAAGTCGTTGGGCATAGGCCGTAATCCTGAGGTTCCATTGCTTCAGCAGTTTTCGTTCCACGGGATGACCTCCTCGTTCTGAAAAACCGTTGATCACCTCATCGTTGGCGAGCACCGTTCCCAAAGCAGAACACCAATTGACATAGGACTCTCCCAGATACGCCAATCGGAAATTCATTAAGATTTCACGTTGCGTTTTCTCATTAAACGCTTTCCATTCCTCTGCGGTGAAAGGCTCAAGGTTCCCCTCAATTCCTCCGTGCAACGTGGCGCGTTGTTCTTCTGCAAAACCCTTGGTTTCAAACTGGGAAATGAGTTGGTTAATGGGTTCCGCTTTATCGGTTATAGGATTGTACCAATGATTGAACAATTGACGGAAAATCCATTGAGTCCAGGTGTAATATTCCGGGGATGAGGTGCGTACCTCGCGCGACCAATCGTAGTTGAAGCCAAGTTTATCCAACTGTTCTCGGTATCGCGCAATGTTTTGTTGTGTGGTAATGGCCGGGTGTTGTCCCGTTTGAATAGCGTATTGTTCGGCTGGAAGACCAAAGGAATCATAGCCCATGGGATGCAAAACATTGAAGCCACTTAACTTTTTGTATCGTGCATAAATGTCGGAAGCAATATATCCCAAGGGATGCCCAACATGTAGCCCTGCTCCTGAAGGGTAGGGAAACATATCCAACACGTAATATTTTGGTTTGTTCAGGTCTAAAGAAACCCGATACGTTGCATTATTTTTCCAGTACGATTTCCATTTGCTTTCAATTTCGCGTGGATTGTATTCCATGATGTAGTTACTTTGGCCGCAAAGATAGTAAAGCCCTTCAAACCCTTAAGGATTTTACCTCAAGAAAGAAGGGCCTTAAAAATACGTTCTACCGGAATTTTTTCGATGCAATTGCACGATTTTTTTTCCTGACATTTCGTGCACTCTTTGTCAAAAACCAAACATTGTGTTTGCGTTCCCAAGGGCGACCAACGTCCTGGATCAATCGGTTTTTTAGGTGAAAAAAGCCCTACTGTTTTTAC
>Ga0172372_10009331_pt1 | contig 12774 bp, 7 predicted proteins | sample LakKiv5m_2_FD_114544 | JGI IMG/M metagenome (GOLD analysis project Ga0172372, IMG submission 114544) | Freshwater microbial communities from Kabuno Bay, South-Kivu, Congo - kab_092012_9.5m | ecosystem: Environmental > Aquatic > Freshwater > Lake | place: Democratic Republic of the Congo...
AGCAGCAGAGATCACCCACGGCGCGGATCTCCGGATGGCCGGGGATCGAGAAATCGGCCTCCACCTCCAGCCGCCCGCCGCGGTCCACCGGGCAGCCGGTGGCCTCCCCCAGCAGCCGGCCGAGATGGGAGGCGCGCACGCCGGCGGTCCAGCAGATCGTGGCCGCTTCCAGCAGCTGCTCGCCATCGGCACCGCTGAGCCGCACCTGCCCGGGCGCGATCCCCTCCACCTTCAGCCCCAGCCGCAGCTCCACCCCGGCGGCCTCGAGATGGCCCGCCGCCGCGGCCGAGAGCGGCTCGGCCATGGTGGGCAGCACCCGCTGCACCAGATCCACCAGCAGCACGCGGCAGTCGCAGCGGCGCAGCTGCTTGAAATCGCGCAGCACGGCGCGGTGCATCAGCTCGATCAGCGAGCCGGCCAGCTCGCAGCCGGCAGGGCCCGCCCCCACCACCACCACGGTCTGCAGAAAGGCCCGCTGCCTGGGATCGCGGGTCTGCTCGGCCTCCTCGAGGGCCATCAGCAGCCGCCTGCGGATCTCATCGGCGTGCTCGAGGATCTTCATCGGCGGCGCCAGCGGCCGCCACTCCTCCCGGCCGAAGTAGGTGCTGCCCGAGCCGGTGGCCAGGATCAGCTGGTCGTAGCCGTAGCGGCGGTCGTTGAACACCAGCTCGCGCCGCGCCACATCGATCTCCACCACCTCGCCGAGCAGGATCTGGATGTTGGGGGCCTGGCCCACCATCTGCCGCAGCGGCGAGGCCACATCCGCCTCAGACACCAGGCCGGAGGCAACCTGATACAGCAGGGGCTGGAAGAGGTTGAAGTTGCGCTTGTCGATCAGCGTCACCCGCACCGGCTGACGCGCCAGGGCATTGCAGGCCTTGAGACCGGCGAAACCGCCGCCCACGACCACCACGTGGGGCCAGCTGGCCATCTCCTCCGGCGGTGGATCGAGCTCCAGGAAGAAGCGCTCCATGGCCTGGGGGGTCCGCAGCAGGGAAACCCCTCCAGAGGAGGGATCACATCGCTCCCACCGTATGGGCCGGAGCCCTGCAAGTCGGGTAGCGATGCCGACCATTTCAGGCTGAGGTTTTCAGGCTGCGCTCTCCAGGCTGCGCTCTCCAGGCTGCGCTCTTCATGGGGCGCCTTCCCGGCTGCTCTCGCCATGGGGCGCCTTCCACGCTGCGCCCTGCAGGGTGCGCTCGCCATGCTGCGCTCTCCTGGCGGAGCCTTCCCCGCGGAGCGCCTCAGAGACAGGCCGTCGCCGCCGCTGCCTCGCGATCCCCGGCACCTCGCGGAAGGATGGGGCTTGCGGCCGTTGGCCAACCCTTAACCCATCCAGGCTTCTACCGATTTGGTAGCGACCGTGGCATCCAACCCGGATGGTGCCTGTGTTGGGTGGGGGTCAGTCAGGTTTTCAGGCCATGCCTTCCGCTGCCCGTCTTCAGGCCATGCAGACGATCGTCTCCAGACCCTCCGTGGCCGTGCCGCCACCGGCGCCGCTGGAGGAGAGCTGGGCCAGCGATGTCTTCGGGCTCGAGGCGATGAAATCGGCCCTGCCCAAGGCGGTGTACAAGTCGATCCAGCGCTCAATCCGAGAGGGGAGCAAGCTCGACCTCTCGGTGGCCGATGTGGTGGCCCAGGCGATGAAGGACTGGGCCTCGGCCCGCGGCGCCCTCTACTACGCCCACGTTTTCTATCCGCTCACCAACCTCACCGCCGAGAAGCACGACGGCTTCATCTCCCCCCAGTCCGACGGCACGGCGATCGCCGAATTCTCCGGCAAGCTGCTGGTGCAGGGCGAACCCGACGGCTCCTCCTTCCCCAACGGCGGCCTGCGCACCACCTTCGAGGCCCGCGGCTACACCGCCTGGGATGTCACCAGCCCCGCCTGGCTGATGCGCACGCCCAACGGCGTGACGCTCTGCATCCCCACCGTGTTCGTGAGCTGGACCGGCGAAGCGCTCGACAAGAAGTCACCGCTGCTGCGCTCCAATGCCGCCATGAACAGGCAGGCCCAGCGCCTGCTGAAGCTGCTCGGGGAAACAGAGATCGCCCCGGTGAACTCCAGCTGCGGCGCCGAGCAGGAGTATTTCCTGATCGATTCCGCCTACACCGTCCTGCGCCCCGATCTGCAGCTGGCCGGCCGCACCCTGTTCGGCGCGCCGCCGGCCAAGGGCCAGCAGTTCGACGATCACTACTTCGGTGCGATCCCGGAGCGGGTGCAGGTGTTCATGCAGGATGTGGAAGCTCAGCTCTACCGGCTCGGCATCCCCGCCAAGACCCGCCACAACGAGGTGGCGCCGGGCCAGTTCGAGATCGCGCCCTACTTCGAGGCGGCCAACGTGGCCACCGACCACCAGCAGCTCACGATGACCGTGCTGCGCAGCACCGCCAAGAAGCACGGCCTCACCTGTCTGCTGCATGAGAAGCCCTTCGCCGGTGTCAACGGCAGCGGCAAGCACGTGAACTGGTCGATCGGCAATGCCACCCAGGGCAACCTGCTCGATCCGGGTTCCACGCCCCACGCCAACCTGCAGTTCCTGCTCTTCTGCGGCGCCGTGATCCGCGGCGTGCACCGCTACGGGCCGCTGATGCGCGCCGTGATCGCCACCGCCAGCAACGACCATCGCCTCGGTGCCAACGAAGCCCCGCCGGCGATCATCTCGGTGTACCTCGGCAGCCAGCTCGAGGATGTCTACAACCAGATCAAGAGCGGCCATCTGGAGGGCTCGGCCCAGTCGGCGCTGATGTCGCTCGGGGTCGACACCCTGCCCGATCTCAACAAGGACCCCGGCGATCGCAACCGCACCTCGCCCTTCGCCTTCACCGGCAACCGCTTCGAGTTCCGCGCCGTGGGCTCGGGCCAGTCGGTGGCGGGGCCGCTGGTGGTGCTCAACACGATCCTGGCGGATTCGCTGCAGTGGATCACCGATCAGCTGGAGGATCAGCTCGCCTCGGGTTCCCCGCTGGAGGAGGCCGCCTTCGCGGTGCTCAAGCGCACCATGGACGACCACGGCGCCGTGGTGTTCGGCGGCGACGGCTACTCGGCCGAGTGGCACCACAAGGCGGTCGAGGAGCGCGGCCTCGAGAACCTGCGCACCAGTGCCGATGCCCTGCCGGTGCTGCAGCGCCAGGAGATCCGTGAGTTGTTCGAGCGGCAGGGCGTGCTGACGCCGGTGGAGCTGGAAAGCCGCTTCGAGGTGTATGCCGAGCAGTACATCCTGGCGATCGAGGTGGAGGCGCGGCTGGCTCTGCGCATCGCCCGCACCCAGGTGTACCCCGCCGTGGCGACCTTCCTGAAGGAGCTCACCGCCTCGCTCAAGGATCAGGAGTCGCTCGGGCTCAGCCCGGATCGCTCCGTGGCGGCCAAGGTGGCGGGGCTGAGCAGCCAGCTGCTCGAGAAGTCCGATGCCCTGGAAGCCGCCCTGCACGCGCCGCCGCATGCCGTGCACGGCCACCTGCGCCACTGCGCCGACACCCTGATGCCACTCATGGGCGGCATCCGCGAGGCGGTGGATGGCCTCGAGGGCCTGGTCAGCGATGACCTCTGGCCCCTGCCCACCTACCAGGAGATGCTGTTCATCCGCTGATCGCCAGGGGCGGGCCCTGCCGGCCTGCCCCTCTCACTGGCTCCTCTCCTCTCACAGGCTCCTCTCACCTGAACGCCGTCGTCCGCAGACACCATCTGCGGACGGCCCATCACACCAGTGATCCGCAGACCACCATCGGCAGACCCTTCAACGCTCCCCCCCGCCAGACTGCGCAGCTGGATCACGGCTGGGGCGGATCGATGGTGGTGCAGGTGCTCAGCGAGGAGCAGCGGCGCAAGTGGGACAGCAGCGACGACGGCCTCTTCTATGCCGAGCCGCGCTTTGTGCAGCACCTCGATGGGGCCTTCCGGGCGCGGCTGACGCAGCTCTATCGCGAACGCATCCCCGCCGGGGCCGTGGTGCTCGATCTGATGAGCAGCTGGGTGTCGCACCTGCCGGAGGACATCACCTACGCCAGCGTGATCGGGCATGGCCTCAATGAGCGCGAGCTCGCCGCCAACCCGCGCCTCGATCGCCACTGGCTGCAGAACCTCAACCGTGAGCAGCACCTGCCCCTGGAGTCCGCCAGCGTGGACGCAACGCTGATCGTGGCCGGCTGGCAGTATCTGCAGCAGCCGGAGGCGGTGGCGGCCGAGCTGCTGCGGATCACGCGGCCGGGCGGGCAGCTGATCGTGGCCTTCTCCAACCGCATGTTCTTCACCAAGGCGCCGCAGATCTGGGCCGATGGCAGCGACCGCGACCATCTCGCCTATGTGGCGGAGGTGCTGATCGCCCAGGGCTGGCCGAAGCCCACCCTGATCGCCGAAACCACCCGCGCCGAGGGGCTGGCCGGCCTGATCGGCGGCAAGGGGGATCCCTTCTTCGCGGTGATCGCCCGCAGGGATTTCTGAACCCGGAGGCGATGATGCTGGGGCCTGTGCGCCGGGAGCCGGTGGCCGCCAGCGAGGGGAGCCAGGGGCTCCGCCGTGACCAGATCCTGGAATTCACGGTGCTGGTGGTGCTCTATCTCCTGCAGATGGTCAACGCCGAGATGCTGCGGCGGGCCATCCGCGCCCACGCGGCCTGGCAGCGAAACCATTCGCTGCTGGCGCGGCTGGTGGCCTTCATCACCGATACGGTGCATCCCTGGGCGATGCTGCTGATCGGGCTCTGGCTGCTGCTGCTGGCCGCGGCGATCCTGCTGCGCCGCAGGCTGCCGCGCTGGAGCTTCGATGCGCTGGGGCTGTGGTTTGCGATCCGGCTGGTGCTGGAGTTTCTGATCATCAATGTGCTGGTCTTCGAGCCCGCCCTCGTGGCTCCCGGCGTGCTGCTCGGGCAGATCGTGCTCTACCTGCCCTTCTTCGTGCTCAGCTGGGGCTGGTTTCTGCATCGCATCGACTGGGTCGGCAGGCCCTCGCCGGGGGAGATGGTGCACCTGCTCGATACCGACCCCAGCCGCGGAGTGAGCCGCTTTGATTATTTCCACTCCGCCATCAACACCCTGCTCAACAAGGGCAAGCCCACGATCATCGGCGTCAGCCGCACGGGTCGCATCGCGATGCTGATCTTCAACGGCATGTTGCTCTGTCTCTACACCGTGGCCTTCGCCCGCATCCTGCAGCTCACCAGGGCCGTGTTCTGAGGTCTCCCCCGGCGCCCGACGCAGCCTCTCGCCCGCGATCACACCGCTCCGGTGCTGCCCACCACCAGCCGCGATCCCCGCTCGCTCGCCAGCACCTCGATGCCGGTGCGGATCCGCTCGCGCAGGGCGGCCACATGGCTGATGATTCCGATCATGCGGCCCCCCTCCCGCAGCCGGTCGAGTTCATCCATGGCCAGCTGCAGATTGTCGGGATCGAGGGTGCCGAAGCCTTCGTCGATGAACAGCGCATCGAGGTGCACCCCGCCCGTATGGGCCTGCACGGTGTCGGCCACCCCCAGCGCCAGGGCCAGGGAGGCCTGGAAGGTCTCGCCACCCGAGAGGCTGTTCACCTCCCGCTCCTCGCCGGTGTAGGCGTCGAGCACCCGCAGACCGAGGCCGGCATTGCGGCCGCCGCGGCCACCCTCATCGGTGAGCTGCAGGCGGTAGCGGCCGGAGGTCATCAGCTCGAGCCGCTGATTGGCGTAGCGGCAGATCTCGGCCAGGTAGGCCGACAGCACCCAGCGCTGCAGGGAGATGTAGGGAGCCGCCCTGCCCTGGCAGCGATCGGCCATGGCGCTGAGCAGCTGCGTTCGCTCCTGATGCTCGGCCAGGGCTGTGTCGGCGCGTCGGTGCTCCTCCGCCAGCCGCTGCAACGCGGCCTGGGCCCGCCGGGCTTCGGTGTGGCGCTCCACCGCCAGCGTGCGGGCGGCATCCAGCTCGAGCACCGCCGCCGCCGCCGCCCCCGTGTCGGGCCGCTGCTCCGGCAGATCCACCAGTTCCGGAGCGGCCAGCAGGGTCCGCTGCTCGGCGGTCTCCCGCTGGAAGATCTCGATGCGCGTCGCCCAGTTCCGGCGCACGCTCTCCTCCCGCAGCGCGGCCATCACCGCCTCGCGATCGGCGAAGCCCGAACCGGCCAGCTCCTGCTCCAGGCGCCGGGTGGCCTGCTCCAGGGCCGAGCTGGCCCCGGCGCTGGCCTCGCAGCTGCGCACGAGGGGCTGAAGCGCCTGCTCCAGCGGTGCGTAGCCCTGCAGCACCAGCGGGGGATCGAGCCCATCGCCGAGCTCGTTGCGGATCTCGGCCGCGAGGCGCTCGGCCCGGGCTTCCTCCTCGGCGGCGGTCTGCTCGTCGAGGGCCCTGCGCGTGCTCAGCTTCAGGATGCCGGCCTCGATGGCCGTGAACTCCGCATCGAGCGTGTGGATCTGCTGCTCCAGGCTCGCCACCGCCTGTGCCCGCGTCTGCGCCTCTGTCAGCGCCTCCGCCGCTGCCGTGGCGGCTGTGCGGGCGGCCACGGGATCCTCACCGGCGGGGCCGGCCCGCTCGATGGCCGCCTGCCGTTCGGCCTCCGCCGTGGCCACGGCCGCGGTGGCGGTGTTCAGCCGCTGGCTGGCCTGGTTCAGCTGCTGCTCCGCCGCCTGGAGCGCCGCATCAGCCACGGCGGCGTCGCCGGCTGGGGCCGGAGCCGGATGGCTCGTGGAGCCGCACACCGGGCAGGCCTCACCGGCGTGGAGGCCCCCGGCGAGATGGGCTGCCATGCCGGCGATCTGCGCCTGCCGGAGGGCGGAGACGCGTTCATGGCAGCGTTGCAGCTCCCGCTCGGCGGCCGCCAGCGCGGCGGCGGCGGCCTGCCGCCTGTGCTCGGCAGGGGCGAGGGCAGCGGCGGCGGCGGCCTGCTCGCTGGCCTCCCGGGCGGCACGTTCCAGGCCGTTGAGCCGGTCGCGGGCTGAGCAGGCTGCCGTGAGGGCCTCCTGGGTCTGCCTGCGTGTTTCCTGATTGCCGCTGCGGGCGGTGCTGCCACGCTCAAGCCGCTCGCCCGCAGCGGCCGCTGCGGTGCGTGCCTGGCTCGCCCTGGCCCGGGCCTGGCCGGCTTCCAGGGCCTTGCGCGCCAGGGCGCTCAGCTCCGCCCCCCGCACCGCCAGGGCACGGCTGGCCTGCCCGAGGGCCTCCGCGGAGGGCAGCGCGGTGAGATCGAGCAGCAGCACCGGATCCGGCAGGGCCAGGGCTGCATCGCGGGCCCGGATGGCGCGCAGCAGCTGCTGGCGGATGCTCCGCTGCAGGGTGGTGAGAGCCTCCTGGCTGGAGCGTTCGGCGGCGAGGCTCGTGCGCAGGCTCTCGGCCCGCTCGCTCAGCGCCAGCTGCTGCTGCAGCTCCTCGATCGGCTGGCGCTGCCCCTCCAGCTCGGTGAGCCTGGCAGTGGCGGCGGCGCGGCGGTCCCAGCGATCCGCCACCCTGGTCTGCGCCTCCTTGCCGGCCTGGGCGGCCGTAAGGGCGGCTTCGGCCTGGCGCAGGCCGGTGGCCGTGCCCTGCATCACCGCAGCGATGCGCTCCACCAGCCGATCAAGGCCCTGCTGATCGGTGGGCCCGGCCGGGTCATCAGCACTCCATGCCTGGGCGGCCTGGCCCCTGAGCCCCTCCTGGCTGGTGCGCAGCTTCGCCAGCTCGATGCGGGCGAGCCGGGCCCGTTCCTCGAGCCACTGGCCCGCCTGCTCGAACAGCACGGTGTCGAACAGGGTCTTGAGCAGGGCCTCGCGGTCTTCGGCCCGGGCCCGCAGCACCTCGGCGAAGCGGCCCTGGGGCAGCAGGATCACCTGGCGGAACTGGGCGGCATTGAGCCCCACCAGGGCCTCCACCTCGCGGCTCACCTCACTGCTGCGGCTCACCACCGTCTCCCGGTCGCTGCCCACCAGCCGGAACAGCACCGCCTGGGCCGCCTTGTCGGTGGTGCCCGCGCCCCGGCTCCTGGGGGCGGTGTAGGCGGGCGAACGCTCCACCAGATAGCGCCCCGCACCGGTGGAGAACTCCAGGCACACCCGCGGCACGGCGGCGGCGGGGGCGTGATCGGAGCGGAGGCCCTTCACGCTCCGGTCGCCGGACACCTCGCCGTAGAGGGCGAAGCAGAGCGCATCGAGCAGGAAGGTCTTGCCGGCGCCGGTGCTGCCGTGAATCAGGAAGAGGCCCTCCTGGCTGAGCGTGTCGAAGCCGATCTCCGCCGGCTCGGCATAGGGCCCGAAGGCCTCGATCCGCAGCCGGTGCGGCTTCATCGCTCCCCCGCCCGGGCCGCGGCCTGCAGAGCCTCGCGCAGCAGGGCCGCCTCGGCCTCGCCGGCTTCGCGCCCCTGCTGATCGGCGAAGAAGGCGGCGGCCAGCTGGAAGGGGGAGGAGGCTTCGCGCACCTGGGTGTTGCGGTCGCCGGCACGGGCGGGCTGCAGCTCCGGCGGCCGGTGGCGCAGTTCGGCCACATGGGGAAAGCGCTGCCGCAGGCGCGCCATCGCCTGCAGCGGCAGCAGCTCATCGGTGAGGATCACGCGCACGCGCGCCTCCACGGCGGCCGCCAAGCGGGGATCGCGCAGCAGCTCCTCGATCGGCCCCTCGAGGGTGCACAGCGCACGGCCCACCGCCAGCGGCACGACCTCCACGCTCGGCTCACCGCTGGCAGCCAGTTCCACGAGGCGCACCGATTTGGTCTGGTGCTGCTCGGAGAAGGAATAGGCCAGGGGAGTGCCGGAATAGGCCAGGCGCGGGCCATCGAGCTGCTGCGAGCCGTGCAGATGGCCCAGCGCCACGTAATCGAAGCCGGCGAAGGTCGGCACACTCACCCGCTCCAGATTGCCGATCGTGAGCTCCCGCTCCGATTCGCAGCCCTCGCCTCCGGCCACGAAGGTGTGGGCCACCAGCACCGAGCGGTGCTCCGGCCGGGCGCGCCGGTCGCGCTGGATGCGCGCCAGCGCCAGGCGGGTGATCTCCTCATGGCGCAGGCGGCCGGAAGCGGCCTCCGCCAGTGCCGGCTCGGCATCCCGCAGCAGCGCCGCGCCATCGACGGCCGGGTCGAGATAGGGAAGCGGATAGATCGCCACCGGTGGGCCACCGCGGCGCGGCTCCACCAGCACCGGCTGGTCGGCGCGGCTCACGTCGCCGCGAATCGTCACCCCGAAGCGGGAGAGCAGCGGGTCGTAGACCGACACCCGCACGTGCGAATCATGGTTGCCGGCGATGGCCACCACGGCGGCACCGCTCTGCTGCAGGCGGGCCAGGGTGTCGTTGAACAGCTCCACCGCCTCGGCGGGGGGGATCGCCCGGTCGTAGATGTCGCCGGCGATCAGCACCGCATCCACCTCGGCCTCCGCCGCCAGCTCCACGATCCGATCGAGGGCGGCCGCCTGGTCCGCGAGCAGGGCGCTGCCATGGAAGCTCCGGCCCAGGTGCCAGTCGGAGGTGTGCAGCAGGCGCATCGGAAGGGGTCGTGGAAGGCGAGGGAGGCTCGCCCATGCTCATTCCGCCGATTCCGGCGTCGATAAGCTACGCCATTGCAACCGTGGCGTGAATGCAGAGCCTGCTGCTGGATCTCGTCACGATCTTTGCGCTCTCGGTGGCGGCAGCGGTGATCTGCCATCGGCTGCGCCTGCCCTCGGCGATCGGCCTGCTGCTGGCTGGCGTGATCGCGGGGCCCCATGCGCTGCAGCTGGTGCGCAACGCCCATGAGATCGAGCACCTGGCCGAGATCGGGGTGGTGCTGCTGCTGTTTGTGATCGGCCTCGAGATCTCGATCGCCGACCTGGAGCGGCTGAAGCGCTTCTTCGCGATCGGCGGCAGCGTGCAGTTCTTCGGCACCGCGGCCGTGCTGGCGCTGCTGCTGCCGCTCACCGGCCTGCTGCCCCAGCAGAGCCTCTATCTGGGCTTCGTGGTGGCGCTCTCCAGCACGGCGATCGTGCTGCGGGCGCTGCAGGAGCGAGGCGAACTCGAGACACCGCACGGCCGCTCGATCCTCTCCACGCTCATCTACCAGGATGTGGGCGTGGTGCCGGTGATGCTCACCGCCCCTCTGCTCGCCGGCATGGCAGGGCTCTCCCGGAGCGGCGGCGGCGCCGGCCTCGGGGCCCTGGCGGAGCTGCTGCTGAAGGTGCTGCTCGTGGCCGCCTTCGGCTATGCCGCCTACCGCTGGATCGTGCCCTGGGTGCTGGAGCGCATCACCCGCACGCGCAGCTCGGAGGCGTTTCTGCTCGGTGTGTTCATGCTCTGCGTGGGCATCGCCGTGCTCACCCAGTCGCTCGGCCTGTCGCTGGCACTGGGAGCGTTCCTGGCCGGTTTCATCCTGTCGGAATCGGAGTATTCGCATCAGGCGGTGGCGGTGATGCTGCCGTTCCGCGATGTGCTGATGAGCCTGTTCTTCATCTCGATCGGCATGCTGCTCGATCTCAGCCTGCTGGCCGCCCATCTCGGGCCGCTGCTGCTGCTCACCGCCGCCGTGCTGCTGATCAAGCCGCTGATCGCCGCCGCCGCCGCCCTGGCGGTGGGATTGCCGCTGCGGCAGGCGGTGCTCTCCGGCATGGCCCTGGCCCAGGTGGGCGAGTTTTCGCTGGTGGCCACCAAGGCTGGTGTGAGTGCCTCGCTGTTCAGCCAGGAGGTGTTCCAGAGCGTGCTGGTGGTGGCGGTGCTGAGCATGCTGGCCACACCGCTGCTGATCCAGAGCGCACCGGCTCTGGCGGGGTGGCTGGCCCGCACACCCCTGGGCCGCCGCTTCGAGGCGCGCCAGCTCGCCGAGCCGGGCGATGGGGGCCCGCTGAAGCCGCCCGACGTGCTGATTGTGGGCTTCGGGGTGACCGGCCGCAACCTGGCTGCCAGCTGCCGCCGCTGCGATGTGCCCTATGCCGTGATCGAGCTCAATGCCGCGATCGTGAAGCAGGCCCGCAGCGAAGGCCTGCCGGTGCACTTCGGCGATGCCAGCCAGCCGGCGATCCTGCAGCTGGTGCAGGCTCCGCGGGCCCGGGCGATCGTGGTGGTGATCGATGATCCCGGGGCCGCGCGCCGCATCGTGGAGCTCGTGCGCCGCACGGCGCCGGATGCCTACCTGCTGGTGCGCAGCCGCTACCTGCGCGAGGTGGAGCCGCTGCTGCAGCTCGGCGCCGATGAGGTGATCGCCGATGAACTGGAGGTGTCGATCGAGGTGTTCTCGCGCGTGCTTGCCCGCATGCTGGTGCCGCGCGAGCGGATCAAGCAGCTGATCGGCGAAGTGCGCGGCGACTGGCGGCGGATGGCCCGCGGGCTGGCGCCGGAGGCCACCCAGGTGCACGACCTGCGGGTGGTGCTCCCCGAGCTGGCCACCCACAGCATCCCCCTGCATTGCGGCAATCCCTGGGTGGGGCAGACCATCGCCGGCAGCCAGCTGCGTGATCAGCACGGTGTGATGGTGCTGGCGGTGCAGCGCGCCGGCGAGGCCATCGCCAATCCCCGCGGCGACGTGCAGCTGCAGGAGGGGGATGTGCTGTTTGTGATCGGGCCCGAGCACTGGGATCCGCTGCTCAGCTGAGGCCGCAGCCCCCGGCCCGCCCGCCGCAGCGCCTGGAGAGGCCCGGGATGGGGCTGCCGGTGCGGACTCTGCTGTAGGGTGAAAATGATTTAACGAATGCTCTTCAGCCGGTTTCCATCCCCAACGGCGACCTCTCTCCAGGATTTCACCCCAAGGCCAGCAACTACCTTCAGGGATTTCGACGAATCTGCCCATAACCCCTGTTTGTTTTCATGACCATCTACATCGGCAACCTCTCCTTCGATGCCGAAGCCGAGGATGTCAGGCGCCTGTTCGCCGAGTACGGCTCGGTGAGCAAGTGCACCCTCCCCCTCGATCGCGACACCGGCCGCAAGCGCGGTTTCGCCTTTGTGGACATGGGCTCCGATCAGGAGGAGAGCAAAGCCATCGACGATCTCCAGAACGTGGAGTGGATGGGCCGCAGCATCCGGGTGAACAAGGCCGAACCCCGCAGCCCCGGCGGCGGCGGTGGTGGTGGCGGTGGCGGCGGCTCCCGCTGGTGAGCGGCTGCAGCGCCTCGATCCGCTGAGGATCCTCTTCCTGCCGCCCGCGAGGGCGGCTTTCCTGTGGGTCGCGTTCGCTGCGGCTCTGCCTGCCTGCCTGCCTGCCTGCCTGAGCTGCCTGAGCTGCCTGAGCTGCCGCAGCGAGATGTGGTTCGAGATACAGGCCAGGCTGGTTGAAACCACACCGGCAGCTGAGGCGCGATGCAACGGTGAGGCAAATTCCCCTTGTGCCATGGCACTGCAGCTCGGCGATACCGTTCCCGATTTCACCCAGGAGTCGCAGCTCGGCCCGATCAACCTCTACGACTTCGCCGGCGACAGCTGGGTGGTGCTGTTCTCCCACCCCGCCGACTACACCCCGGTCTGCACCACCGAGCTGGGTGAGGTGGCACGTCTGCGCCCCGAGTGGGAGAAGCGCAACGTGAAGACGATCGCCCTGAGCGTGGATTCCGCCGAAAGCCACAAGGGCTGGATCGGCGACATCAACGAAACCCAGAACACCGCGGTGGATTATCCGATCCTCGCCGATGCCGACAAGACGGTGAGCGATCTCTACGGCATGATCCACCCGAACGCCCTCAACAACCTCACGGTGCGTTCGGTCTTCATCATCGATCCCAACAAGAAGCTGCGCCTGCAGATCACCTATCCCGCCAGCACCGGCCGCAACTTCGCTGAAATCCTGCGCGTGATCGATTCACTGCAGCTCACCGAGTATCACTCCGTGGCCACGCCTGTGAACTGGAAGGATGGCGACGATGTGGTGGTGGTGCCTTCGATCTCCACCGAGGACGCACGC
>Ga0172372_10009332_pt1 | contig 12774 bp, 11 predicted proteins | sample LakKiv5m_2_FD_114544 | JGI IMG/M metagenome (GOLD analysis project Ga0172372, IMG submission 114544) | Freshwater microbial communities from Kabuno Bay, South-Kivu, Congo - kab_092012_9.5m | ecosystem: Environmental > Aquatic > Freshwater > Lake | place: Democratic Republic of the Congo...
GATGGGGTGACCGATGGGACTCGAACCCACGACAACCAGAATCACAATCTGGGACTCTACCAACTGAGCTACGGCCACCACGCAGAACTGCTTTTGCTTACCTACCCACCACTATAACGGCGCGTTACAACCCAGACACCATACCCATTCGGACTTGGCCTGCCGGGAGGGAATCGAACCCCCGACCCACAGCTTAGAAGGCTGTTGCTCTATCCGACTGAGCTACCGGCAGATGCGGCTGGCGCGGCTTTTGTTTCACCCGTTGGGCAGCAGCACCCAACACAGCAACTACAACTATGGTCGGGGTGGAGAGATTCGAACTCCCGACCCTCTGCTCCCAAAGCAGATGCGCTACCAGGCTGCGCTACACCCCGAGAGACTGAGAGTATAGCCCAACGGCCTCTTTCACCGCCACTGTACCCCTGCCCAATCGCGTGCCAAGCCCCGGCCACCCAGAGACAGCCCTAGGCATGCGCCGCTGGATAGCCCCAAGACACAGGCCCATCAAAACACCTTTTCAGGCCATCATGAAATAGCCACCGTCCACATAGATGGTCTGGCCGGTCATGCCAGAGGACTCCGGGCCACAGAGAAACCGGGTAAGTTGCGCAATTTCTTCAGTAGTGACAAGCCTGCGTAGCGGGCTTTTATGGGCGACCTCACGCATTAAGGCCTCGAAGTCTTCGATACCGGAGGCAGCCCGGGTGGGCACAGGCCCCGGCGACACGGCATGCACCCGAATGTTCTTGGGCCCCAGTTCGGCGGCCAGATAGCGGACCATTGACTCAAGGGCAGCTTTCACCGGTCCCATGAGTCCGTAGTGGGGCACCACTTCTTCGGCGCCATGGTAGGTCATGGTTACCAGGCTACCGCCTGCGGGCATATGGGGCACGGCAAGCCGGGCACCGGATGCATGCAAGGCCCGCACTACTGCGGCCGCAATGCTATGGTCATTTGCCACCCCAAGCACAATGCCGCGCAGACCCGCATACGAAGATTCAATCATAGATAATCGCGCTTGAATAGCTCTGTTGAAAAAAGGCGGGCCAACACGTTAGCGACCCAGTCAAAATACGATACTTCGGTGAGTAAATGACGTCTGCGACGGTTTTGTTACTCCGGGGTTATCGGCGAAAGCCTGCGGCAATAACGGCCCTGATTCCCTCATAGCCACTCACAAGGACAATACCCAAGATCACAAGCAAGGATCCCCACAAAAAGTGCATGGTTGACGGCTCATCCAAAAGCCAGACGCCCAGCACTACGCCAAACAATGGGGTAAGAAAAGACAGGGCACCCAGACGGGAGGCAAGGTAATGCCGCAGCATCCAGAACCAGGCCAGGTAACTGGCAAAGGCGACAACCACCGCCTGAAAGGCAAGGCTCGACCAGCCCAACACAGTGGGAGCGAACAGCATGTCGTCTAAAAGCCAGGCAGCCGGAAGCAGGAGCAGACAGGCACCGACCAACTGATAGAGCAGAGTCTGGGTGGCAGGAAGCCTTGCCAGCCCTGTAGTTCGCACCACCACCGTTGTCACGCCCCAGAGAAACCCTGCGAGCACTGCAAGAAAATCTCCCCAGAGCATGGACGAGTCGAGGCTAGGATCGCTTCCGACCGCGCCAGCATGACCGGAAATCTCGTCGCCTAGAAATGCTAAGGCCATTCCTGAGAAAGCCAGACCGATGCCCAGCCACTGGGGCGGGGCAAGCCTTTCAGACGGGATCATTAGGTGGAGGCCCAGCGCCGTGAAGACCGGCGCCGTGTAAAGAAATACGGCCATATGCGAGGCAGAAGTGAAGTTAAGGCCCTGCCCAATCAGAAGAAACTCCATTCCAAAAAGCAGCCCCACCAGAATCCCGGGCCGCCAGACGCCATCGGTCCAGATCATCTTCTCTGCCCGCCAGACCATAAAAAGCCAGACCAGAACTGCACCCACCCCAGAACGCAGGGAGATCTGCAGCGTTGGCGATATCTCTACTGCAGTAGCCTTCAAGACCACCTGCTGAAATGCCCATATAAAACAGAGAAAAGCCATCAGGCCGGTGGCCTGAAGGGTTAGGGGCTTTCGGGTATCCAAGAGATTTGCGCCATAAACGCCCAATTATGACGCGCGCCACGGTTTTCGGCCGAGGCCCCCTTTGGCTCAACTGGTCACGCCTAGGCCGAAGTGGCGGGCATAGCGCGGATTGGTGTCAGCGAGCCGCAGTAGCATAAGGAAGTCTGCCGAGTTGAAGTCAGGGTCCCAAGAGGGTGGGCTGCAGACCTTTGCGCCGACCCGCAGATAGCCCTTGAGCAAAGGGGGAAGCTGCGCTGCCTCGTCGGGCACGATGCGATCAAGCGGAAGGGGATGCTTGGGAAAGCCTTGGTCTTCGGCAGGAGCCAGGGCACTACCGGCTACGATGTTCCATATCTGGGCGGCCGAGCGACCCCCATCGCGCATGGTTACGCTGGCGCAGCCAATGAGATAACGATAGCCATAATGGCGCATATAGGACGCAATACCCGACCAGAGCAGCATAATCACCGCCCCATTGCGATGGTCTGGGTGTACACAAGACCTGCCGAGTTCCACCATGGCATCACGCATGCGGTCGAGCCGGTTCATAAAAAACTCTGTCTCCGAGTAGTAGCCCCCAATTGCCTGCGCCTGATGCGGCGGCAGAATGCGGTAGGTGCCTACCACCTCATCAGACCTGGTATCGCGCACCAGTAAGTGGTCGCAAAAGGCATCGTAAAAGTCTTCATCTATTCCCGGCAGGCGCGAGTCAATGCGGGCCTGGTATTCCTGGGTAAATACATCAAACCGCAGGCGCTGGGCCATTCGAAGATCGTCTTTTGACCGGGCTAATACCAGCTGGTATCGATCTTCAGGTACCGCACCCTGCATAAGGCCAGGAAGGTTCTGTCGCTGATAAAACCCTACTACTGCAAGCTGCCGATTCGACAAGGGAGCATTCATCGGATTGTCTGTCCTTTCATCGCGTGAGGTTGCATTTCCATCTCGAAAGCTTGCAACCGAATTTTTACAACACGGTGAAACATCAGTGACAAATCAATGACTATTGACAGAAACTACGATGACAGTGGTCGGCCGTTATCCCCTGCTCTCAGGCGCTTCCCACAGCATAAAACCTTCACAGATCTGTCATGGCTCTGACATGTTTGCTTGTCAGACTGCAGGTCCATGAAGAGCGAACACGAACTTCTTGGCCAGGCAGAGATGCCCCTACCGGCGCACTACAGGGCGATATGGATCTCGGACATTCATCTGGGAACACCCGGTTGCAAGGCCGACTTCCTGCTGGACTTTCTGAGGCACAACGAGTCAGATCAGCTTTATCTAGTCGGTGACGTCATTGACGGCTGGCAGCTACGCAAGAGCTGGTACTGGAAGCAAAGCCACAATGACGTCGTACAAAAGGTGCTGCGTAAGGCGCGTAAGGGTACGCAGGTTACCTATGTGGCTGGTAACCATGATGAGTTGCTGCGGCAGTTTATTGGGCTGGCCTTTGGCGATATTAAGATCGTGAATGAGGCCTGCCACACGATGGTAGACGGGCAAAGGCTTTGGGTAACCCACGGGGACCTTTTCGACGGCGTCATTCAGCATGCCAAATGGCTGGCCTATCTGGGAGACTCCGCCTACACCCTGGCGCTGGCTCTGAACGACAGACTCAACTCGATGAGGCACCGATTTGGCATGTCGTACTGGTCGCTCTCACAGTACCTTAAACATAAGGTAAAAAATGTGGTCTCGTACATTACCGCTTTTGAGGAAGCCCTCACCACGGAGGCGCGGCGTAAAGGATACGACGGAGTAGTCTGCGGCCACATTCACCGTCCCGAGATTCGGGACATCGACGGAATTCTTTACTGCAACGATGGGGACTGGGTGGAGAGTCTTTCAGCCCTTGTAGAGACCCATCTGGGCGAGTTAAAGATTATTTACTGGCCATATCGCGACTCTAAAGAGCCGGAGGTAATAGAAGAGGCGCTGACGATTACGAGGTAAAAGGAATACTTAACCCTAGCCAAAACGCCCGGTGATGTAGTCTTCCGTATCTTTCTTCTTGGGCTTGATAAAAATCTCATCGGTACGCCCAAACTCCACCAACTCGCCCAGATACATGTAGGCCGTAAAGTCAGAAACCCGAGCAGCCTGCTGCATGTTGTGGGTAACGATAGCGACGGTGTAGTCGTTCTTAAGTTCGTGTACGAGTTCTTCGACCTTGGCAGTAGAGATTGGGTCTAAGGCAGACGTGGGCTCGTCTAACAAAATGACAGAAGGCTTCACCGCCACCGACCGGGCGATACAAAGCCGCTGCTGTTGACCACCCGAAAGCGATAGGCCACTCTGGCCAAGTTTGTCTTTCACCTCCCCCCAGATGGCCGCTTTGGAAAGCGCCCACTCTACGCGCTCGTCCATCTGCGCTTTATTTAGGTTCTCATAGAGCCGTACCCCAAAGGCAATGTTGTCGTAGATCGACATCGGAAAAGGAGTAGGCTTCTGAAAGACCATGCCGATGCGGGCGCGCAGCAGGTTAAGGTCTTGCTTGGGGTCCAGAATATTTTGGCCATAAAAATTAATCTCTCCTTCGGCGCGCTGCCCCGGGTAGAGGCTATACATGCGGTTAAGCGTGCGCAGAAGGGTAGACTTTCCGCATCCCGAAGGACCAATGAAGGCAGTGACCTTCTTCTCGGCAATATCGAGATCAACATCTTTGAGGCCCTGAAACTTTCCATAGAAAAAGTTAAGCTTCTTGGTCTGAATGGCAATCGTCAGGCCAGCGGCAGCGGAGTCGGTCATTGTCGTCTTTCTCTCTGGAAACAGATTCTTAAATGGATATCAGGTCGGCGATGGGGTCACGGTACCTAGACCTTGACCTTATCTCGGAATAACACCCGGGCAATAATGTTTAACACCAGAACCGTGAGGGTGATAATCAATGCGCCACCCCAGGCCAGACGGATCCAATTGTCATAGGGGCTCATGGCAAACTGGAAGATGACCACCGGCAGGTTGGCCATTGGTGCATTCATGTTGGTAGAGAAAAACTGGTTGTTCAGAGCCGTAAACAGCAATGGTGCGGTCTCACCGCTGATGCGGGCAAGCGCCAGAAGTAGACCCGTAACGACGCCCGCCTTGGCTGCTCGCAGGGTAACGAAGGTAGCGACCTTCCACTGCGGAGCACCCAAGGAGTAGGCAGCCTCACGAAGGCTTCCGGGTACCAGACGCAGCATATTCTCGGTGGTTCTTACCACCACAGGGATCGCAATCAGCGCCAAAGCAAGCGAGCCGGCCCAGCCCGAGAAATGCTTTACCTGCGCCACCAGAATAGCGTAGACAAACAGGCCCAAGACGATAGAGGGGGCAGATAGCATGATGTCGGTAACAAACCTTGTAACCGCGGCGGTTTTACTACTGTCACCGTACTCAGCCAGATAGACACCGGCAAAAACACCGATAGGGGTACTTATAAAGGCTGTTACGGCAATCATCATGGCGCTACCGACGATGGCATTTGCCAACCCTCCGCCCTCAGAGCCTGGGGCGGGTGTCGACTGTGTGAAGATCGCCCAGTTAAGCGCCTCAAAGCCATTCTTAAAGAGAATAAAAAGAATCCAGAGCAGCACGAACAGGCCGAGTGCCATGGCCGTCATGGACAGCGTCAGGCCCACCTGATTTACCCGCTTGCGCTTGTTGTAGAGCGATTGGTTCATACCCATGCGCCTTTGTATCTTGTTAGGTCTTGAAGCCCTTGGCCCGCTCGGTACGAATGATCAGAAGCTTGGCAGCCGCCAAGACGAAGAAGGTGATCACAAAGAGCAGGAAGCCCAGGGCAAACAAGGTGGACAGGTGGAAGTCGTCGGCCTCGGCAAACTCGTTGGCAAGCGTAGAGGCAATCGAGGTACCCGGTGCAAAAAAGGAGGCGATGAGTCGTTGGGAGTTACCAATCACAAACGTAACCGCCATGGTCTCACCTAGAGCGCGGCCCAGACCCAACATAATGCCGCCAATCACACCGGTCTGGGTGTAGGGGAGCACCACATAGCGCACGACCTCCCAGGTGGTGCAGCCCACACCATAGGCCGACTCGCGAAGAATAGGAGGAACGATTTCAAAGACATCGCGCATGACCGCCGCGATAAACGGGAGAATCATGAAGGCAAGGATAAGACCGGCTGCCAGAAGACCGATACCATTCATGGCACCACCAAACAGGGGGCCGATAAGCGGCATCTGGCCAAGCGTAGACTGCAAGGCGGGCTGGCCATATTCAGCAAAAAGAGGCGCGAAAATAAAAAGACCAAACATGCCGTAGATAATTGAGGGCACAGCCGCAAGAAGCTCAATGGCAGTACCCAGTGGCCGCCTGAGCCAGACCGGGCAGGTCTCGGTAAGGAACAGGGCTATGCCAAAGGCAAGCGGAACGGCGATCAACAAGGCTATTGCAGAACTGACCAAGGTACCGAAGATAGCAATGGCCGCGCCAAACTCTTGGTTGATGATGTCCCATTCGACAGTCCAGATAAACGGGAGGCCAAATTTGGCGAACGCCGGCCAAGCGTTAATCAGTAACGAGACAATTATTCCCGCCAGTGCCAACAGCACCAGCAAAGAAAAAGACATAGTGATTTTGTGAAAGAAAAAATCCTGCCACCGCTGCCGATTAACGACAGAGAGCATTTGAGGATCAAGCATGCCACTGGTGGAGGATTCGGTCGGCATGGAGGACACCTTTGAGGGCTTTACAAGAAAAACCCGGGCACCGAGATGCCCGAGTTCAAGACAACGAGGATTAATGCACTATCGACAGCATTACTTATTATTGATTTGCGACCAGACTTTCGATGCTATCTGACTCGTCAGGGCATCAGGCAGAGGCACGTAGTCGAGATCTAGCGCCTGTTTCTTACCGTTCTTAAACGCCCAGTCGAAGAACCTGATCACTTCGGCAGAGGCTGCCTTGGTATCCGGATTCTTGTACATCAGGGCAAACGAGGCACCAGAGATTGGCCAGGCGGTTGCGCCCTTTTGATTTACCAGAGAAATGCCCATACCAGGTGTACCAAACCAGTCAGCACCGGCGGCAGCCGCAGCAAAGGTAGCATCGTCAGGGTTTACGTACTGCCCATCGCGATTAAGCATCTGCATGTGGGGAATCTTGTTGCGCTTAGCATAGGCGTACTCGACATAGCCGATCGAACCACGAACACGCGATACGTTGGCCGCGACGCCCTCGTTGCCCTTACCACCCACAGAGGAGGCAGCGGGCCATTTGACAGCAGCACCTTTGCCGACCTTTTCTGCCCAGAGCTTGCTGACCTCATTGAGATAGTCGGTAAAGATAAAGGTGGTACCAGAACCATCGGCACGGTGGGCTACGGTGATCGTTTGATCAGGAAGTTTCTTGCCAGGGTTGAGCGCTGCAAGCTTGGGATCGTTCCATTTCACGATCCAGCCCATGAACATTTCGGCAAGAACTTCACCGTTGACACGCAGTTCGCCTGGGGCAAAACCTTCTAGGTTAAAAATGGGAACCACGCCGCCAAGGATGACCGGAAACTGCACCATACCGTCCTTGTCGAGGTCAGCACCGCTCAAAGGCGCATCTGTGGCACCAAAGGTCACCGTTTTCGCACGAATCTGGCGAATACCACCAGAAGAACCGATCGACTGGTAGTTAAGGCCCGTACCGGTAGCTTTTTTATAGTCCTCAGCCCATTTGGCAAAGACGGGGAACGGGAACGTCGCGCCGGCGCCGGTAATGTCAGCGGCCTGGGCAGCGTTAAGACCGAAGGCAAGTGCTGCGCCACCGATCAGGGATTTGATAAACGATTTTCTCATGACAATACGCCTCATCGAGAGTGGTTGGAAGGAAACTGCTTTAAACGAAACCCAAGTGCTGTACAACGTTGCTTGATTACCGTTTCAGCCGGAACTCTACCTAGAGAAGATTACGGTTTGATGACAGTTCTTCGGTCGCCTGCGCAGGCATGGCTAAGGTAAAGAGCAGGCAGACAAAGAGCATGACGGCAGACCCAACAAGACAGGCCTCCAGTCCACCCCAGCCGTACAAGAGCCCTGAAAACAAAGTGCCCATGAAACGCCCTGCCGCATTAGCCGCGTAGTAAAAGCCCACGTCTTCGGCGGCCTTCTCTGACCCCGCATAGGCAAGCACCAGGTAAGAGTGCACCGAGGAGTTGACGGCAAAGAGAAATCCAAAGAGACCGAGCCCCAGCACCAGCCAGATATCCACCGGTGCCCATGCCTTCCAGACCACCAGCGCCAAGACCAGTGGTACAAGGGTTAATAGCCCTGCCCAGAGGCGGGCGGCAGGAACCTCACGCGACAGGCCGTCGGCACTACGCCCCGAAAGACTCGGTGCGATCGCCTGCACCAGCCCATAGCCGATGGTCCAGGCAGCCATAAAGCCCCCCACCATGGTGAAGGTCCAGCCCTGGGCGTAGAGAAATACCGGAACCCCAACCACAAACCAGACATCGCGGGCACCAAAGAGCGCCATGCGGCCTGCAGCCAAAAGGTTAAGGGCCCGCGATTTCGACAGAAACTCTTTGGCCGACTTTGAGGGCTTGGACTTTCCCAGGCCAAACGGAAGAAGCACCACCACCGCAACAAGTACCAAGGCCAATAATCCCGCCATGATCCAAAGGGCCCATTGAAAGCCTACCGCCTCGAGCAGCAGGCCGCCTAAGAAGAAGCCCACGCCCTTCATGGCGTTTTTGCTGCCGGTGAACCAGGCTACCCATTTAAATAGGCGTGAAGAGCCAGAGCCCGCGGTCAGCTTGATCGCGGACTTACTGGCGGTCTTGGTGAGGTCTTTGGCAACGCCACACACCCCTTGGGCCATGACGACCCATGCCACAGATAGGGTGGCAGACCAGTCGGGCGAGACCATGGATAAGAGCAGGAAGCCAACGATCTGGGTAGAAAGCCCCACCACCAGCATGCGCGGAATGCCGAACCGGGTGGCCAGCCAGCCGCCAATCAGGTTGGCAACGATTCCTGCTGCCTCATAGAGTAGAAACAAAAAGGCGAGCGTAAAGGGCGAGTAGCCTAGCTTAAAGAAGTGCAGCAAGACCAACATGCGCAACGCGCCGTCGGTGAGCGTAAAGCCCCAGTAGGCTGCGGTTACCGCAAGATAAGACCTTACCCCTGCTGCTGGCGGCCCAGACGAAGACGACGCATCAGACACAGGCTACAGGCCTGCTGCATTTAGATGGCAGGCGAGGTCTACCATACGACAGGCATAGCCCATCTCATTGTCATACCAGGCATAGACTTTTAAGAGCGTGCCGTCGGTCACCATGGTGGATGGCCCATCCACAATACTGCTGCGGGTGTCTCGGGCATAGTCGGCACTGACCAGAGGCAAGGTTTCGTAGCCCAGAATACCGGCTAACCCGCCGCGGGCCGCCTGCGCAAGAAGGCCGTTGACCTCTTCTGCGGTGGTGGCCCTTTGCAGTTCAAAAACGCAGTCGGTAAGCGAGGCATTGAGGTTGGGGGCACGTACCGCATGGCCATTGAGCTTGCCCTTAAGCTCGGGGTAGATCAGCGCGATGGCCGTGGCACTGCCGGTGGTCGTGGGCGCAAGGCTGAGCATGGCGCTACGCGCACGGCGCAGGTCTTTGTGGGGGGCATCGACCACCAGATTGGTATTGGTAGGGTTATGGATGGTCGTAATCTGACCATGTCGAATACCCAGATTCTCGTGCACCACCTTAACCACAGGGGCCAGGCAGTTGGTCGTACAGGAGGCTGCAGTCACAATGCGGTAGCGCGACGGGTCGTAGAGCGATTCGTTGACGCCCACCACCACATTTAAGACCTCTTCAAACTTTACGGGTGCCGAGACGATGACCCGCTTTGCTCCGCGATCGAAGTGCCCCTGCAGAGACTCTGGCGAGAGAAACTTACCGGTGCATTCGAGTACCAGGTCTACCCCCAGGTCTCCCCAGGCAATATCGGCCGGCTGCACTGCACTCGAAAACGAGACCGTGTTGTTGCTTGTGCCATCGTGAATGCGAATCGACTGGGACTGCTCATCGGCCTGGATATCTGCCCGCCATCGCCCCTGAACACTGTCAAAGGCCAGGAGGTGGGCCGTGGCGGCCACACCGCCTTTGATTTCGTTGATGTGCACAATATCGAGCCGATTGGCACCACGCGGGTCATCGTTTGGCCGATCGGCCGCTCCCATAGCCGCCCGCATGGCCAGTCGACCAATACGACCCATTCCGTTGACTCCTACCCGCATTCGTATTTTCTCAATAAATTCTTAAACACCAAAGAATGCCGGGCAAATATGACAACCATGTTACGAATGTGTTGCCAGATATAATCTCGGTCTCGTATGCAGATCACCCAAGAAGCCGCCCGTCGGCGCACCTTTGCCATTATTTCCCACCCCGACGCGGGAAAGACCACCCTCACCGAAAAGCTCCTGCTCTACGCAGGCGCGATTCATATCGCCGGTACCGTAAAGGCGCGCAAGTCTTCGCGGCATGCCACCTCAGACTGGATGGAGATCGAGAAGCAGCGGGGCATTTCGGTGGCGAGTTCGGTCATGCAAATGGAATACCGCGACTGCGTTATTAATCTGCTCGATACCCCAGGACACCAAGACTTCTCAGAAGACACCTATCGGGTGCTTACTGCCGTAGACGCGGCACTTATGGTGATCGATGCCGCCAACGGCGTGGAATCGCAGACCCTGCGGCTATTAGAGGTCTGTCGCGCACGTAACACGCCCATTCTCACCTTCATTAATAAGATGGACCGCGAGGTACAGCCGCCGCTTGACCTGTTAGATGAGATAGAGCGCACCTTGGGAATGTCGGTAGTGCCCTTTACCTGGCCCGTGGGCATGGGCAAAGATTTTCATGGCGTCTTTGACCTGCAAGAAAACCGCATACGGGTCTTTACCCCGGGCGAAGACCGACGTGCTGAAGACATAGAAATTATCGAGGGGCTTGATCACCCCGATAACGCTACTCGGTTTGGCGCTACGTTTGACCACGCCCGGCAAGAGATCGAACTCGTACAGACCGCCACACCGACATTTGACCGAGAGGCTTTTCTGCAAGGTCGGCAGACACCACTCTTTTTTGGGTCTGCAATTAATAATTTTGGCGTACGCGAGGTGCTTGACGCCTTGGTCGAACTCGCCCCAGCCCCAGGCCCGCGCGAGAGCCTACAGAGGCCGGTCGAGCCAAAGGAAGGAAAGTTTGCAGGGGTGGTCTTTAAGGTACAGGCCAATATGGACCCCGCCCACCGTGACCGAATTGCGTTTTTGCGGGTCTACGCGGGGCGGTTCGAACGCGGCATGAGCCTGCGGGTGGCGCGTACCGGAAAAGATATTCGTACCAGCAATGCGGTTTCGTTTCTGTCGCAGCGCCGCGACCTTCTCGAAGACGCCTATCCCGGCGACATTATTGGTATTCCCAACCACGGCACCCTTCAGCTAGGCGATACCCTCACCGAAGGCGAAACCCTACAGTTTACGGGACTGCCCTTTTTCGCACCCGAGCTCTTTCAGGCCGTAGAGGTGGCAGATCCTTTAAAGATCAAAAAGCTTCGCACAGGGCTGGTTCAGCTTGGTGAAGAGGGGGCGATTCAGGTCTTTCGGCCCATGGATGGCGGCACCATGCTGCTGGGTGCCGTGGGCCAGCTGCAGTTTGAAGTGGTGCTGCACAGGCTCAAGCACGAGTACGGCGTAGACGCACGGCTGGTGCCCACGAAGTTTCGGATGGCCCGCTGGATTACCAGCAGCAAAGAGGCCACGCTCAAAGACTTCATCAAACAAAACTCGTACCGGGTTGCAGAAGACGCTGTGAATGCGCCAGCTTTCCTGGCCAGTCATAGCTCGGAGCTTAATATTGCCAAGGAGCGCTGGCCGGACATTCAGTTTCACGCGTTGCGGGAGCACTCGGGCCTGATCTTTCAGGCAGGGCTCGCCGCTTAGGCGATTAGCGCCTACGCCTAGCGGGCGTCTTCTTTCCTAAAGACCAGCCAGTCGGCGAGCGAGAGCTCAGTATCTGCCAGAGCCCGGGCCTTTAGCCAGGGAAGCCCCGAGGCCAGATCTGGGCGGCCACGTTGAATAGTTGCGACTGTGTTGGGTAAAGTGCCTTGAGCATCGGGACTGCCCAGCCCAAAGTGAAACACATAAAAAGGCTCCTGTCCCATACGCAGGTCGGTGACAAAAACCTGCGGCTCGCCCGCTTGGTAATCCAAGCCCATGCGATAAAACCCGTGGCTAAAGGCCGCAACGCGGGAGACGCCAGGATGGTCTGCGTGCTGGGCGATGAGGTCGGCGCCTCGGTCGTAACGCTCCCACTTCACGGTTTTCGTGGCATCAAAAAACGAATACCAGCCCTCGTAATAGTAGGTGTCGTTCACCCAGACCAGTCGCCAGAGAATGGTGTTGAGCGGCGCGGGCGTGACCAGCAGGCGTCGGTTACTGTGGGCCTCAGGCAGGCTCTGCAATGCCACCTGCTTAACGACCTGCTGGCCTGCAACCGTCCACAACAAATAGAGGGTGCTCACCGCAAGCCCTATATGGCACCAGACCACAGGCTGTCGGCCCAGTCGCGCGATCGCGAGGATAAGGCCAATAAGCAGGGGCAGGGTATAAAGCGGATCGATAATAAAGATGCTCCCCAAACCAAAGGGATAGTCCGAAAACGGCTGCAGCAACTGGGTGCCATAGACGGTGAAGTAATCGAGCGTGCCATGGGTTACCAGCACCAGC
>Ga0172372_10009333_pt1 | contig 12774 bp, 14 predicted proteins | sample LakKiv5m_2_FD_114544 | JGI IMG/M metagenome (GOLD analysis project Ga0172372, IMG submission 114544) | Freshwater microbial communities from Kabuno Bay, South-Kivu, Congo - kab_092012_9.5m | ecosystem: Environmental > Aquatic > Freshwater > Lake | place: Democratic Republic of the Congo...
TCATGAGAGGAGTGCCTGAATTGCACAATGCGCCTGATAATGTCTTGGAGCACCACTTAAATGTTTTGTTTATTCTCTACAGCCGCCGCATGATTGAATGGAACGACCGCTTCAGGCGTGAACGATATCAACTGGGACGTCAGTGGGATCTAGTAGGCGATTTCATTCAGAATCACACGCAGCAGCTCATACGCAATCTTGAACTCTACCACGCCACTACCGGACAGTATATTCCATTGGGACGCAGAGACCAGATGGCACTTAGCAGAGCCGTGGGCCCAGCAAGAGTGGAACAAGTGGCGCCCCAAACATGGCTTTTTTTGACTGCAGAAGAGCGTTTGCATGCGGGGATTGAGGCTGTACCGCGCCTCTTGACGGGACATCAGCGTGATCAGGAGCTCGAGCAAATGCTGCAGCGGGAGCGGGAGGCTGGCGTAGGAGGAGCTGGAGATCGCGATCCTCAAGTTCTCGGCGTCGAAAACCGACTTCGTCGTGCCTTGCCAGTATATGGCGCTCAAACGCAGCCCAACGGGCGAACTGGAAGCGAAGACTTTGACTGCAGCGTCTGTTTGAATCCCTATCAACCCTCTGAAGGCGCTCAGTATTTTAGGACTAGGTGCAATCACCGCTTCTGCATCGACTGCATCAGACAGTGGGTTGATATTCAGAGGCACAGAACGTGCCCAATGTGTCGTGGTCCTATTTAGTAAAAAATCTTTATTTGAAATTTGAGTATGCTATATATATACGATTGTTTTGGGCCATACATTTGAAGTAATAGCGCATATGGATCAAATTCGACATAATCTTTCTGACAATGAAATAGAACAATTTCTTTTGGATGTACGCGTTTTTTGTTATAAAATGGACGTGTTGTTTGAGGAGCGACCAGATCTTCGCGACTTTAAAGCATATGACAATCAAACTGACGAGGAATATCACACGCTGAAAGACATCCAATCAACCTTGTACGAACAATTCCGCACAGACCCCACCAAGGAAGCCAATCCATTGTATTGGATGTTTCAAGTATACAGACATATGTTTCATCGGCGAGAAAATGAGTGGGTGCACAATAGGAGGAGGCAACGAGCTCCTTTTCCCATTGAGCCATTTCAAACTGACCGCGAATGCAAGGAGATGTTGGAGGGAGCAACACGATACCACAATTTGACTGGAGGGTTTATAGAAATGTTGCCCAGAGACAAGTCCCCATTCTTCAATAAGATAAGTGTGCGAGCGCATACAGACTTTGTGTTTCAAAACACGCTGACAGACTCTACTGCTAGGCAATTTCGAGAGCGGTATAACATTTTGGTAGAACAGAGAACTTTTAGACCATTGCAACCAAATGGCAGGGCAGGGAGTGCTCAGACAGACTGTTCCATTTGCGGCGAAGACATTGTGCCTAGCGACAGTTTGGATTATGTCAGACTGGATTGCAACCACAAGTATCACCCAGAATGCATCAATGGATGGGTGCTGCGCCAGTATAATTTGCGAAATGATCCCAATTGTCCTTACTGTAGAGCTGGCATTCTACCAGTGATTCCTCGGTGATACACTTTATATACTGATGTATGGGAATGAATAATATTGCGTAATGAATTTCGCGAATGGATCTCATAGAAAATATGTTTTAGGATTATTCACGGCGTCATTCTTGTTGTATTTTTTCTACCCTACTCTGCTGCAATTACTGTTAGAAACGCAATACTCTCAAAGTGCCAGAGGCATTCACTAAACATCATATTACCTCTTTGAGATACGAGATCACTTGGTCTAACTCTGCTGTGCTGCAATCACTGTTAAAAAACAAATGAATATATGTATTAGGATGTACGCCATGAATTCACGGATCATTCCAATGGTTGTAGACTGGAAAGCAGTGCATACTAGCATATTATTTTCCGTGATATCTATTGCCATGATCTTAATAAATAAAGGTGTGGCGACATTTTTTTCCAGTACTATGTCTGGGGTTTTATTGCTGCAAAATTTTGCTACAATATGCTTGCTTCGATGTTTCTCGATAAATCAACTCTTCTTTTCTCGCGATATAGCATATCACTGGCTTCCATGTTCTCTTTTCTTTTGTCTAAACATTTTTAGTTCTTTGAAAGCAATGACATATGTTAACGTGCCCACTTTCACGTTGTTGAGAAATCTACAGCCAATCATCGTAGTTTTCTTAAATTTATTAGCTGCAACTGAATCAAATCCATCTTCATATTCTGTATTCTATTTGTGTTGTATATTATTTGGCGCCTATGTTTATGCATATCACGACCTCGCCTTTGATTGGAACGGCTACATTTGGTGTTTTATTCATGTTATGTCTATGAGTTTTTATGCAATAGCAGTCAAATTCAAGTCAAGTTTTAAACCTTCTCATCAACCAATAACAAAAAATATGGAGGTGGTAGAATCTCAAACATTCCACATTAAACTATTGCCAGAGGAAATGTCTTGGTATAACAACATATTGAGTATACCAATCTTTATCACAGTGTTTATGCTAGAAAATAGCATGGCAGAATTCAAACATTCATATCAAAACACGGTACAGTGCTTGCAGCGTTGGGATTGCTGTGTTTTGACATCTACTTCATTTTTAGGCGCATATGCAGTCTCCGTGTTTGGATTCAAAGCCCAGACTATTCTATCCCCACTTACGTTTGTGACACTCAATAATATCTCGAAATTCCCTGCCATTCTTTTATCTCTTTATTTTTGGCCATCCACTATGAATGGCATGGAGTGGGTTGGCATTTGCTTTGCAGTTATCAGTGCCTACTTTTATTCTTTGACGAGACAGAATCTTTTATCTGAAACACAAGTTAGCAACAATACAGTTGCTTCAATATTTGTTTTAAACATCATCTACATAATCATATTCATGTTTCACGTCGAGACTCCGCATCCACAAGGCTGGGCTCTGCCTAAAGAATAAAGCTCATTGGCAAGCTAAACGAAAGAGTTCTGGGTATTCTCTAAAAGTTGGATCTGATTGCATCATGGACTTTAAGTCTAGCGTAGTGAGTATACAAGTATTGTGAAAGCCTTCGTGTTCCCCGAGCCACCCAGGAACACCCAGAATCACCTTGCATATCGACTGTTGATTTTCTAGATGCCTGGCAATGTCGTTTGCTATGTTGTGAAATGCGTTTTCAATTTCACCTGAACAATCGTCCCACACAACAGCAAAATGTTCCTTATAAATCATGTTGTACTTGAGAAGGTTATCAAATTCATGGAGCACCGCTTTTCCAGTGTGGCATGCATCTGAGAGTATGAGATTGTATTGATTGTTTAATTTTGCGAGATTCGTCCACGTTTGCTCCGCGAATTCATCTCCTGCACAATAGATTAGAAAGCCGTCTGTTTTATCCTGAGTCAATTGAAACACAGACACTCCACCCTCCTGCATGGCATTGTCAATCGTAGAACTGTGTGTAGCAAATGGATATGATATTTCCTTGTTTAACAAACGCGCAAACGACGGATTAATGGATTCAATGTCTAAAGCGTATATTTCGCTTGGTATATCATAATGATTTAGAAACTGCATTTGGGTATAAAGACATTTTCCCACTGAAACTCCAATTTCTAAATATTTTAACGGCTGTCTATTCTCAAGCTTATTGTGTAGAGCGACGGCAAGCAATGATATAAGGTCGTGTTGGATTGGTATGTTTCCTGTGTGTCTGTTCACTAACTCAAGAGCAAATTCAGGCAAACCATAACTAAACTTTGAAGCCGGAATTTCCCATTCTTCTCTTTGTATCCATCGAGGCACAGAACTTCTCGTCATGTGATTCCAATTGCTGATAACTTTGAGAGGAATCATATCAATTTGATTAGTCTTGATGATTTCAATGGTAGGCGTGGGTTCAGGCAGCATAGGCAGCACACTCGTGATGTCAGCTTCTTTTAGGTTTTTCTTGGGTTCGTGAAGCTTTTGTGGTTGCTGCACTGAAATTTCTCTGGGATTTTGAAGCAGAAACACCTCACTCCAGTAGAGTCCATAAAATACTAAAGATATTGCTACCAGATAGCAAAATGTATAGAAAGACCTGGGCTGTCGTGCAAAATAATTCATATACAGCCAATGTTTAAATTGGTTTTCTATAATAATTAGAGTGCATGTGATTATAAAGAGTATACTATATCAATCACTCAAAACACGCGACAAAAGACTCTGAATTTTCACAAATATATTTAATATTAAACATGAAAGCTCCTGCGCAACATGAAGTTATTCATGTGTTTTTTCTGTGACACTATTTGCAAAGGATTACGCTTAGAGCAGAGATATCAGTATCATCCAGTAGCAGATTGGCTTTATGACTCTTGGACAGATTGGAAATCCATGTCGACTGCGTTATATAATCTCATCTAATCTAAATCACACACACTTCAACTGCTCAGCGTAGCCTTGGATGGCAGTGGCGAGCCTTTGTTTCAATGACGTGTCTTTGCTACTTTTTTCTGAATTAGGGAACCGAATCTCAATCACACAGTCTACGAGAACCTCATTCAATACGCCTGCATATTCGCCATATTTTTCTTTAGAGCCCTCGGAACAGCAGTAGATTGATTCGCATGCTTCGCAATACTCTCTCACGCATTTCAACACTGCTACGGGTTCTTCCATCCAGTTCATCTCGTTTAAGTCCCTGATCGTGTTTGAAGTCCATTTGTCTATTTTGTTTTCCATGTACTCAACGAAGGGCCATATTGGAATAAGTCTTTTTTAGAGTACAATGCATGAGTTTTAAATTTTTTTTAGAAATCACAAAACTTTGTCGTTCTTGTTGTTGTTGATGCGTTTTTTGTCGTGCGTGGAACTATTGCTAGTGTGATGCGTTTTGACCATAGCCTGCAATTCTTTGACGCCTAATGCCAAGCCCAAATACAGGCCCAAATTCGAGACAATGTGAAAGAAGACAAGAGCAGACAAAAAAACACGTCGCCCATCCATTTTCTCGCACATGTAGACTTTGCTGTGAACACGTTTTGCCAAATAAGAGTCTCTCAACAATGGCAGAGGCTTGGGAAATCCATTGGCTGAAACCAACAACAAACACCAAGCAAAAAACAGAAGTTGGAGCCCTAGCCTAAGCATATCAAACGCAACTTATAAATCACAAAACCACATACTTTATATATATACGGAAGTGCATAACTTTAGTCTAACAAATCCATGCAGGATGATAGGGTGCTCAAGAAACATTTTGGACCTTTCGCCGGAAGGACTCAAAGCACATGCTAAAACAGAGCATAGCAAGCATACCTGGGCACAGAACAGAGCCAATGTATATGTCTACATAACAATATAATAAAGTATAAATTGGACATTCCAACAAACGCAAAAATGTGGCAGCAGACCTTTATTTACTTTAGCATTCTCATTCAATTGGTACATTCATTTTCAGTTCCTGCACCTTTTACCCAAAATCCAAATAAGGCCTTGAGGTTTCATACAAAGTTTAAAAATGTCAATATAAAGCATGGTATCTATCATATTCATTCTATAGAACACATATCTAGAACACATGTTATAGGAGCGCCATTCTTTCACATTCATGACATTCTGCCTCCAGAATCGAACGTCTATACTGGCGTAAATAGTATCAGCTTCATGTGTTCCGTCTTGTTTTCGGGTAAGATAATAGTCAGAATGTGCACTAAGTATGCAAATAGATCGGAGATGCAATTTCGGTTCGCAGATGGATCCAAGTTCGTCACTATACGCTTGACTGTGCTGCCTTGCTTAGAAGATGCGAAGTCTCATAATTTGTTTTTGGAGGTCTTCCTATTTCAAACTTGGGTACCTGTTAACTTAGTCAAAGTGTTTTTGTCAATCTCTTTGCTAGTTTCTAGTTGGGAAGACAGACTCTCATTTGCAGGCAAAAACGTTGGAATTCACCTGAAGCGTCCCAAACATATAAAATATTTCAGCAAGTATCGTAAAAGTTTAGGTTTAGATTTCCCAGAGTCTCTTATGTATTCTATACTTTAATCTCAATCGTTGCTCCCAACAGCAAACGGCGGTGCTTTATTTTAAACCTTGCGAAACAAAACACATAGTCACTAGAGTCTGTGCTTGGCACTGCTTTGGGGAAATCGTTTATTCTAATTTTCTTGAGTATATATATAAATGCAGGTAGTTCTCTCTAATTGATACTCAAAATATATGTCGTTGTTTTCGACTTATGATGCTTCAATCGTCCACTTTGTCTTAGATTATCTTGATAATGACCCTCACAGCATCTGGAAACTTTATTGGAAAGACAATGGCGTCCAGATGAATTATAGGATCTACAGAACCAAACATATGTTTGATGCTGACCTTCAAGACAGCGAAACTGTATTGCAAATACAAGTAGCACTACCTAGCTATGTTAACTTCAGGCTAGCAACATGGTCACAAATCGAGCAAAACGGGAATATGGGGTATCCAGCATGGCAACAAATAACAAACATAGGCCAGGCTCTTATGGCATGGCACAATGCCAATGGCAATGATGATTATTATTGGACCCACAAATCTCAATTTTGGTCATATATGCATTATTTGTTCAACAAGCCTACATCTCGTGAATATGATCTGTATGGGCTAATGAATGATCCTAATAAACACTTGACTCCTACACACTCTTCACACTCTTCAAGACCTATATTAGATTTCGTACACAAAACAGAAACAATTGAAGATTTCTTTGATGAATTGCGTGCAACTCATGCGCGACATGACCCCAAATCAATGCAGGCTTTCGAACTTCATCCAGACTTACTTAAACACCAGTCATCACAGCGTTTGGACTCTGGTAGAATGCGCGCACGACCCTAAAACGCACATCACGCATTTGAACTACAGAACCAACAACATGAACTTGACACAGGACCCACTTCATAACAACGAAACGCTGCTGCAGTTCAACATCTGGCCCAATAGCTTGGATGCTAGATTTGTAGATTGGCAACATATAATAAACAATGTATCCATGCCATGGTCTACATTAGAAAGCATCACTCAATTCTTGTGTTTCATGCACAATGGCAAGCTCGACTCGAGTCATGACACTACCAAAAATCTAGATTTTTGGACTCTACCAACCAAACAAGAGATTTTAGATTATGGGACAACACACTATCACCCCAATCTAGCCCTAACTATTTCCAGCCAAAAACCAAGACAAAAAAATCATTTTTTCAATTTATTCCAAAAACCCAGCCACATGTCTTAGATGTATTCGAGCTTGTTGTAGCGGATCACATCCTCGTACTTGCGCATCTTCGCGTGAATGAGCTCCTCGGCCTTCTTCATGTCGGCAATGGTCTTGACACCAGTGATGCCAAACTTCCCGCTTGGAAACAAGTTGCACGAAGCAACCCTGGCCACGACTTCGCCTTCAGCGTCTTCCTTTTCCTCCACTTTCACCTTCAGCATAATCGAGTTCATCAACTCGGCTTGATAAGAACACCTCGTGAGATTGCTGTTCGACTCTGGGTTCCAGGCATTAAACGTCTTATCAAGATCCACAGCAAAAGGACCAGTGCTGTTTCCCACCATGTTGGTGATCTTGAAATCCAAGAATTTTGCAGACGGATAAAACTTTTGCAGAATCCTTGCAGTCCTTCGCGCCATGGTTTTGGCCTGCATCACATTCTTTGCGCTCCACAGAGTCACCACTCCAGTGTTGAAAACACGGGCAGTCACCTTGAAAGGCTTCTTGTGATAAATCACCAGGCCATTGAGCTTCTTATTCCTCTCGAGTTGAAACGACTTACCAGGACTCACATATTGCATGTCATTTGCAATAGTAGCAAGATCCAAGTGACCCACTCCCACCTTGAACTTGCTCACGATATTCACCACACGCAGTGTTCCAGCCTTCTTCTTTGGCGGCTCAATCACAGTGGGCCTCATCACATGAATCTCATTGCAAGAGGGCGCAGCGCAAATCTGAGAATAGCTGCTCTTGCTTGTAGTTGCGTTTTTGGCCAAAGGCACAGTAGGCATGCTCGACCAAAAGGACGGCTTCAGCGTTTCTTGAAAAGACCTAGGGGCCTTTGCCACAAAACTGCAAAACATATCCTTGTAGGAAGCGTAGGGGGTCTCGACTTCAGTTGGCTTGCTCATGGCACGCGTGGCAGATTCTGCAATGGCATCACTTCTCGCCACTTATATAGACCTTTTCTTTTTTTCTTTTCTCTTTTTTTCATTTTTTTTCCTCTAGAGCTACCAAGCAATTTGCAACGCCCAGGCTTGAGGCACCCACCCAACTCCATTGTCGATTGCCAAGTCGAAATCATAGACGCTGTGATGGGCTATTAGGTCTGCAAAAGCGTACAAAATGCCTGCACATTGCAGTGAACGACTTCTGCTTTCAGTAACTTTGGCAAATTTCGATGCTTTTGCAGACATTTCTTCGCTTGTGGAATGCCTGTAGGCAAAAAAGTGAGGCACAATGATTTCTCTGAGCAAATTCTCCAGATCTTCCATGCTGATTCCTGCTTCTTCTCTAGCAGTCACCACTTTTTTGGCATACTGCATGAGTAGGCTAGATAGTTGCGGGTGAATAGACCCTATGTGCCTGCTTTGCTTTGAAACAATAGACAAGGCTTTGCTTTTCGCCTTCTTGGGAATCGAAATGCTTGCGCAGTTTTCGATAGCCAACAGCATGGAAAATAAGCGTCTGCATATTCCATTCATATCCATCATTCCAGCACTGCATCTATCTGTAGTAGCTTGCAAGTACCCATTCCACAGAGCATATAGCACTGGTACAACCTTATATTCTTGTCGCCCAACCATGGAGTGAATTTCTCTACAGCAAGCAACATTTTCTACCCCAAACACCAGCTTGAATGCAAACAAGCATGCTTTATTAGCTTCGACTAAGACATCCAGCATCCTCCATATTTCTTCCTCTCCTCTGGACAAAGCTGTTTCCTTCAGGTCCTGTGTTGAATTCAGTAGAATTCCTTGGGTTTCAAGCCAATATTTTATATCCAACAGAGAAACATCCATATTTTCCAGGTTCTTGTATTCGTCTATGCTTAGAACCTGGAATTGCATGAAGCACAGCATGTCGGCAAGAACCCACTTCATTTCATTGCAGCAGTCTAGCGTATAATCTGCCTGAAATTGTGTATACAGTTGTAGCTTAGATTCAAATACACGTTCAACACTGGAAAAACTCATTTGATTAGAGTCGTTCTCTGCCAGTTTTTGTTTTTTGTCTCTGTGGCATGCAATAGGGTCTTCGTCTGAAAGCGAGTACATGAAATGCTGTGTGGTTGTGTTGAAGGTTATGTTGGTTCCAGCGCTCATAAAAGAACACCAAAAAAGATTGTTTTTTATATATTTGTCCAAAATAGATTTTCTCCAAGTACAATGGGTATCAGAAAGACTTCTTCCCCTGAAATTTGAGAAACTACTTTTCTATTTCTACACTACTACTACTACTACTACTACCCTTTGGAATCTTTCGAGCAGTGACTTCACCTGGAGAAAAGTCCATTATATACGTTATTAATTTTTATTTAAAACAACAAATGAAACTACTGTGAAACGGATTTCTTTCATGTTCTCTAACAAAAGGATCTGATATATATATGAGCAAAACAAAATTCTTTTGATTAAGTATGCTATTGCTAGACGACAATAAATGCTGCGCAAAGACGCACGCACCTTTCTCCCGCGTGAAGCAATTTTACGATCCGTTAGAGGAGTTTGTATTTGGATCCCCTCAGCACATCGAGGAACATATCTACCAAAAAGAGTTTGGTTACTCTGAGATCATTTCTGATTCTTTTTTAAACGGTGTGAACTTTTTCTTGCACCGAATTGCTGAAGAACTGTTGAAGAGATTCCGGGATGCAGAATCCCAGAAGAGGAAACCAAAATACGACAGAAAAGAGCATCCCACAGATTTCAAAAATCACTGCGAAATCATGGATGCCTGGGTGGATTATAATTGGGACAACCGTAGATTTGTGCTGTATTGGATTCGAAACAGGCCATGTGCGGAAGGCATGGGCTTCTACAATGTGATATTGTATTGGTTTGTGCACATTGCTGCGCAGTGTCCGAATGTAGGAGTAGAAATCAACGATTGTCTTTCAGTGAATCAAGTGATCATGAAGAATAAAGGGTGGCATGAAGAAAAGGAATTTGACAGCAGGCCCGACTTTAATCGAGATAAGTACCACTATTTTCTTACGTCTGCAGAATGTGCTGCGCAAGACAGTCTCGATTTTTGGAAGATTCAGAATAAGGTTCTAAGTTACGGGAATACCGCCATTGAATTAAATCCTGCTCAATTTGATAGGAGCGATAAGCTGAATGATTATGGGCACGTAGAAAACAAATTCTACAGAAACGATAGGGCATATGATTTGCACGTAAATCATTTTGTCACCCAGAAAATGAAAGATTTAGAAACCTCCTCTTCGTCTAGGGCCTCGAGATCCATCAGGAGTCCGGAATCTGGGCATCAATTGAAGAGCAGGCGAACCAGCAAGATGAGCGACGGTGATATCCAGAAGGCAAGAGAAAGATTCAAAGTAGAGCAAATGAGGGCAGATTGGAGAAAAATTCAAGCAGCGCTCAGGAAATACCCAGGCAGTTCTCCTATCACTAGCAGACTTCAACCCGCAGGCAATGCAGAACCAGCAACAAGCATGCCGCCGCCGGCTGAGGTGTTTCAGGTAGCTCCTGTGCCTCCGCCTCCAGAATCAGAGGTTGCTGCTGGTGACGTCAGCGATGTAGAGGATGCGATGGATGGAAATGTTCAGGAGCCAGAGTATAGGTCTTCTACGTGTACCCTCGAACAATTTTATATGGATAACGGAGAGAGGTTAATGCCTGGGCACAATTTATACGAACCCTATGTATCATGGCTCTTGCAGAAAGTGTCTGCTTTCCATAGTGTGCTGCTGGATGCTTAAGTTGACACAACAGAATGCATTCTATTTTTTTATTGAATTTCAAATAAATGCTTCAAGTTATTTTTTATAAAAGTCTCTGAGGGCTGCAATGGCTTCTTCTTGCGTTGATGCCAGAAACCAATGCACTGAATCTCCAGTGTGTGGATTATGAATTTCGCCATAGATGCTTGGACTATAGATGCTGTGTTGCTTGATTGTGAGACTGGTTTCAGAGTCAGTCTCTCTTTCAAAATACCACGCAATGTAGCTCGAAGATATGGCACGGCATCTTTTGAAGTGCAGGTCCTGAATCACAAATGTGTCGACTTTTTTGAGGGAAAACGGTTTCCGGTAATGTTTCGCGTGATCCCGCATGAGTTGGCCGTGGCGTGTGTGAAGACACGTAAAAGAAGCTATATAAGGGCGCTAAAAAAAGATATGCTCGTGTAGAAAAAAAAAGAAATAAAACAGCTGCAAGCGGCTACGGCATGCCTATCCCTTGGATTTTCGGAAGCTTAAGATACAAGAAAAGTCTTTTTTATTGAAATTTAATGCCAAACACTTTATGGCAGAATCGTATCAAACAGAAATGAGCGTAAAAGTGCCGGCTCCGCCAAGATTAGTGGTGGTAGCGAAGCCAGCAAATAGGGCCTCAAGCTCAGTTGTGAACTCAGATCCATAAGCATAGATCTTGATTGGACCAGTGGATCCCTTGCTCTCCTTGAATTTTCGGGCTTCATGATAGACGAGATTCCACGTAGGCCTTGAAAACGAGATGCCAGTGCGTGAAGGAACGTGCGTGACAAATGTGAGAAGGTAAGGGTCGCCTGGCTTCGAAGTTGTGAGACAAAAGTTACTGGTGTCAAAGTGGACGCCCTCATTCTGAAGCAAGACCGAATAAAAAAAGCGTTTGTCGGGATCATCTTGAGAGAGCACTTCTTGCATGCTGAGATTGGGAAAAGTATCAGCTACTTGAAAGGCATGAATGCCCCGAGGGCAGCGGCCAATAGTGGAGTTACTCATATGCACTGGAAAAGAAAACGCCTTGCAGCATATATAAAGGCAAAAATCTTTTTTTTGTCTGAGATGGATTCACGAAAGATTAAGCTGATCAAAGTAGAGCAGAATAGACTTTGGGTCTCCAGAAGGATATTCTGTGTATAGTTGATCAAGAGTCTGAACTTGAGCAAACTTCAAGAAACTTACTTGATTGTTTGTGATGAACTCTTCTTCAAAAAAGTCAGAGACTCCATGTTCAGGCATGTAGACCACTCTGGATACTTCTTTTAGGATGCGATTGTATGGAATGCATACGGACGCCCACCAAATTCTTGCACTGTCAGTTTTAGGTCTTCAAAGAATGGATGTGTTACTGATTTATTTTGAGTCATGGAAGTCGCTGTTGCGATAGAAAACAACGGCAAGGCATGATTGATGTACGACCTGATCATGTGATGGAAGGCCAGCTTCCAGTATTTTTCATTAATTGTCTGCATCACAGTTTCGTAGATGAATCCAGTGACGAATGCCATGATGCACGAGTGGAAAAAATGTGAATTGCGCCTTTTCCAAGCGGCATTTCGAAAGTAAGTTGCTGCCAAGTTATGTGTTGAATCGTCTAAAAAATATGTCTGGAGAGATGTTCTGAGTACCACCACCCAATCCAAGTGGGGCTTGTTGGCCCATTCATACCCATAGACAATTTGAGTTGTGTTTTGAAGCACATATTGATCTGCATGAATTTGCTTGAGATGCAGCAGCCTGTCATATTGTTTTCGCTTCTGCTTCTCGAAATCAAATGTAGGAAAAAAAACAGAGACATTATCAGCAGAA
>Ga0172372_10009334_pt1 | contig 12773 bp, 11 predicted proteins | sample LakKiv5m_2_FD_114544 | JGI IMG/M metagenome (GOLD analysis project Ga0172372, IMG submission 114544) | Freshwater microbial communities from Kabuno Bay, South-Kivu, Congo - kab_092012_9.5m | ecosystem: Environmental > Aquatic > Freshwater > Lake | place: Democratic Republic of the Congo...
CGTCCCATCCGAGCCCGTTGGTGCCCGCGAGGTCACCGCCGTCGCGAACTGCGATGACGTAGTCGCGACCGTGGACTCGAACGATCTGGTCGAAGGTCGCCTGGACTCCCTCGGTCAGCGTCACGCCGAGTACGGGACGCGACCGAAGCGACTCCGCCACTGCCGCGCCCTTCACGAACGTTTCCGCGACGATCCTGGTGAAGACCTGTGCGAAGAAGATCTTGATCCCGCGCCGCGCCGTCTTCGGCGCGGTTTCCGGGGTCTCGTTAATGTGTTCCATTGTTGGTGTTGCTCCTTGAGTGTTGACTGACGGATGGACTGACGCGACGGGTCGCCCACCGGCGAGGTGCCAGCGGACGGCCCGTCATGAGGAAGACGCACGGAGGCGTCCGGTGTGTGACGTGGGGGTTGTGGCCCCGCCCGGTCGGGCGGGGCCAGCGGAGGATTACGAGTAGTCGCTGCCCCACGTGTCGTCGGTGAAGTTCCGCCGCCGGCCCTTTGAAGAGCCCCGGCCATCCCCCTTCACGCGCTTGTTGTGACCGGTCGTCCACCGACCTTCCTCGATGACCGAGCGGTCCCTCTCGATGTCGGCGAGGGTCGACTTCAGTGACGGGCGGTTGGCCGCAATGCGGATGGCCTCCTCGAGCCGCCGCAGCGCCGCATCGGTCTGGCCTTGCTCCGCCAGGTCGCCCGCCTCGCGTCGCACCCTGGCGACGTTCAGGATGTCGACGCGCTCGACGACCTCGTGGTCGACGGGGATGCGATCGGGGTCGACGCCCTCTTCCACGCCGACCACGACGGGGATCGTGGTCGAATGGAGCGCGAGGTCACCGACGACATTCGCCCAGCGGACGACGACGTCCGCCACCTTGACGGGTCCAGTGTGCCTGACCCGGCGGAGCACGAGTCGTGCGATGACCGAGCGCTTCTCGTCGCCGAACGCGTCGCCGACGAGGATCCTGAGACCACCTTCAACTTGGTCGACCCGGTATTCGTCGAGCAGACCAGTGGCGGCGACTTCATCAGTCTCGCGAATCTCCACCGAGATGTTCTGTGCCACGACGGACGCCAACCCCTGGAACTCCTCCGTAAACACCTGTGGGGCCTGATCTGGACCGCCACAGAAGTAGTCGTTCCCGCCGCCCGAATCCGCCATCGCCGCACACAGGTCCTCGTTGAAGCCCTCGCCGAAGCCGATGATGCTGGTCGTGATCGGGGTGCCACCGGTCGTGCCGACCTTCACCATGTCGACGAGCTGGTCCGGGTCCTTGATCCCCTGGTTCGCCTGGCCATCCGTGAGGACGATGATGCGACGGAGCGCCTCGGGTCGACCTCCCTCCGCCATGTGCTCGCGGGCCATGAGCCAGCCACCGGAGAGGTTCGTGTAGCCATTGGCCGTCACCTGGCCGAGCGCACGCGTCAGCCCCTCCGTGTCATGCGAGCCGAGCGGAAGAACCATCCGCACGTCGGTGTCGAAGACGACGACTCCGAGACGGTCCACTGGTGTCAGCAAACGACCCAACTGGGCCACCGCAGCGAGCACCGCCGCGAGCTTCCCTCCGCTCATGGAGCCCGACGCGTCGATCGCCGCAATCACGTCGATCGGTGCACGAGCCGTCCGCTGACCGGATGGGGCCTCAAGTTCGATCAGCAAGTGGACGGTGCCGTCGACGTTGACCGCGACGACGTTCCTGTCGAGTCGTGTATGTGCCTTCATGGGTGGTGACCTCCTTGGTCGGTGTGGTGCCTGGTGGACGGACCGCCGGCTCCGGCGAAAGGGAGACTCCGTCGCCGGCGGCCCGTACATGGATGACGCACGAAGGGGTCAGCGGCGTGATCCCCGTGTGCAGGAGCCCCGTGGCCGGCACACTCGCGCTTGCCTAAGGTTCCCTGCAATGGAGACGCACGACGGTGGCCCCGGCGTGACGCCCTTTGCCGGGGCGCAGCGGCTCGTGCGCGCCGGCGGGGATCCCGTCGCGGCCGCCGCGCTGGTCGTGGCCGCCATGACGGACGACGAGCTGCTCTGGTGCCTCGACGGCGACGCGCCGACCTGGGCGGGACTCGAGTTCCTCGGCAAGGGCGGCTACCACGAGTCGCCTTTCCACGCCGCCCGGGTACCGCGCGTCGGACTGCCCGGAATCGCGTTCTCTGACGGGCCCCGGGGAGTGGTGATCGGCAATGCGACGTGCTTCCCGGTGTCGATGGCGCGCGGCGCGACATGGGACCCCGACCTCGAGGAGCGCGTCGGCGACGCGATCGGCCGTGAACTCCGGGCGTCGGGCGCGACGCTATACGGGGGTGTCTGCGTCAACCTCCTGCGACATCCGGCATGGGGCCGCGCCCAGGAGACCTACGGCGAGGATCCCCACCACGTCGGCGAGCTCGGCGCTGCGCTCGTCCGCGGCATCCAGCGCCACGCAATGGCGACTGTCAAACACTTCGCCGTCAACTCGATGGAGAACGCGAGGTTCCGCGTCGACGTCCGCATCGACGACGTGGCCCTGCACGAGGTGTACCTTCCGCACTTCCGCCGCATCGTCGACGAAGGTGCCGCGTGCGTCATGAGCGCCTACAACCGCCTGAACGGCACCTATTGCGGAGACCACCACGGGTTGCTCACCGAGATCCTCCGCGACGAGTGGGGGTTCGATGGCTTCGTCATCAGCGACTGGATCTTCGGGATGCGCGACGCGGCCGAGTCGGTGCGCGCCGGGTTGGACATCGAGATGCCGTACCGAATGGTCCGTGCCGCACACCTTCCCGCAGCACTACGGGACGGCACCGCGTCGTGGGACGATGTGCGTGCCGCGGTGACGCGTGTGGTGTCCACGCTGCTGCGATTCGACGCCGTGCTCTCGGCGCCGGCGCCCGAGCCGGAGACGATCGGCGCTGACGAGCACGTCGCGCTCGCCCGCGAGGTGGCTGGGCGGTCGGTCGTGCTGCTGCGGAACGAGCTGGTGGCCGGGCGACCGGTGCTGCCGCTCGACGCCCCGTCACTCCGTTCGATCGCGGTGAACGGCCCACTCGCCGACCGCGTGAACCTCGGCGACGGCGGCTCGAGCGACGTGTTCTCGCTCGACAACGTGACCGTCCTGGCTGGCATCGCCGCCGCCGCGCCACACGCCGAGATCGTGCACCGGGCCGGTGACGAGCTCGACGATGCGATCGAGGCGGCGCGGAACGCCGACGTCGCGATCGTCGTCGTCGGCTACACCGCCGACGACGAGGGCGAGTTCATCGGCGATCCCGGCATCGATCTGAGGCACCTGTTCCCCGAACGCGACGACGACGAACTCGCCGAGCGGTTCCGCGCCGAGCCGCGCCTCCCCACCATCCGTCCCGAGCACGTGCGGTCGCGCCACGGCCTCGGCTTTTCCGTCGGCGGCGACCGGTTGTCGCTACTAGTCGGGGAGCACGACGAAGCGCTCATCCGCGCGGTTGCCGCAGCCAATGCCCGCACCGTCGTGGTGCTGCAGGCCGGCAGCGCCGTGATCGTGTCGGGCTGGATCGACAGGGTTCCCGCCGTCGTGCAGGCGTGGTACGGCGGACAGCAAGCGGGACACGGCCTCGCCGACGTGTTGTTCGGCACGGTCAACCCGTCTGCACGCCTGCCGTTCACCGTGCCGACTGATCCATCGCACCTCCCACACTTCGACCGGGAGGCCGATGCCATCGACTACGACCTATGGCACGGTTGGTGGCGTGCGGAGCGCCTCGGCGAGCGCCCGCAGTTTCCGTTCGGGTTCGGCCTGTCGTACACGAGCTTCGAGATCTCGGCTACCTCGGTGGAGGACGTCGACGGCTGCCTGCGTGTGTCGTGCACGGTGGCCAACACCGGCGAGCGCGACGGGGCGGACGTCGTGCAGGTCTACGCACGGTACGGCGACGGGGGCACCGCTCCATCGCGGCTGATGGGGTTTCGACGGGTCGAGGTGCCCGCCGCCGGGTCGGTGCGCGTCTCGATCGACGTGCCACGGACGCGGCTCGCCCGACGGGACCCCGTCACGAAGTCGTGGCGCGATCCCGATGTGCCGGTGACGCTCGTCGCCGCACGCCACGCGCCGAAGTGACCCGGCGGGAGCGCGAACCCCTTCCGGTACGGTGCCCCGCGTGGCCGACGACGCGGTGCAATTCGCCGAGCAACTGCTCTCGCTCGTCGACACCGGCAGGACGTCGTCCACCTACAAGCTTGCGACGCTCCTCGCACTGATCGACGTCGCAGTCGAGTCGACCGACCCAGTCGACGGTGCGCCCACACGAATTCGTGCCAAGCGCGTTGCTGAGCGGGTCATTGAGTTGTATTGGCCGCAGTCGGCCGCATACGGAGCCGTGCCCAGCGGCGCGCTCATCCAATCGCCGCAGGATGGGGTGATTCCGGCGCGGCTCGCCAAATGGCGTCAGCTGCACGGCATTGGCAGCCGAGCAACGCTCGACGACGCCCGCCGCGCCGATCCGGCCGGTTGGGATGAACTGAGGACCGACCTCGTCGCCCGCGTCCTGCAGATGCCCATTCCGCGGTTGCAGCGCTTCGGTGACGGCAAGCGGGCAGCCGAGCAGCGCTTCATCTTCGACTTTGCATGGCACGACAAGGAGTCGCCCAGTCGGCTGATGGCCGTCGAGTTTGACGACTGGCTACACCTGCAGCCCGGGGTCGGTGAGCACCTTGTGCGCCTTGCGCCGTTGCTGCGCCCGGTCATCCACTCGAAGTGGATGGACCTCGTGGTCGCATACAACGCGGGACTCCACGACGTCCGTCAACTGGACGAGTTTCTCTTCGGCGCGGAGCGCGTGAACCTTGGTGTGCTCCGAGATCCACTGACCGACCTGCAGCTTGGACGCTGCTTCTATTGCGACCAGCCGATGCGCCGGAGTGCCCACGTGGACCACTTCATCCCGTGGTCGAGGAACCCCGACAATCGGCTCGACAACCTCGTCGCGGCAGACCCCCGGTGCAACGGCTCGAAGTCCGCGTCGCTCGCCGCGCACGCCCACCTCGAATCGTGGGTGGCGCGAACCATGGGCGACGGTCTCGAGGCTGTCGCCACGGCGGCGGGATGGATACGGGATGCCGCCGTGTCGGCACGGACCGTGGCCGCGTCGTACCGCTGGATGCCTGCCGGAGCACAGCTGTGGTCGGCGGTGGACGACTACGAGAAACTCGACCCGGACAGGATCGGCTCGTTGCTCGCACAGCTCAGGCCGTCGTCCTGAGCCTCTCCGACTCGCAGTGGGCGAGGGGGGACTTGAACCCCCACATCCTTGCGGACACTGGCACCTGAAGCCAGCGCGTCTGCCATTTCGCCACTCGCCCGAATGGTGTGTCGCACGCTACCAACGCCGCAACGGCCAGCCAACGGTGCGATTTCGCCAGAACTACGCTGATGTGCATGTCGAATCCGTCGTCCGCGCCGATGACGGGTGTCGACGACCTCCGCGACGCGTCGCGCGAGCGCCTGCTCGCCGAGATCGGCACGCTCCAGCACCAGTCCAGGGTGCACCGCGTTGCCGACCTCCATGCACGGATCGTCCAGCTGGAAGCCGAGTTGCAGCAGGTCGTCGACTACAACCGCGGCGCTGCCGCGGAGGTGGGCGAGTTGAAGGCACGGATCGTCGACGCGAGGCGCGAGGCGAACCAGTTGCGCCGCTCGTTGAACTACCGCGTCGGCGCGCTCGTGCTGAAGCCGCTGCGCCTCGCGGCACGCATCGTGCGCCGCCTGGCGGGTTCGCGTTGACCACGGCGCCCCGCTTCTCGATCGTCACCCCGGTCTTCAATCCGCCGATCCCGGCGCTGAAGTCCTGCATCCGCTCGGTGAAGGCGCAGACGTTCGACGACTGGGAGTGGTGCCTCGTAAACGACGCATCCACCGCCCCCGCGGTGCGGCGCATCCTCGAGCGCGCAGCCCGCTCTGACCGCCGCATCCGCGTCGCGCACCGCAGGGTCAACGGCGGCATCGTCGCTGCCTCGCGCGACGCCGCCGACCTCGCGACCGGCGACTTCATCGCGCTGCTCGACCACGACGACGAGCTGCACCACTCCGCGCTCGAGAAGGTCGCACAGCGGCTCGAGCGCGACGACACGATCGACTACGTGTACACCGACGAGGACAAGATCGGTCCCGACGGCCAGCACTACGACGTCTTCCGCAAGCCCGACTTCGACCCGATCCGACTGCTCGGCCAGAACTACTGCAGCCATCTCTCCGTCATCCGCCGCTCCCTCGTCGACGAGATCGGCGGGTTCCGCGACGGCTACGAGGGCGCGCAGGACCACGACCTCGTGCTGCGCGTCACCGAGCGCGCTCGCAGCGTGGCGCACGTGAAGTCGGTGCTCTACCACTGGCGAGCAGTTCCGGGCTCGACCGCGTCGCTGCAGCACGCCAAGCCATATGCGCTCGACGCCTCAGTGCGCGCCGTGGCCGACCACATGCGGCGCCGCGGCGCCGACGCCGAGACGTGGATGTCGGACGACGGCTACGTCCAGGTGCGGCCCATGCTCACGCGCACACCGAAGGTCTCGATCGTCATCCCCACCCGCGGGGATGGGGCGTCGATCTGGGGCCGTCCGGTGCGACTCGTGACGTTCGCGATCGAGAGCATCCTCGCGCGCACCGACTACCCCGACTACGAGGTCGTCGTCGTGTACGACCACCGCGACGGCCGGCCCGTCAATGACGCGCCGATCCCCGACGATCCGCGCGTGCGCACCATCCCCTACGACGCGCCGTTCAACTTCTCGGACAAGTGCAACGTCGGCGTGCGCAGCAGCGACGCCGAGGTGGTGGTGCTGCTGAACGACGACGTGTGGATCGACGACCCCGCATGGCTGTCGACGATGGTCGCGATGCTGCAGCACCCGGGCACCGCGATGGTCGGCCCGCTGCTGCTCGTCGAGGACGGCCGCATCCAGAGCGCGGGACACACGAATGCGCCCACGCCGCACAACATCGGGGCGGGCCGCTCGTCGTCGGACACCGGGTACTTCGGCGAGTTCCGGATCACGAGGCGGGTCAGCGGGGTCACCGCCGCGTGCGCCGCGATCGACCGGAAGGTCTACGACGAGCTCGGGGGACTCTCAGTCCTGTTCCCCGCCTGCTTCAACGACCTCGACTTCGGCTACAAGATCCTCGAGTCCGGACGGCACATCGTGTGGACGCCGCTCGCGCGGCTCTACCACTTCGAGTCGCTGACCCGGGACCCCGCCGTGCAGCCGCACGAGATGGCCATGCTGGAGCGGCGGTGGCGCCGGTACTTCGGCGACGAGCCGTATTCCACCGCCTAACGGCGTACAATTGTCCGATGTTCAGTCGCGTGCGGATTCGCGGCGTCCGGCCGATCGACGTCGGCCGTCGGCTGGTGGGTGCCATGGACGACGTGGCCCGGGCCAATGCCAACGCGGTCCCTGCATCATGGAGGATCCGCCTCAACCCGGCCGACCTCGAGGAACTCGCCACGATCCGCGGGGCCCTCGTCCACGAACTCACGGTCACGATCGCCAACCACGCCGCCTTCGAGGGCTACCTGCTCCGCGGACCGGCCGCGATCGACCTCCGGCCCGACCCCACCGTCACGACGCGCGAGTTCCAGTTGGAGCCCGCGCCGTTGTCGGCCGCGATGGCGACACCTGTGGCGGCACCCGAAGCCGGAGACGCTGCAGCCGACCACCAGACCGGGGGCGCCGTCGCTCCCGTCGTCGGTGTGCCCTCCGCAGCAGACGCGCCGGCACCTGCACCGACCGCACGTCCGCGCAACGCCGCGGCGTCCGGTGCGTGGTCGCTCGTGGCGGCGGACGGCACGCGCTTTCTCCTCGAAGGCGACGTCGCGACCATAGGCCGCCAGGCTGGGAGCAGCATCCACATCCCCGACAGCAACGTCAGCCGATTGCACGCCGAGCTGCGACGCGTCTCCGGTTCGTGGACCATCGAAGACCGGGGCAGCACGAACGGCACGCGCATCAACGGCACCATGACCGTCGATCCGACGCCGCTGGCCGAGGGCGACGTCATCGCGCTCGGCGCCGTGGAGCTCCGCGTCGAGCGCGGGTAGCCGACATGCCCTCGCTGCGCCGCGCAGCCGTCACCGACACCGGCAACGTCCGGCCGCACAACGAAGACTCGTACTACTGCTCCGGCACGGTCTTCGCCGTCGCCGACGGCATGGGGGGCCACAGCGCCGGCGAGGTCGCCAGCGCCATCGCCGTCAGGTGCATCGAGGAAGCAGACGCTGCGCCGATCTCGGGAGCCGAGGCGGTCGCCGAACTCGTGCGCACCATCAACGCCGAGATCCACGACGAGGCGAACCGCGACTCCACGAAGCGCGGCATGGGTACGACCCTCGCCCTCGCAGCTGTCGTCGCCGGCGACATCCCGTCCTTCGTGGTGGCGAACGTCGGCGACTCGCGCACGTACCTGCTGCGCGAGGGCTCGCTGCGCCAGATCAGTACCGACCACTCTTACGTCCAGGAGCTCGTCGACGAGGGGGCGCTGACCGTCGGCGAAGCGCGCCGCCACCCGCTGCGCAACATCGTGACTCGGGCGCTCGGCATCGACGCAGCCGTCGACGTCGATACATGGACGATCCCCGCAATGCAGGGCGACCGGCTGATGCTGTGCAGCGACGGGCTCGTCGACGAGGTTGATGACGACGACATCCTCGACATCCTGTCCACTGCGACCGCACCCGACGACGCTGCGCGGCGGCTCGTCGCTGCGGCGAAGTTCGCGGGCGGCAAGGACAACATCACGGTCGTCGTGATCGACGTGGGCGAACCGTCCACGCCGCCTGCGGCTCCGCCGGACGGCGCGACCCGTCGCCGCGGCCTCACCCTCTTCTCGGTCTTCATCGGCCTGGCGATCGTCGCCGCGTCGGCGTGGGTGCTCAACGGCCTGCGCGGCTACTACGTCACGTTCGACGGAACGGACTCCGACGCGCCGCTCGTCGTGCGCAGCGGACAACCCGGCGGATGGCTGTGGGTACGTCCCCGCACGATCACGGTGAGCGGCTTCCAACGAGGCGACGCGCTGCCCGCGATCCAACGGCAGGTCGACCGCGAGCCGCGATTCGACACGCTCGACGACGCGATGGACTTCGTCGTCGTCGTGTCAGGGGACGACGATGTCCAGGGCTGACCAACCGCTCGTTAACGACCGCTACCGGGTCGACCGCAGCATTGGACGCGGCGGCATGGCCGAGGTGTTCCTCGCGCACGACGAACTGCTCGACCGGCCCATCGTCCTGAAGGTGCTCTTCCCCGAGTTCGCCACCGACCCCTCCTTCGTCGAACGGTTCCGCCGCGAGGCGCAGTCGGCCGCAAACCTGACCCACGCCAACATCGTCGGCGTCTACGACTGGGGCAAGGTCGCCAACACGTACTTCATTGCCATGGAATGGGTGCCTGGCACGACCCTCGGCGAGCTGCTGCGCTCGCGCGGAAGGATGTCGGTCACCGAGGTACTGGAGATCGCCGAGTCCGTCGCCACTGCACTGGCGTTCGCCCACGACAGGGGCGTCGTGCACCGCGACATCAAGCCCGCGAACATCCTGATCGGCGAGGGTGGCCTCGTAAAGGTCGCCGACTTCGGCATCGCCCGCGCACTCGGCTCCGGCACCGAGGGAGGACTGACGCAGGCCGGCTCCGTCATGGGCACTGCGACGTACCTGTCGCCCGAACAGGCGCAGGGCTCGCCACCCGACCCGCGCAGCGACCTCTATGCGCTCGGCGTGACGATCTACGAGCTCCTCGCAGGCACGCCCCCGTTCTCGGGAGAGAACCCCGTCGCGATCACCTACCAGCACGTCCATGCCTCGCCGGTTCCGCTGCGCGACCGGCGCGATGACGTGCCGCTGGCGCTGGAGGCCGTCGTCGCGAAGTGCATGGCGAAGTCGCCGGTCCGCCGCTACCAGACCGCAATAGACCTGCTGGCCGACCTCCGCCGGCTCGCTACCGGCGAATCCGTCGGCGCGCTGAAGGAGGCCATCCCCGGCGCGGGCACAGGAGCGGACAACGCGGCCCGCACCACGCGGATGCCCGTCATGGCTCCGGGCGACGCCGCACCCCCCACCACGAAGATGCCCGTGGCGGGAGCGAACCTGCCTCCGTACGAGGACGGACTTGACGCGACCGTGGCGGGACGTCCTGCCGCCGCCGTGCTCGGCGGTGCCATCGTCGCCATCGCCCTCGCCGTCGCGGCGCTCTTCGCCTTCCGCACCTTCGGATCCGCGACGTCCGACACCATCGCGGTGCCCGACATCGTCAACCGCACGCTCGCCGAGGCGACGCAGATCGTGCTGGATCTCGGCCTCACGCCCATCCCGAGCGCGGTGCCGCTCGACGGCATGCCCGACGACGCCGTCTACCAGCAGGACCCGCCCGTGGGCGTGCGGGTGCGGGCCGGCGACTCCGTGACGCTCATCTACAACCCGGCCGCGGCGAAGGTGTCGGTGCCCCCGATCCAGGGCCTGCTTGTGAAGGACGCAACGGCGCTGCTCGCGCCCCTCGGCCTGCAGCTCACGATCAGCGAGGTGCGCAACGACCCCACCGTGCCGGTGAACCAGATCATCTCGCAGGATCCGCTTGCCAACAGCCTCGTTCGCGCGGGCTCGGCGGTGTCAGTCGTCGTGTCAGGCGGCGCCGGCAACCTCGTCGTGCCAAACGTCGAGGGGCAGATCTTCTCCGCCGCCGAGCAGCTCATGGCCAACGCGCCCTACAACTTCGTCGTGTCGCGCGCCGACGAAGTGAACGACGACGTCGAAGCCGGCCGCGTCATCCGCACGGAACCCGCGATCGGGTCGCCGGCGAGCAACGGCGCGTCAATCGTGCTCGTCGTGTCGGCCGGATCGAAGAAGGTGTCGGTGCCGGCCGTCGAGGGCCTCACGGAAGCAGAGGCCGTCGCTGCGCTCACCGCTGCCGGCCTGGTCGGCGAGATGCGATACCAAAACGTGCCGGCTGCCGACCCGAGCGCGGGGCGCGTCATCTCGCAGTCGCCGCGCACCGGCGAGAGCGTCGCGTCGGGCTCGTCGGTGTCGCTCGTCATCGGTCGCGCGACCTAGCGCGCGCCGCCTGCGCGCGCGGCGGCAGCCGCCGACGCGACGAAGTTCGCGAGGAGCGCCTTGCCGTCCTGCGTCAGCACGCTCTCCGGATGGAACTGCACGCCCTCGACCTGCACGGTCCTGTGGCGAACCCCCATCACCGTGCCGTCCTCGCTCGTCGCCGTCACGACGAGCTCGCCAGGCAGCGTCGCCGGGTCGATGACGAGCGAGTGGTAGCGGGTCGCAACGGTCGGCGACGGCAGCCCGGCGAAGACCCCGGTGCCGTCGTGCGTGACGAGCGACGTCTTGCCGTGGCGCAGCTCGGGCGCCGCGACCACCCGGGCGCCGTACACGTGGCCGATCGCCTGGTGACCGAGGCACACGCCGAGCACGGGACACGCTCCGGCGAAGGCCTCGACCGCTCCGCACAGGATGCCCGCATCCTCCGGCCGGCCCGGACCCGGCGACAGCAACACGGCGTCGGGCCGCATCGCAACCGCCTCGTCGACCGTGACCTCGTCGTTGCGCACGACCACGGGGTCGGCCCCCATCTCCCCGAGGTACTGCACGAGGTTGTAGACGAAGCTGTCGTAGTTGTCGATCACCAGCACGCGCGGCACTCCCCCATCCTGCCGTGCCTCGGGGCGGCTCCACCGGCCCGCACCGGTCCGGGCTGCGGACGATCCCTAGACTCGTCCGCCATGGCCCCTCCGAAGCGCCGCACCGGCGGCCGCGCCACGCCGAAGGGCACCCAGCCCTCGCAGCGCGTGCGCCACGACGACGACCGGCACGACACGTCCCCGGCGTCCACCCGATACACGCCACCCACCGCGCAGAGCCTGCGGGAGAGCCCGCCGTGGGTACCCGTCCTCATGCTGGCGCTGCTCGGCCTCGGCGCCCTCGTGATCCTGCTATACTACCTAGGCTTCGTGCCCGGCGGCCGCAGCAACTGGTACCTGTTCGGGGGGCTCGTCTGCATGCTCGCCGGATTGTTCACCGCCACCAAGTGGCGCTGACCGTCCCGCTGCATCACTCCACCGGCGCGACGAGGTCCATGTCCTCCTGGCAGTGCCGCGGCGGCGGCGGGTCCTCGTCGGGCGCCATCACCATCCGCAGTTCCACGCCGCACACGCCGCACCGGTAGCGCACGTTGATGCGCCGCATCTCGCCCGGCGGGGGCGGAGGCGGTGGTGGCGTGGTGACCGACCGGAGCATGCCGATGCCGGTGCGCCACGTGACCAGCAGGATGACAACCCCGATGAGGGCCCAGACGACCGTGCCGAACACGGCCGGGGTCAGTACCGCTCGATGATGGTGGCGTTGGCCATGCCGCCGCCCTCACACATCGTTTGCAGGCCCACCTTCGCACCGGTTCGCTCCATCTCGTAGAGCAGCGTGGTCATCAGGCGGGCACCCGACGCGCCAAGCGGATGGCCGAGCGCGATGGCGCCGCCATTGACATTCACCTTGGACATGTCCGGGTGGAGCTCCTTCTCCCACGCCAGCACCACCGAGGCGAAGGCCTCGTTGATCTCGACGAGGTCAATGTCATCCATCGTCATCTTCGCGCGCTCGAGCACCTTGCGGGTCGCGGGGATCGGCGCCGTCAGCATGTACCGGGGGTCCTCGGCGGCCATCGCGAAGTCAACGAACCGGGCCCGAGGCTTCATGCCGAGCTCGCGCGCCTTGTCCTCGCTCATGATCAGCAGCGCAGCTGCGCCGTCGGTGATCTGCGATGAGTTGCCCGC
>Ga0172372_10009335_pt1 | contig 12771 bp, 7 predicted proteins | sample LakKiv5m_2_FD_114544 | JGI IMG/M metagenome (GOLD analysis project Ga0172372, IMG submission 114544) | Freshwater microbial communities from Kabuno Bay, South-Kivu, Congo - kab_092012_9.5m | ecosystem: Environmental > Aquatic > Freshwater > Lake | place: Democratic Republic of the Congo...
CAGCACGGGCATGAGTTCTTCGCGGCGAGCATCCATCTTTTGCAACCAAGCCTCGGAGGTGAGTTGGTAATGCCGACCGTCGACCTGCCAGTGATCGGCCAGGCGCAGGTGGCGCTGGAAGTACTGCAGCAAGTCGTCGCTCGGCATGATGCCGCCAGTGAAAAAGTATTTGGCCATCCAGTCGGTATCGTCGCGCACCTCGAAGGTATAGGCGAACCGATGACGGGTGCAGATATGCACGAACAGAGTCGCTTCCGGCGCCATCCAGCCGGCGATGCGGGCCAACAGCGACTCGTAGTTACGCATGTGCTCGAACATCTCGACCGACACCACTCGGTCAAAACGGATCTCGGGACCAAACTGCAGCTGATTCACATCGCAGGTGATGATCTCGAGATTTTTGAGGCCGCGTTCTTTGGCGCGGGCATCGATGAAGAGCTTTTGCGTACGCGAGTTGGAGATGGCGGTGACGCGTGACTCGGGATAATGCTCGGCCATCCACAATGACAGCGAACCCCAGCCGCAGCCGAGCTCGAGAATACGCTCGCCGTTGCGCAGGCGAGCGCGCTCGCAGGTGAGCGCGAGCATGCGGGCCTCGGCGGCATCAAGATTGGCAGCGGCCTGTTCGACGTTGAAATCGTCGTAGTAGCAGCTGCTGTATTTCAGATGCTTGCCGAGCGTCTGCAAGTAAAAAGCGGTGGGCACTTCGTAGTGCTGCTGATTGGCTTCGGCGGTGTGAATGGCGATGGGGCTTTCGCGCAAGCGCCGCACCATATTCATGAGATGCGCCTGCTGCGTCTCCGGATCGCCTTTGTCTTCTTCGCGCAGGCGTTGTGCCAGCAGTGCGCAGATGCGCCGACGGATCAACCAGTCAGGAATGCGATCTTCTTCGAGCAGACGCATTTCGAGAGGCAACTGAGCGGTGTCGGTCATGGTGGCAGCTTCAAGTCGGTGGCGCAGTTTTGAGGCGCTGCAGCGCGCGCTCGAGGACGGGAATCAGCAGTCGATAGAGTACATAAATTGCAGCCGGACCGATAAGCATCCAGCCGATCGACGCGTGGACGATGGCATCCCACAGGGTGACGATGGCTTGGAGCACGCCTTGAGCAATGATTTGCAGGCCGGCTTCGATGGTCAGAGGCTGGGCCTCGGCGCCAACCAGCCACTCGCCGAGCCGCATGAAGGGGATGATCATGGCCAGTTGCAGCGGACCGATCAGCCAGCTGACGAGCTGAATGGCCGCCAAATTCAGGCGCAACCAGAGCGCGAGCAGGGTCAATACGGGCGTCGACACGCCAAGTACCGGGAACATGCCGACCCCTGCACCGAGCGCAAGGCACAGAGCCAGTTGGCGCGGCGCGAGCCCCTGCTGCAAAAGAGCGAGGATCGGATCGACGAGATAACGTCGCACTGGCGCGAGCATGGTGATCCCCGCTCAGGCGGGGCGGCGCAGCAAGATCGCCGCCGCCGGTTCGTCGCGACCCAGTCGTGATAGCTGGATCAGTACATAGGCTGCCATCGCCATATTGCCGAGCAGCATGATCGCCACGAACCAACCGACCCGAGGCAACCAACGGATTTCTTTGTAGAGCACCCAGACGTAAAACGTCAGGAAACCGTAGTAGGCATCGATGAGGGTGGCGATAGTCCACCAGTTGTCGGGTTGACGGATGAGCCCCTGCCAATCGAGCACCGACTGCTGGAAGCTGGCGAAGGTGGTGTAGCAAAACAGCGAAACCAAAATGAAACCGAACAGGATCTGCAGAACGGTCTTGTTCATTGAACTCTCCGACGGTTCAGGTGCGCAGGTCGATGCGCGCCGTGCCTTGGGCCAGCGCGGCGCCGATCAGCAAAGCCGCGATGTCTGTGGTGTCGGGCTGACGCCCGGGAACCCATTGTTGCAGGAACTCGGTCGCGATGGCGATCAGCAGCGCGAGCGGCAGGGGCGGGATGCGGCGGGTGCCCCCGTGCAAGGCGAGCCACGCCAGGCCGATACCGAAGAAAAGCCGCTCAAGCAGGGGCAGCGCCCCGGGATCGACATTAATCCCGGCGAGCTCGGCAAAGGGCAGCCAAACAAAAGTGGCACTGGCGCCGTGCTCAGTGGCGCTCCGATCAGGCCATAAGCCGCTCGCCAGCAGAGCGAGGCAGGCGAGCAGGAATGCGGTCGATTCCCAACGGCGTGGATCAAAGCGGCGTAGCACCCCGATCAAGGGCAGCGCAAAAGCCAGACCTAGCGCCTCGGCGGGAGTCAAATGTTGGCCCACGAACAGCACTCGCGCCGCGCCGGACACAGCGAACAACAACAGCAGCGCCGACCAAAAATAAGGTCTGCGCAGCAGCGCGTTCAGCAGTGTCCCCAGCAAAAGATAGCAGCCGAAATAGGCAATCATTTGACCGGGTGACAGGCCCATGGCCAGGCTTTCCTGAAGGGCTGCTTCGATACGACCTGGGCGCAGTCGTGGCACGAAGGGCGCGAGGTGTGCGATCAGCCACAGCGCCACGAGTAGCGCGGGAGCGGGGCCGATCGTCAGGCGTTGCAATCGACGTGACAGCGGGCGCACCGGCAGGGCTGAGTAAAGTACGGCAATCAAAGTGCCTACCGCGGCACTGATTATATTGAGCACCCAATCGGCGAGGCTTGGGTCGCGGGCCGGCAAGGCATGCTGGATGACTTCGATCGCAAGTGAAAGCAGACCGGCGCCGATGACTGGCCAAAGAATACGACTCGAAAATGCACCCGCTTTTTCCAGTGCTATGGAGCCCAGCAGACCGAACGGCAAGTAAAGCAGCAGGTTCACCATGGCATCGCGTTGCGACGGCGCGCGCCATTCGCGCAGATTCGGCAAACCTGCGATCAGGGCGTCGAACAAACGACGCAGATCCCCTTCGAAGGGATAAAGCGATGAGCTCACGATCAAGACTGCCCAAGCGCCGAGCAGCCATAGCGACATCCGCCGTACCGCAAGGTCCTGCGGTCCGAGACGCAAGGACGTGTGGCCTGACAGCGTCACTTCCTGCCGAACAGACGTTCGAGTTCCGCGTGCGCCGCATCGACGGCAGCGCTATCGGCGGGCTTCCACGCACCGGCACGTGGCTTGAAATGATCACAGAAGTTGGCGCGCTCTTTGTCGCGGACCTCTTCGGCTGTGGGCTCGCGACAATGTTTGGCGAACTGCGGTGCATAGTCGACGCAGAGCTTGCAGACATGCAGTTCGGCGCGACACTGCGGACACTCATCGAGACGCCGCAGCGGTAAAGACAGCGCCGCGAGCGAGGCACCGCACTTCCAGCAACTGAGATCGTGAGCCATGCGCAAGAGGCTAGCGGGTCGCGAGTCGATCCGCCAGAAACTCGCGCAGCGCCTTGCCCGTATGCGAACGCCCGGGGCGTCGCGCGAGCAGCTGCGGCGGTCCCTCGGCCACCAACTTGCCGCCGCCTGCACCGGCTTCCGGCCCGAGATCGAGCACCCAGTCGGCTTCGGCAATGACATCCAGATTATGTTCGACGAGCACGACCGTGTTGCCGGCATCCACCAGCCGATGCAATACGTGAATGAGTTTTTCGACATCGGCCATGTGCAGACCGACTGTCGGTTCGTCGAGCACGTACAAAGTATGCTTGGGGCGACTGCGTAGTGGTGCGCGCAGATCGACTCGAACCTTGGCGAGTTCGGTGACGAGTTTGATGCGTTGCGCTTCGCCACCCGAGAGCGTGGGGCTTGGCTGCCCCAGGGTCAGATAGCCAAGGCCCACATCGCACAGCAGCGTCAACACATGGTGCAGCGTGGCGTGTGGCTCAAAGAATTTGGCGGCATCTTCGATATTCATTGCCAGCACGTCACCAATGCTGATGTCGCGCCAGGTCACGGCGAGCGTTTCGGCGTTGAAGCGGCTGCCGCGGCAGGTGTCGCAGGTCACCTTCACGTCGGGCAGAAAACTCATCTCCACCGTCTGCACGCCTTGGCCTTCGCAGGATTCGCAGCGACCGCTCGAGGTGTTGAACGAAAACCGGCCAGGTCCATAACCGCGCAAACGCGACTCACTGGTGCCCGCAAAGATCTTGCGGATCTCGTCCCAGATGCCGACATAGGTCGCAGGACATGAGCGCGGCGTTTTGCCGATCGGTGTCTGGTCGACTTCGAGCACGCGATCCACCGCCTCGATACCGCGGATGCCCCGACAGCCAACCGCCGGACCCTGCTCGCCCACGAGTGCATGGGCGCTGATGTGCAGCACGTCACGCGCCAGCGTCGATTTTCCAGAGCCCGACACGCCGGTGACGACGACCAGTCGACCGAGCGGGATCCGCGCATCGATGCCAGCGAGGTTGTGCAAATTGGCCTGCTCGATGACGAGTGCAGGCGTCTTGGCATTGACGGTGCGGCGCGGCTCACGCCCGTGTTTCAGCGGCTCGCGCAAATAGCGACCGGTGATTGAGTCGGGATTGGCGAGCAAATCGGCGACGCGACCACGACCGACCACCTGGCCGCCGCGCACGCCCGCACCCGGGCCGAGATCGATGACGTGGTCGGCACGCCGAATAGTGTCTTCGTCATGCTCAACGACGACCAGCGTATTGTGATTCGCGGCAAGATCACTCAATGCATCGAGCAGGATGCGATTGTCGCGCGGATGCAGACCGATGGTGGGCTCATCGAGCACATAGCAGACACCACGCAAGTTGGAGCCGAGCTGGGCAGCGAGCCGTATGCGTTGCGCCTCGCCACCCGAGAGCGTCGGGGCTGCACGATCAAGACCGAGATAGCCGAGCCCGACGCGCTCCAGAAACCCGAGTCGCGTGCGGATTTCATTGAGCAGGTCACGCGCGATCAAGCGTTCGCGCTTGTCGAGCTTCAGCGCCTCGAGCGCAGCCCTGGCCTCGGCCACGGGCGCACAGGTGAAGTCGCCAATCGAGCGTCCCCGGAAGCGAACGTGGCGCGCCACCGGATTGAGACGCTCGCCATTGCATTGGCTGCAACGACCCGCTTCACCGTCATGCCATTCGTTCCAGGTGGCCTCTTCGCCGGTCTGCTCTTCGTCAAACCCCGAGAGTTCAAGGCCCGTACCGTAGCAACCCGCGCACCAACCCTGCTTGCTGTTGAACGAGAACAATCGAGGGTCGAGCTCGGCAAAGCTCGTGCCGCAGGACGGGCAGGCGCGCTTGGTCGAGAACACTACGGATTTCTTTGTGCCAACCGGCAGAACTTGTACGAGCCCCTTGCCGTACTGCAAGGCCTCGGCCAGTTTTGCGCGCAGGTCCGCTTCGCCGCGCGCCGAAATTCCGAGGCGGGCGACTGGCAGTTCGATGTCGTGTTCCTTGAAGCGATCGAGCCGTGGCCAGGGCTTGACCGGCAAGCGCTCGCCATCGACGCGCAATTCGCGATAGCCCTTCGCCGCCGCCCATTTGGCGAGATCGGTATAAAGCCCTTTGCGCGCAACCACGAGTGGCGCCAGCAGATCGATGGTCTTGCCTTTGAAGTCGCGAATGATGCGCGCCGCGATCGCATCGGCGGATTGCGGCTCAATGGCGACCGCGCACTGCGGGCAGTGCTGGGTGCCGAGCTTCACGTAGAGCAGCCGCAAAAAGTGATAGATCTCGGTCAACGTGGCGACCGTGCTCTTGCGACCCCCACGGCTCGTACGCTGCTCGATGGCCACGGTCGGCGGAATGCCTCGTATCGAGTCGACCTCGGGGCGCGCCGCCGGCTGCACGAACTGGCGCGCATAGGCGTTGAGCGACTCGAGGTAACGCCGCTGACCCTCATTGAAAATGATGTCGAAGGCCAGCGTCGACTTGCCCGAGCCCGACACGCCGGTCACCACCGTGAAGGCATTGCGCGGAATATCGACATCGATGTTGCGCAGATTGTGCTCGCGGGCGTTGCGCACCACGATGTCACGGCTTGCACGAACCGCGGGCTCGCGAACGCGGTCTGCGGTCGCGGCACTGGTCTCTGCGGTCAGCGTCGTTGCTTCGCGCAGCGCCGCGCCCGTGTGCGAGCGCGGCTCACGAGCGATATCGGCGGGCGTGCCGCAGGCGATGATCGAGCCGCCGCGATCGCCGCCTTCTGGTCCGAGATCGACAATCCACTCGGCTGAACGAATCACATCGAGATTGTGTTCGATGACGATCAAAGAATGGCCCGCATCGAGCAGCTTGCGAAACGCCGCGAGCAACTTCGCGATATCTTCGAAGTGCAGACCCGTGGTGGGTTCGTCAAACAAAAACAGTTTGCCTGTGCTACCCGACTCGGCCGAGTCGGCGAGGTGACCTGCGAGCTTGAGGCGCTGCGCCTCGCCGCCCGAGAGCGTCGGTACCGGTTGGCCGAGCCGCAGATAGTCGAGTCCCACATCAGCGAGGGGCGCGAGACGGGCCGCGAGCTCGGGTACATCCGCAAAGAAAACGAGCGCTTCGGTGACCGTCATCGCGAGCACATCGGCAATACTCGCCGCGCGGCCCGCGGGCCCCGGGTGTTTTACTTCCAGTGTTTCGCTGCGATAGCGCGAACCGTTGCAGTCGCCGCAGCGCAGGTAAACATCAGAGAGAAACTGCATCTCGACGTGTTCGAAACCACTGCCGGTGCAGGACGGGCAGCGCCCGGTGCCCGAGTTGAAGCTGAACGTCCCTGCGGTATAGCCGCGCTCACGCGAGTCGGCGAGTTTGGCAAAACGTTCGCGAACGACATCGAAGGCGCCGACATAACTCGCGGGGTTCGAGCGCGCCGTGCGGCCGATCGGGGTTTGGTCGACGAACACGACATCGCTGATACGCTCGGCGCCGCGCAGGCCCGTGTGCGCCCCGGCCGCTTCAGTCGGACGACCCAGATGCTTGAGCAGGGCCGGATGCAGCACATCTTGTATCAGTGTCGACTTGCCGGAGCCTGACACCCCCGTCACGCACACCAGACGTTGCAAGGGAAATTTTGCGTCGATATTTTTGAGATTGTGCTGCGTGGCGCCCAGCAGCTCCAGAAAATCCGTCGCCCCATGAGCGCCTGCGTTTTTTGCGGTGGCTGCAAGTCGCGGTGGCGGCAGCTCGACGCGTCGTCGACCGTTGAGATAGGCGCCTGTCAAAGATTCGGTCGCAGTACACACGGCGCTGGGTTCGCCCCAGGCGACGATATTCCCGCCGTGTTCACCTGCGCCCGGTCCCATATCGAGCAGTCGATCAGCCTGCAGCATGATCTGCGGGTCGTGTTCGACCACGAGCAGCGAGTTGCCGGCATCGCGCAGACGATGCATCACGCCGATCACTCGTTGCATGTCGCGCGGATGCAGCCCGATCGAGGGCTCATCCAGCACGAACAAGGTATTCACCAACGAGGTCCCGAGTGCGGTAGTCAGATTGATGCGCTGCACTTCGCCGCCCGAGAGGGTGCGCGACTGCCGATCGAGCGTGAGATAACCGAGGCCCACCTCACAAAGATATCGGTAGCGTCCGCGAATCTCGGCCAGCAATAGCTCTGTGGCCTCGTCCAGAGCGCCCGGCAAGCGCAGCGCTTCGAAAAAGTCGCGACCGCGCTCGATGGGCAGCAACATCAGATCGTGTACACACAGCCCGGGGAGCGCGTTTAGCGTTGCTCGGGTCCACTCGGTCCCGCGCGGCAAAAATCGCTCGCGCTCACCGAGCGCATGGCAGGCCAGTTCCTGATCACCGAGTCGCCACAACAGCGACTCGGGCGCAAGCCTCGCGCCATCGCAAGTCGTGCAGGGTGTATAAGCGCGATACTTCGACAGCAGCACGCGAATGTGCATTTTGTAGGCTTTGGTCTCGAGCCAGGCAAAGAAGCGCTTCACGCCGTACCAGACGTTCTTCGACCACTTGCCTTCGCCCTCGATCACCCATTCGCGCTGCGCATCAGTCAGCGCTCGCCAAGGCACATTCAGTGGAATGCCGCGCTTGCGCGCCATTCGCTCGAGATCGTCCTGGCACTCGCTGTAGGCCTCGGTTTGCCACGGACGAATCGCCCCGTCTTCCAAGGTTTTGGCGTGATCCGGAATGACGAGCCCGTAATCGACACCAATGATGCGACCAAAGCCGCGACAGGCCTCGCAGGCGCCCACCGGCGAATTGAACGAGAAGCTGCTTGGCGTGGCTTCGCGATAGCTGATATCGCAGCGCGCACAGTGCAGTTCGCTGGAATAGCGCCAGGTGTCGAGAGGATCATCTTCGGTCGCGCTGCCGAGGGCGTGCACATGCAGATGGCCGCGACCGACGCGCAGCGCTGCTTCCAGCGACTCGGCGACGCGCGCCGGATCGGCAGTGCCGAGGCGCAGACGATCTTGCACGACTTCGATCGACTGCTTGCTGCGCGCACGGAAGCGCGTGTAGCCCTGCTTCTCGAGCAGAGCCGAAACTTCCGTATCCTTGAAATTCTTTGGGACCTTGACCTCGAAGCAGATCAGTACGCGCGGATCACCTGCGGCCGCGGCGCGGCGCAGCAAGTCGCTGCGAATGCTCTCGGGTGAGTCGCGGCGCACCAGATCTCCGCAGCGCCGACAGTGCAGATGCGCGCCGCGCGCAAACAGCAGCTTCAGATGATCGTTGAGCTCGGTCATCGTGCCCACGGTCGAGCGCGAGGTGCGTACCGGATTCGTCTGATCAATGGCGATCGCCGGCGGAATACCCTCGATGCGATCGACGGCAGGCTTGTCCATTCGATCGAGGAACTGACGTGCGTAGGGCGAGAAAGTCTCGACATAACGCCGCTGGCCCTCGGCATAGAGCGTGTCGAACACCAGTGAAGATTTGCCCGAGCCGGAGACGCCAGTGACCACCACGAGCTCGCCCGTCGGAATCTCGAGATCGAGATTTTTCAGGTTGTTCTGGCGGGCGCCGCGAACGACGATCGCCTCATGGCCGGAATCGCGCATGAGTGAGGGGGGAGGGGCTGCCAGGGGAGGCCGCATCCTAACTTTTTGTTAGGCTCGCGGGAACCTATCTGTAACCGTGCGAACACCCATGAGCCAACCCTTCGATCGCGACGCTGATTCGAACGCGCTGACTCGCCGCGATGTGTTGGGCGGCGCCGTGGGGCTTTCGGTGGCTGCAGGGCTTGCCTCTGCGGCGCCTGCCGCGCCTGCTGCGTCTGGTCCGACCTCGTCCGTCGTTGCCGCGGCGGTCGTCGGCGCTGAGGGTCGCTACCCGACGGTCCCGCTCGCCCAGCCGGTCGTAAGGCTCGGCCTGGTGCAAACCCGCATTCGCATGCTCGAAGTCGATGCCATCGAACGTATCCGCAAGGAAAACCTCGACTACATGCTCGAGTGGATTGACCGTGCGCAGTCCGAGCGTCGGCACGACGCGCTTTTGTTCCACGAACTGCCTTTGACCGGCTTGTCGTTCTCTTGGTCGCGACCCATGGTGCTCAAAGGCTGCATCGAGATCCCGGGCCCCGAGACTGAAGCCATTGCACGCAAGGCCAGGGAGCACAACTGCTACATAATCTTTGGTGCCTACATCGTCGACAAAGATTGGCCCAATCATTTCATGTCGGCGACCACGATCATCGGCCCCGATGGCAGCATCGTCGACAGTCAATGGAAAGCGCGCAACATCATGGGCGCCTTCGGCAACAACGAGCTGATGACCACCACCATTTTCAACGTGCTCGACCGTTATGTCGAAATGTACGGTTGGGATCGCGTGATCCCGGTCGCGCGCACGCCGATCGGCAATATCGCCACTTCAACCGTGCAGCTCGAGCCCGAGCTGTATCGCGCTTTCGGCATGAAGGGCGCCGAAATCGTGCTACGGACGGCGACCGGGCGTTATCGACTCGCTGATGTGCTGGGCGCTTCGCTGCACAACGGTTATTGGTCGGCAATGGTCAACAACGCGTATCTGCCCGACGATCCGCAAGGCCTGCGGCGTTATTGGAAAGACGGCGATTGGACGAAGCCGATCGCCGATACCACCACCGTGCTTTCCACGGTGATCGATCCGCAGGGCAATCTGGTCGCGCAGACCAAAGATCCGACCGAGCAGGTGCTCAGCGTCGAAATTCCGATCGCCGCGCATCGCGAAAAAATGCGCCAACCTGTCATGCACAAAGAACTCTACGATCGCGTGTGGCAGGCCTATCAAGGCAAATATCCGCCGAACGCCTTCCTGAAGCAGCAGCCCAATTCGCTCACGGAATCGGCCAACCAGATCAATGCCAAAACGCGCTGGAAGCCCTGATTTCATTGTCCGTCTCCACTCTGTAGTCACGCCGAGGCGAATGACCAACCAGCGGAACCGGTGACGGCCACGACGCGGATTGTCTGACCTCTGTTCCGTGCTCTAGGGCGCGAAGCCGTGCAACGTCGCAGTCATGAGAGAGTTGCAGATCGCCATCGTTGGTGCCGGTATCGCCGGACTCGTCGCCGCGCGTGCGCTGCAGCAATTCGGTTTTCGCCCCGCGGTCTATGAGCAGGCTCCCGTGCTCGGCGATGTCGGTGCCGGGCTCACCGTGAGCCCCAACGCCACGCATGTTCTCAATGCCATCGGTCTGGAAGGCGTGCTGTCTCGCATCGGCATGCGGCCCGATCGCGGCGGCGTCAAACATTGGAAAACCGGCGAGATCATGGTCGAGATCTCGCGCGGCAGCGAAATGCTCGAAAAATACGGCGCTGCCTACTATCAGGTGCATCGCGCCGATTTGCATCGCGAGCTTGCCGATCTCGTGGTCACCCACGATCCGACCGCCATCCGTACCGGTCATGCATTCATTGGTCTGACGCAGCACGCGGGCGGGGTGAGCCTCAAGTTCGGCAACGGTGTCGAAGTACGGGCAGATGCCGTACTCGGTGCCGATGGCGTGCGCTCGGTTGTCCGCACCCAGCTCTTCGGGGCAGATCGACCGCGCTTCACGGGCTACATGGCGTATCGCGGCTTGGTGCCGTACGCGGATTTGCCCGCCGGCGTGGTTGAGCCCACATCCTGCCTTTCGACCGGACCCGGTCGCAGTTTTACCCGCTATCTCGTACGCGGTGGCAGCCTCGTCAATTTCGTGGGTCTGACCGAGCGGGACGACTGGCGTGAAGAAGGCTGGTCGATTCGTGCCACCGTCAAAGAAATGCTCGATGAGTATGGCGACTGGTACGAGGGTGTGCGCACGATCATCGCGGCGACACCCGCCGACGGACTCTTCAAGTGGGCGCTCTTCGATCGCGAACCGCTCGCCGAGTGGACGCGCGGGCGCGTCACGCTGATTGGCGATGCGGCACATCCCATGCTGCCATTTCTTGGGCAGGGCGCGGCGATGGGCATCGAAGATGGCATGTTGATCGCCCGGGCGTTCGCTGCAGCGGACTCGATCGACGAGGCTTTGCGTCGCTACGTCGAGGCCAGATTGCCGCGTGCCAACTGGGTAATGACGGAGTCCCGCAAGACGGCGCTCAACTATCACTCGGGGCGCGACGAAAACTTCCGCCCTGGCAAGCACGTCAGTGCGGAATCGCTGGGTCTCATGGCCTACAACCCGGCGGCCGTTCCCGTTTAGTCGGTGCGTGCCCGCGCTTCCGCGTGCCCGCGCGTGCCCGAGCGCTAAAGCCTGAGTTCAAACCGTGTAGGTCGGGGTGCCGGTGTCGTGAATCGGCACAGTCCCTTGGCGGGTGACGAGCACGAGATCTTCCAGATGCGCCGTTCCGCCTTCCCCCGTCTCGAAGAGCGGACAGTCGATCGAGAGGATCATGTTTTCTTCGATGATGATGTCTGTACGTGAACCATCGACATTCAGTCGTGGCTGGTCGGTGTGCGCGAGCCCCACGCTGTGCGGACTGAACGTGACGGGCACATCGATGCCGAATTTGGCGAGCGTCGCGGTACCGAGCTCTCGTACCTGAGAAAAGCGCATGCCCGGACGGATCAAGCCCTGCAGTTCGCCCCAGGTTTTGGCCATGGCGTCGGTGCAGTAGCGCATGCGCTTGTTGGGTTCACCAAAGAATATTGTGCGCCCATAGTCGCCATGAAAGTTTCTGAGGTGACTCACGCAATCGATCATCAGCGCCTGCCCGTCGCGCAGGGGCTCGTCATAGGCATCCGACGATGAGGCATTCACCACCATGAAAACGCCGAGGTTGCCGCGCAGTGCCGCTTCGGCGAAAAATCTTTGACGGATTGCGCGAACACTGCCGAGCTCGCGTGCAGCACGAATCGTCGCATGGGCTGCAGCAACATTGGCTTCGGAGGCGAGCTTCATCATGCGAATTTCCGCCGCCGTACGCACGAGACGGATACGCCGCGGTGTGTCATCGGCATCGACGAGGGTCGCCGCCGGCGCCGCGCGCGTCAGCAACTGGGCGACCGACGAGTCGTCATGGCCAAGGCGGCCGCGGGCCACACCGAGTTCAGCCAGCGCCTTGCTGAGCGCCTGTTCCATGCTCGCGTGATAGGGCGCTGCCGCTGCCAAAACCTTGCGGCGATTTTGTTCGCGAGCGGGCGGCTCACCGTCGAGCTTGTGGATCACGACGTCACCTGCTGCAGCACCCGGACGCGGGCTCGTGAAGACGAACGGCTGCACACCCGGTACCCCGCCGTCATCCGCCTGAATGTAGTAGTACGAGAACGCCGGGATCACGAGTGCCACGGGTCGTTGCGGATCGCGGGGAATGATCGCCAGTGTCGAGGCGATCATGCTCATGCGCTCGAGCAGGGGAAAAAAATTGGTGGCGTGAAAGACATTGCGACCTTCGCCCACCACCATCGCATCGAGACCATCTTCGGTGAGGATGCGACGTGCGCGCTCGCGATCGAGAAAAGGTTCGCGAGTGGCGAAGCCGATGTCCGGCA
>Ga0172372_10009336_pt1 | contig 12770 bp, 11 predicted proteins | sample LakKiv5m_2_FD_114544 | JGI IMG/M metagenome (GOLD analysis project Ga0172372, IMG submission 114544) | Freshwater microbial communities from Kabuno Bay, South-Kivu, Congo - kab_092012_9.5m | ecosystem: Environmental > Aquatic > Freshwater > Lake | place: Democratic Republic of the Congo...
GGCCGGAGCGGGCGGCGATTTGCGGCGGCGCTCGTGGCGGTGGCGGTGTGCGTTGCCACGACCGATGCGGTGTCTTCGCGGCTCCTGAAGCCCGGGGTAGAGCGGCTGCGTCCGTCGCACGATCCGGCACTTGCGGCGTCGGTGCACCTCGTGACGCCGCCGGGGGCGGATGCGCCGTACACGGGCGGCCGGTACGGATTCGTCTCGTCCCATGCCGCGAATACCGCCGGTGTGTCGGTGTTGGTGGGGGGGCTGCTCGGGGGAGCGTGGACGGCGGGATTGCTCGCGGTCTCACTCCTCATCGGGTACAGCAGGATCTACCTCGGGGTGCATTTCCCGCTGGATGTGGCGTGTGGAATGGGGCTCGGCGCGGCGGTCGGTGCGGCGGTGCGGTGGGGGGTGTTGCGTGCGGTAAAACCGACGCCGCGATGACAGCGCTGCATGTGGCGGCGGTGTTCGTCGGCGGCGGGCTGGGCAGCGTGGCGCGTTGGGCCGTGGGAGAGCTGAGCGCGCGGTGGTGGCCCGGGGTGCCGGCGGGGACGTTGTTCGCAAACGTGGTCGCCACGGGGATCTTGTGTGCGGTCGGGGCGTGGGCAGCGTCCGAGGGGCGGGTGCCGCGCGGGGCGCTGCTGCTGGTGACGGTGGGCTTTTGCGGCGGATTTTCCACGTTTTCGACGTTTTCTGCGGACACGTTGCGGCTTGCGAGCGAGCACGGCTGGGGGTGGGCAGCGGCGAATGTGGCGGTGAATGTGGGCGGGTGCCTCGCGGTGGGGATGTGGGCGGCGGTGGCGGGTCGGCCGGCGTAACTTCGGGGCATGAAGCAGTTTTTAGGGGCGGTGGCCGTGGCGGTGGCTGCGGCGGGGTGCGCACCGTCGGGCGCCGTGCAGGCGTCGGCCGGTCCGGGCGGTGAGCCCGCGGCGCTGGGCGCACGGCCGGCACTGGTCATCGGACTGACGGTGGACCAAATGCGGATGGACTACCTGTACCGCTATTACCCCACCTTCGGCGAAGGCGGCTTCCGCCGGCTGATTGAGGGGGGCTTTCTCTGTGCAGACCACCACTTCGACTACGCGCCCACCTTCACGGGGCCGGGGCATGCCTCGATTTTCACCGGCACGTCGCCGGCCGTGCACGGCATCATCGGCAACGATTGGCACGACCGGGCCTCCGGAGCGACCGTGTATTGCGTGGCCGACACGGCGGTCCGCGGCGTCGGGACCGCCGATCCGCTCGACGCCGAGGGCAGGATGTCGCCCCACCGGCTTCGCGTGACGACGCTCGGTGACGAGTTGAAACTCGCCTTCGGTCGCATGCCGAAGGTCATCGGCATCAGCATGAAAGACCGCGGGGCGATCTTGCCCGCGGGACATGCGGCCGACGCGGCCTACTGGTTCGTGGGCAAAGACCTCGGCCGCTTCGTCTCGAGCTCCCATTACCTCAGCGCGATGCCGGGTTGGGCTGCGGACTTCAATGCAGCCGGGCTTCCGGCGCGCTACCTGAAAACCGCTTGGACGCCGCTGCTTCCGGACTCCGCGTATGCCGTTTCGTGGCCGGACAACAACCCGTATGAAAGCAAATTCAATGGCGGCACGCGCGCGGCCTTTCCGTATGACCTCGAGGCACTTGCGCCGGCGAACAAGGGGTTCGATGTGCTGAAGGCAACGCCGGCGGGGAATGCGCTGCTCGTGGATTTCGCGCTCGCGGCGGTGGCGGGGGAGGGGCTGGGCGCGGATGCGTGGACGGACGTACTTGCGGTGAGCTTTTCGACGCCGGATTACGTGGGCCATCAGTTTGGTCCGCATGCCCGGGAAACGCAGGACATTTACCTCCGGCTCGACCGCGAGCTGGCGCGCCTGTTCGACGGGCTGGACGCGGCGGTGGGGGCGGGCCGCTGGACCTGTTTCCTGTCAGCCGACCACGCGGGGGCGACGGTTCCGTCGCTGGCGGCTTCCGAGGGGATTCCCGTAGATTACTGGAAGCCAGGCAATTTGCGCGATCGTGTGGACTCGATGTTGCAGGTGGCGTACGGGCCCGGCGAGTGGTTGAAGGCCTATTCGAATGACCAAATCTTCCTCAACCGCCCCCTCATCGCCTCCCGCGGCCTGTCACTCGTTGCGATGCAGCGCTCGGTGGCGGAATGGGCGGCGCTGGAACCGCTGGTGCACGGTGCCTACACGGCCACGGATTTGGTCAACGGCAACGGCCCAAACGACCTGGTGGACCGACTGCGCAGCGGCCACCACCCCACGCTGTCCGGCGATGTGGTTGTCGTTCCGCTGCCCGGCTACATCGACTACGGCCGGACGGGCACGACCCACGGGTCCCCTTTCGCTTACGACACCCACGTGCCCTGCATCTTTTACGGCTGGGGGATTGCGCCGGGGGTCACCTACGAACGAACGCACATCCGCGACATCGCTCCCACGGTAGCCGCCCTCATCCACAGCCCGCTCCCCTCCGGCACCACGGGGCGGGTCATCGAAGCCCTGTTCGACTGACATGATCGCCCTCGAACTTCGGCGGGGACACGGCCCCGGTGGCCCCGAGCTCCAAGCCGCAGCCACATTCCCGGCCCGGGACGGCGCCTGGGAACTCGCGCTGCCGTGCTGGCGACCCGGGCGGTACGAGCTCGGCAACTTCGCCCAGTACCTCCTCGCCCTGGAAGCCCTCGCCGACGACGGCACCTGGCACCGCCTCCCGAAGTCGACCCTCCACCGCTGGTCGGTCCCTCCCGGATGCCGCCGCTTCCGCTGGCGCTTCCACGCCGGCATCCTCAACGCCGGTTCGACCTGCCTCGGCGACGACCTCTTCTACGTCAATCCGGTGAATTGCATCCTGTTCGACCCGGAGCGCCCGGGGCTCGGCTACGCCTTGTCGCTGCCGGACGTGCCGGCTGCGTGGGACGTGGCGACGGCATTGCCGCGCGGGGCGGATGGCACGTTCCTGGCCGAGAATTTTGACCGGCTTGCGGATGCGCCGGTGCTGGCTGCGCCGGAGCTTTGGCATCGGACGTACGAGGAGGCGGGGACCGCGTTTCATGTTTGGGCGTACGGGGCGCCGCCCCGGGAGCAAGACCGCTTCCTCGCAGATCACCAACGCTTTACCGCCTGCATGGTGGGCTATTTCGGCGGCACCTTCCCCGCGTCGGCCTACCATTTTCTGTACCTCTTTCCCGCGCTCGACGTGCGTCACGGCGTGGAACATGCTGATTCTACGGTGATTGTGATGGGGCCGCCCGACCGGGTCGCCTCCGAGGAAGGCCATGAAGAGCTGATTTCCATCGCGTCGCATGAACTGTACCACGCCTGGAACGTGAAGCGGCTGCGCCCGGCGGAGTGGTTGCCGTACGACTTCGAGCGGGCAGTTCCCAGCCGATTGGGCTATGTGGCTGAGGGAGTTACGACCTACATGGGCGACCTTTTCCTCCACGAGTCCGGGTGCATCGACACGCCCGCGTGGATGCGCCGCATGCACGCGTTTTTCAGTCGCCATTACGGGAACCCCGGCCGCCTCAACCTCTCGGTGGCCGATTCTGGCTTCGACACGTGGCTTGATGGCTACATTCCAGGAGTAACCGGCAGAAAGTCATCGATTTACATCGAGGGGGCGGTGCTCGCTTTTCTGTGCGATGTGCGCATCATGCAGCGGTCGGGCGGCTCCGCCTCCCTCCAAACCGCGATCGCCGCCCTCCACGACCGACTCGTCCCCGCCGGCCTCGGCGTCACGGAAGCGCTCTACTGGGCGGCCCTCGACGAAGCCGCCGGCGCGCCCGGCGCCACGGCCGACCTGCGCGCCCGCTTCTGCGACGGCTGCGAAGACACGCGGGAAGAGGTTATGGCGGCGCTTGAGTGGATGGGGCTGAGGTTTGAGGGGTGAGACGCCGCTTCGCGGCGAGGGGCGGCTGCGCCGCTTCGCGTCGAGGGGCGGCTGCACCGCCGAGGGGACAGGGTTGAGGGGCGGCTGCGCCGCCGAGGGGACAGGGTTGAGGGGCGGCTGCGCCGCCGGGGGTTGGGGTTGGGGGGCGTTTTTGAGAGCTTCGGTTCGTGCAATGAGTGAGTTACTTGCCATTAAGAATTTGGGCCCCTACACGGTGGGCCTCCTCAACCGCGTGGGCATTTTTACGCGTGAAGACCTGCTCGCAGCGGACTACCGGGAGCTTCGCGCAGCGATTGAAGCGGAGGGAATTCAGCCGCACCTGCTGATTTTTGTTTCCATCGAAATGGGATTGCAGGGCCGTTCCTGGAAGGAGGCGACGCCGCAGGAGCGAGCGGAAATCAGAAAGTTGGTGGAGGGATGAGGCGACGCTTCGCGGCGAGGGGCGGCTGCGCCGCCAAGGGTTGAGGGGCGGCTGCGCCGCCGCCGTCATCGATGCTGCATGCCGAAGTGGAAGCGGGGGCGGAATACGGCGCTGCTCGTCGGTTGAATGATTTTTTAGGTACTATGTGATACAAAGTACCATGTGAAGGCATATCTTTGCGGCATGTCCGCTGAGAACGTGCGCGCACAGATGCGCAAAGGAGTGCTGGAATTGTGTGTGTTGCGGGTTTTGGGCCGCGGAGAGGCCTACACCTCAGACATCTCAGAGGCCCTCTCGAACGCGGACATGCTGGTGGTTGAAGGGACCCTGTATCCCCTGCTTACGCGGATGAAAAATGCCGGATTGCTCACCTACCGCTGGGAAGAATCGCCGACGGGGCCGCCGCGGAAGTACTACGCGCTTTCGCCCGAGGGCGCGGCGCTGCTGGGGCAGCTCAACGCGGAGTGGGCTGCCTTTGTGGCGGCGGTGGAGTCGTTGGGAGAGGGGATGGGGAATGAAGACAACCGTGGAAACGAACCGAGTGCATCATGAAAAAGACGTTGGACATTCAACTGGGGGGGCTGTTGTTTCACCTGGACGAGGACGCGTACGTCCGGTTGGACGCGTACCTGGCTTCGCTTCGCCGGCATTTGGCCGCGACGGAAGGGCGCGAGGAAGTGCTTGCGGACATCGAGGCGCGACTGGCCGAGCTCTTTCGGGAGCGACTGGGTTCCGGTCGGGAGGTCGTGTCGCTGAGCGATGTGGAAGATGCGATGGCGCGGTTGGGGGCGCCCAGCGAGTTTGGGGAGGCGGCCCCGGAGGAAGGCATGCAGGGCAACGAAGGCACCGTGCGGCGCAGGTTGTACCGCGATGGGGAGGAGCAACTCATCGGCGGGGTGTGTGCCGGACTTGCGCATTATTTCGCAGTCGATCCGGTGATTGTGCGGGTGCTCTTTGTGGTGTTCGGGGTGTTTTCCGGGGTCGGGGTGGTGGCGTACCTCGTGCTGTGGGCGGCGGCCCCGCGGGCGGTGACGGCGGCTGAACGGCTCGCCATGAAGGGCAGGCCGGCGACGTTCGACAACATCCGGCGGGCGGTAGAAGAGGAGGTGGGCGGCCTCGAGGGGCGGCTGCGCAAACCGGCGCGTCGTGCGTTAGAGGGGGCGGGTGAGGTGCTCAACGCGTTGGTTCGCGGGGTGTTGCGGGTGGTGGGGGTGCTGCTGTTGCTCTGGGCCTTTGCGGTCGGGGCGCTGCTGTTGGCGGTCGTGGCGGGCGTCGGGGTGCCGGCGTTGGGCCCGGACGGGGTGTCGGCTGCGGAGTTCCTCGGCCTCTTCTTGCCCGAGGGGTTCGGGACGCGCTACTTTTTGACCGCGGCGTTGCTGGTGCTGACTGCGCCGGTGGCGGCGGTGGTCCTGTTTTTCGTCCGGGTGGTCTTTTCCACGGCGGGGCGCAGCACGGGCTACATCCTCGCAGGAGCTTCGCTGGTCACCACCGCGGGGGTGGCCATGTTGGTCACGCTGGGCGTGCGGATGGGAATGGAAACGTCGGAAGAGTCGGAGGTGCTGCACGCGGTGGAGTTGCCCGCGGGGCCCACTGCGTGGACGTGGACCATGGTGGACGGCGCGCAGGGGAACGGCGAGCGGGTGCTGCTGTCGGAAGGGGAATCCGGCGAATCGTCGTGGGTGATCGGCCAGGAACGGGTGTACTTCGACGGCGTCGCGCTGGACGTGCAGCCGACGGACCGGGCGGTGGCCCGGCTGGAGTGGACGGCGGCGGCGGAGGGCGGGTCGCGGCGATCGGCGCGCGCGCGGGCCAGTGCCATCGCGTACGAGGTGGAGGCGGATTCCACCGGGGCCATCCGGGCGAGCGACGTGCTCAGCTACCCGCGGGGGGACCGTTTTCGGGGCCAAACGGTGCGCCTGATCCTCTACCTGCCGGTCGGATCCAGCGTCCACATCGACCCCTCCGCTGAGCCGTTCCTCGACGATGTGGCAAACCTCGACGACGTGTGGGACGGCGAGATGGGCGGCCGCACGTGGCAGATGACCGCGTCCGGGTTGACGGAGTTGCGTTAAATGCTCACCGCCGCCGCGCCGCGGAACCGCGGGGCCACGACGAGCTCTTTGCTCCCCGGGGTGTGGACGTAGAATCCTTCTCCGGATTTGGCCCCCAAACGCCCGGCCGTCACCATGTTGACCAGGAGCGGGCACGGCGCGTACTTCGGGTTGCCGAAGCCGTCTTGCATCACACGCAAAATGCTGAGGCACACGTCCAAACCGATGAAGTCGGCGAGCTGCAGCGGCCCCATCGGATGCGCCATACCGAGCTTCATCACCGTGTCGATTTCCTCCACACCGGCCACGCCTTCGTGCAGCGACAGGATGGCCTCGTTGATCATCGGCATCAGGATGCGATTCGCCACAAACCCCGGAAAATCATTCACTTCCACGGGCACTTTGCCCAGCGCTCGCGACCATTCCATGACCTGCTGCGTCGTCGCATCGGACGTCGCATAACCGCGGATGACCTCGACGAGCTTCATCACCGGCACCGGATTCATGAAGTGCATGCCGATGACGTCCGCCGGCCGGCCGGTGACCGCGGCGATGCGTGTGATCGGAATCGAAGACGTGTTCGTGGCGAGGATGCAGCCTTCCGGGGCCGCCGCATCGATGGCGCGGAACAGGTTGAGCTTCACCTCCTCACGCTCCGTGGCTGCCTCCACCACGAGGTCTGCCCCCGCGACGCCCCCGGCCAAATCCGTCGTCGTCGCGATCCTCCCCAGCGTCGCCTCCCGCTCCTCCGGCGCCATGCCGCCCTTCGCCAGGATCCGGTCCAAATTCCGGGCAATCGTCCCCAACGCCCGCTCAAGCGCCCCAGCCTGCACGTCCACCAACGTGACGTTGTGCCCACTTTGGGCGAACACGTGGGCAATCCCATTGCCCATCGTTCCTGCTCCGATTACGGTTACCTGTGCCATTCCCGCGAAAGTACGCAGGCCGGAACGCTTCAGGGCCTTTGATTGCCCAAGAGCTGGGCTTTTCGCTCCGCAAAAAAAAGCACCACCTCCTCGGGTGTCATGTGCATCAAAATCAAACTCAAACGGTCGCGCTGTTCACGCATGAACTCAACGGCGTGGAATTCCCTTTCGATTTCACTTTTCATAATCCAAAATCACGTGGAGAACGTATTTCCAAGATACGATATCCAAGCTTCAGATTCACCGCGTTGTATCCTCGAATTCTCGAAATGTTGACGATGTGTTTGAAGTTCCAACTCACAAGGTATTCTGCGGTATGAATGGAAGCCAAGGCAATATGCAAGCAATCTGCGAAACTCGTTGCGCCTACAACGCCTTCTCGGATATAGCTCTCTGCGAGCAACACACTTTCTTCATCCGGCTCAACGTACTTGGAGTTCCCTGCATGGAGGTTTGAAACCAAACTTCTCACTTTCGGGGGTGCTTGTGCCAATTCTTCGAGTGTTACGGTTGAGTAGACCACCGTAAAATCTCCGGCAGCAACCCGATCAAAAAGGGGCGGGTAAACGCCGCAAATTCCTCATCGAAGTACCCTCCGAACACCGAAGTGTCAACATAAATGCGTGGCTTCACTTCATGAAAGTATGCAGCCCGCAAGCCAAATCAACCGCCCTTCTTCGCGCCGGCCACCCGCGTCGGGGCCTTTGCGGGAGCGCTCTTCGCGCTGGCCTTCGGAGCCGTCGACTTGGGCGCAGCTTTCGAGGCAGCGGGCTTCGCGGCTTTCGCGGCTTTTGTCCCTTTCGCAGCGGCCGCTCCTGATTTCGCGGCTGCGGCTGGCACCTCTTCGTCTACCGCCGCCACGCCTTCAGCGGCCTGCGCTTCAAGGTCTTCTCGCATTTCCAGCGGGAAGGCCCCCTGCGCGACCAGCGTGTTGTACCACTGAATCAGCTTCTTCAAGTCGCTGTTGTACACGCGGTTGTGGTCGAGCTCTGGAATGATGGCATCGATGAACGTACGCAACTCGCCGGCCTCCGCGCGGTGGTCGATGCCTTGGGCGCCCTTCAAATGGTCGTGCATCCGCGTGAGTACGTGGCGAATGTGCAGGTCGTCCCCGGTCGTGAACATCGTGATGTCGCCGAGGGAGCTGACGCGCACCGTCCCGGGAATGCTCATCCGCTTGCGGTCGAGCATCGATTCCACCACGAGGTTCGTGCGGTTCGACGAGAGGATTTTGAAGAGGCCGGGCTTGCCGGCGATGGCGAGGATGTCCTGAATGACCATGCTGAACGTGGGTTGCCTGAAGGGCGCAGCGAAAATAGGCAACTTTCACTGGCCCGCACCGGCCTGTTCCTCCTTTCGATACCCCGGAAGCTCCCGCAGCGGCTCGCCCGTTCGGCAATCCCACGCGCGGTGTTCGAGCCCGTTCGACACGATGACGACGGCCGCCGGCAAGGCCAAACGGTAACGCAGCGCTTGGTCGAGCGTGGTTTGGCCCAACCCCACCGACGGTCGCTTGCACTCGACGAGCACCAGCGCATTCCCGTGCGGATCGAAGCACACGAGGTCCGCCCGCATCTGCAATCCATTGACATTCAGCGGAACCTCCACCGCCATGCACCCCGCCGGATACCCCAACCCCGCCCGCAGGTACGCCGCCCAATGCTGCCGCACCCACTCCTCCGGCTCGAGCGCCACCCACCGCTTCCGCACCAGGCACAGCACGTCCTCGCCGCCGCCCGTCCTTTCCGAGGCACGGCGCCGGAGCCCTTCAACAGGCGGCAAATTCAAGGGGGGATGCATGGCAGTGTGAGGGGCGCTTCGCGCCAAGGGATCAGGGGCGCTGCGCGCCGGGGGTTGAGGGTTGAGGGTTGAGGGGCGCTGCGCGCCGAGGGTTCAGGGTTGAGGGGCGCTTCGCGCCGAGGGTTGAGGTTTGAGGGGCGCTTCGCGCCGAGGGTTGAGGGTTCAGGGGCGCTTCGCGCCGAGGGTTCAGGGTTGAGGGGCGCTTCGCGCCGAGGGTTGAGGGGCGCTGCGCGCCGAGGGTTCAGGGTTGAGGGGCGCTTCGCGCGCCGCAAATTATCGCTCGTCCCGAATCTCGCAATTTCCCGCCCCACATCCTATCCACCGCCTCATCCCTCAATCTCAATCTCAATCTCAATCTGTTTCCTCAATCTGTTTCCTCAACCTGTTCCCTCATCCCTCAATCTCAATCTCAATCTCAATCTGTTTCCTCCATTTGTTCAACTCACGCCAACCCATGCACCGTCCCGTCCGGGTCGACCCGCATGCCGGCCGAGGCGGGGCGGTCGGGGAGGCCGGGCATGCGGAGCATCGTGCCGGTGATGGGGATGAGGAAGCCCGCGCCGGCGGCGACTTCGAATTCGCGGACGGTGATGCGGAAGCCGGTGGGCCGGCCGATGCGCGACTCGTCGTCCGTGAGGGATTTTTGGGTTTTCGCCATGCAAATGGGCAGGCGGTCGAGGCCGAGTTGGGCGAAACGGGCGGCTTGGGCGGCGGCTTTTGGGGCCCAATCCACGCCGTCTGCGCCGTAGATCTGGGTGGCGATTGCGTGGATTTTGGCCTGCAAATCGTCCTCGAGCGCGTACGTGTGCTTGAGAATCACCGGGGTGGGGGAGGCTGCCGCGACGACCGCCGCGGCCAAATCCAAAGCGCCCTCGCCCCCGAGGGCCCACGACCGGTTCAACGCGGCCGGCACGCCGAGCGCGGCGCATGCCTCCAGGACTGCCGCCTGCTCCTCCGGCGCGTCGCTGGCGAAGGCGTTGAGCGCGACGACGACGGGGAGCCCGAAGCCGGCAAGGGATTCGAGGTGGCGTTCGAGGTTAGGGAAGCCCCGGCGCACGGCCGCGGCGTCGGGGGTGCCGAGGTCGGCGAGGCGGACGCCGCCGTGGTACTTCAGCGCCCGGACCGTGGCGACGACCACGGCGACGCGCGGCGCGAGGCCGCCGGCCCGGCATTTGAGGTTCAGGAACTTCTCCGCGCCGAGGTCGGCCCCGAAGCCGGCTTCGGTCACCACCCAGTCCGCGTAACTCAGGGCCATCTTCGTGGCGAGCAGGCTGTTCGTGCCTTGGGCGATGTTCGCAAAGGGACCGCCGTGGATGAAGGCCGGGCTGTGTTCGAGCGTTTGGACCAGGTTCGGCCGGATGGCGTCGCGCAGGAGCAGCGTCATGGCCCCGGCCGCTTCGAGGTCGCGGGCGGTGACGGCCGTCCGGTCGAACCGGTCGCCCACATAAATGCGCTCGAGCCGGGCGTTCAGGTCGGCCAAATCCCGTGCCATGCACAAGATGGCCATCACTTCGGAAGCGGCCGTGATGTTGAAGCCCGCCTCCATCGGCACGCCGCCCGTGCGGCCCCCGAGGCCCGTGACGATGGACCGAAGTGCGCGGTCGTTCATGTCCATCACCCGCTTCCAAACGACCGATCGCGGGTCCAGTCCCAGGGTGGATTTGGTCGAGGCAATCGCATTGTCAATCAACGCGCTGAGCAAATTATTCGCCTTTTCGACCGCCGCAAAATCGCCCGTGAAATGCAGGTTGATGTCCTCCATCGGCACGACTTGCGCCCGTCCGCCGCCCGCCGCTCCGCCCTTCATCCCAAACACGGGGCCCAGCGACGGCTCGCGCAGCGCCGCCGCCGCCCGCACGCCCAGCCGGTTCAGTCCGTCCGTCAACCCCACCGTCGTTGTCGTCTTGCCTTCCCCCGCCGGGGTAGGAGAGAGGGCCGTGACGAGCACAAGTTTCGCATTTTCAATGCGTTCCTCCCGCAAGAGCTCCAGCGGCAACTTCGCCTTGTACCGGCCGTACGGCTCGATCGCATCGCTGTCGATGCCGAGTCGTTCTGCCACCGCCCCGATCGGCCGGGGCGTCGCTGCGCGCGCAATTTCGAGGTCTGTCATGGCGGTTTGCTCGTCCTGAATTCCCGCGAAAGTAGGCACCTTTGCGGCCATGACCGAATCCCTCGAGGGCCTCGCGCGCGACCTCATCGCCGACCTCCACCGCGCCGCGAACCCCGCCCGTGCGGCCCACGGCGCCGGCTACCACCCCACCGCCCTGACCCTCTGCGGCGCCTCGATGCCCGCCCTCCGCAGCACGCTCCGGGCCCACCGCCCCGCCCTCAACGCCCTCCCCGCCCGATCCCGCGCCGACCTCGCCGTCCTCCTCGTCCACTCCGGCCTCTTCGAAGCCGCCGTCCTCGCCCACATCCTCCTCGACGGCGACCGCCCGGCCCTCTCCGCCCTCACCTCCACCGACCTGGACCGCGGCCCCGCCGGCTTGGGCGCCCACGTGGACAACTGGGTCCTCACAGACACCTTCGGGCCGCTCGTCCTCGGCGCGTGTTGGCGCATGAACGTCGTCGGCGATGCCTTCATCGCCCGGTGGTTGGACGACCCCGACCCCTGGTACCGCCGCCTCACGCTGACCGCCACCATCGCCCTGAACACCCGTGCCCGCGGCGGCACCGGCGACTCCGCCCGCACCCGCTGGGTCTGCGAGGCCGCCCTCGATGACCGCGCCCCCATGATGGTAAAGGCCCTGAGCTGGGCCCTCCGCGAATGGGCCGGCCCCGACCCCGCCGCCGTCTCCGACTTCTGCACCGTCCACGATGCCCGACTCCCCGCCCTCGTCCGGCGCGAAGTCCGCACCCGCCTCGAAACCGGAACAAAACGCGGCCGGCGGTAACCTTCTTCAACCTATCTTCGCGCTCGCTTCTCCGGAAGTTCGGGGCGTGGCCCAGTCCGGTTAAGGTGCCTGGTTTGGGACCAGGAGATCGCAGGTTCGAATCCTGCCGCCCCGACATCCAGCGCTCGTCCACTCCGGTGGGCGAGCGTTTTTTGTGGGGGAAATGCGTCTAATTCAGCAGGTAGTAACGAGCTTTTTGATTGTTCGTGTTGCCTTCATGGGATGCGTTCCTGTGCCGGATTTGGTAAGCTCAGATTCCGTCAAGGCACGTTATGTGGGCAAGCATGAGAGTGTCCTCATCGGCGAGCATGGATTGCCTGACCAAACTTCAGCCCAGCCGGACGGTGGGTAGATTTGTTCGTGGGTAATCTGAACCAGTTCGTCCTCATCGACAGTCCATTATGGCTACGGAGTCTATGGTGGATCGAGCTCTGGAAAGCAGCAGAAGCTCACGGCATACGTGGATGCCGATGGCACTGTGAAGGAGCTCCAAACAAATGGCTACAACCTTGGAAACGAAGATGAAATTGAGCGAGCAAAAAGGGCAAATGGCTATTTGGGAGTTATTTACGGAGCGGGAATCTTGAGTTTCATCCTCACACTCTCGATGTACTGACCCAAGGCATTTCCCCACCTCCCGTTTGGCCCATCCTCACCCCTGCCCCCTCACCCCTGTCCCCTGCCCCCTGCCCCCTCAACCCCATCCCCAATCTGTCCCCTCAACCCTGTCCCCTCACCCCTGTCTCCTCAACCCTGTCCCCTCAACCCTGTCTCCTCAACCCTGTCTCCTCAACCCTGTCCC
>Ga0172372_10009337_pt1 | contig 12770 bp, 9 predicted proteins | sample LakKiv5m_2_FD_114544 | JGI IMG/M metagenome (GOLD analysis project Ga0172372, IMG submission 114544) | Freshwater microbial communities from Kabuno Bay, South-Kivu, Congo - kab_092012_9.5m | ecosystem: Environmental > Aquatic > Freshwater > Lake | place: Democratic Republic of the Congo...
CATCTGTCCATAGTAGAAAAAAAAGCAAGGTGAATAAACCGGATGGTGGTATAAATAAACCAAAAGTAAAGACAACGCTACATAAAAAAAAAAAAAAGAAAAACGAAAAAGAAAAAGAAAATGAAAATAATAATAGCAGCAGTGGCCTTGATGAAAAAGGTAATCCATTCCCGATGGAAGACCCAGAAGGAGGCGGCGACCCGATTTGCCCCCCTGGATATAAAATCGATTATGATTTTGACCCATTCAACGACCCCATCAATCCACCATTTCGATGTATTTCTGCGTTGAAAGACCCATCTGACGGACCGTCTATCATGAATAAATTAAATAATCCGGCAAGCAATATTACGGATTTGGCTTCTGTAAAATCGCTGACTGCTGGCGGTGGGAGGAGCGCGAAGCGAATGCGCCGACGTAAGCATAATAAGCGTAAGCGTAAAATCACACAACGACATAAAAAATAAGTGATTGTTATTTTATTGTTACGTTTGTGATTGTCATGATTCGCTGTCTGTCGCTCTAAAACCCGATATCATAATCATCATCCACCTTACCCAATCGAACCTTCTTCACATTATCCACACACGATTGAATCGCCAACTTCGGAATACCACATTTATCTGTATCCAGTCCAACCGATGAATTCGCCTTGAATGCCTCGTCGATTTCTTCATTCGCATCTGTATGGCGATACTCAACCGCTTCTTGTTTCATCATCTCGTCGATATTCACGAGCACCTGAAACGCACTCGTTCCATAATAGCCTTCTTGACCGCACATCACATTCGCCGATATACCACGCATCGGGTCCAATTCCGCATGTCGAGCCGCCTTCAAGAACATCTCCGGCGTCTCTTCAAATGACGCTTTCGCAATTGGACCAATATCGTCGCTGTTGATTCCATGGCGGAAGATTGATATCATCGATGAAGACACCGTCATACGGTCACACAACAAACACACATGATGATAGTTAATCGGCGAGTCATCAAACACTTCAACCAGTTCATTATAAATCGCTTGACGCGCGGCTTCAATTCCAAATACGCGATACACTTCTTGAATATCATTACTTACGGTTCGTTTCGCGTCAATATAGTCCTGTCCAAGCATATGAAGGAGATTTGTGCCAGTCGTATCCAACACCCATGTATCCTTCTTTGTATAAACACCGTCCGACCTTACAAGCGTATTCTTGATGACACGCAGCATCACCTTTTTGATTCCCTTCACGCCACGCAGAACAACATTATTCAGAAGCTGGTCTTGGAATGATTTAATCATATAGATATGGTCAGATTGGTCGAGCGGATTTTGTTTGTTGCCCGCACCGCCACCACCGCCCCCAGACTTCTTAGGTTGCGCGACATTCTCCATCCGGAGTCGAAATACGAGATTATCGTCATTATAATCCGAAAATGCGCAGCTCACTTCATACCCGTAACTGTTCTTAATCGCAAAATGGATATCGTCCATCGTGAGTTTCTTGTCCAACATCGCTTCGGGGTCAATCTTGATACGGATAATCCACTTGGACTTCGTCGATGCCGATGCCGCCGATGCCGCCGATGCCGCCGATGCCGATACCGACGCTGCCGCCGCACCACCACCACCACCCGATGGAACGTTAGGAACACCCGAAGTGCCAGCAATCTCCGAATCACGCACACACTCTTCAATCAACTTTTCAAACTCTTGATATTGTGTCATGACAGCACGGTCCTGTTCAACAAGTGTGTTCAAATCATCTGGGTCAAAGCACACCTCGATACTCTCCACAACCTCCGCCAATTTGGTGTGCTCAATCATCGGGATGAATTCTTGAACACGCTCCGGCGTCGAACCGTCGTCTTCCTTGAAATACACCGTAATCGACGGATTCTTCGGATTCTCTGAAAGCGTCAGGATTTCTTCGATACGCGGCACACCACGCGTCGCATTCGATTTAGACGCAACACCAGCAGAATGAAATGTGTTCAGCGTAAGCTGTGTCGTAGGCTCACCGATACTCTGGGCGCTCACCATACCCACCATCTCACCCGGAGCAACAATCGACCTCTTATACTGAAGATTAATCACGCTGATGAGAATCGATAGAGCACTCCGGTTGAAACGCTTTACCAATAACAGCTCCTTCGGCGACAAGTAATAGTAATACATCACCTTGAAGAGAAGAGTGGGAGACGCATAATACAAGTTCTCGAGTTGGCGATATCCCGCTGAAATCATATCCATCGCTTCCAACGGCGTGATATCCACCATCGAATTCTGGTTGATTTGTTGCTGTGATTGGACATTATTGATAATATGCGTAAATGACACCGGCATCTGAACGCTCTTATTATCTGTGCGGTTGAATACGCGTTCGATGATGAGGTCACGCATCTCAATCATGTTGTCGATGGTTTCGCGGATTTTCTTCATAGTCGCCGCCTTCTCCTTCTTCATCTTAGCGTAGGCGGTCTTGGTAAATGCGGTCGCTGCGCTTTCTTGCGTCTCGCTGGAATTGTCAAGAGGCATATGGAAGTGAGCATAGATTTCATCAAGACTCATTCCAACAAGGGGGAGGGACTGGTTTTCAACTTTAATGGTGTCGATACCGTCATCCCCGTAGGCGAATTGGATAATACGTTGCTTGCCGTTGCGGACGGTCATATCGTATTCGACTTTAAGGTCTTCCATGCCTTTGATAAGACGACGCTGGATATATCCAGTGGTGCTCGTTTTCACTGCCGTATCAATCAGACCAATTCGACCGCCCATCGCGTGGAAGAACAGCTCCTCCGGCGACAACCCCGAAATAAACGAACTCTCGATGAATCCACGTGCCAGCGGTCCATCATCGAACTTATTGAAATGCGGCAACGTCCTGCTGTCAAAACCATATGAAATACGCTTGCCTTCAATCGCCTGTTGTCCCAAACACGAAATCATCTGCGAAATATTCAAGTCGCTACCCTTCGAACCCGAAAGCACCAACCCAACGAAACGATTGGCCGCATTCAAACTATTGATACCGATTTTCCCTGCGTCGTTTGTAGCACTATTCAAAATGTTTGAGACCTTCGCCTCAAATTCCGCTTCATTCGACTTCCCCGTCTTGTTCTCGAAAATCCCCAGATGGACTTGGTCAATCAAGTTCTTCACTTCGGTCTTCTTCTTCGTGATGACCTCCGCAATCTGAGTATTGGTCGCCTTGTTCGCAATCAAATCGCTAATCCCGACACTATACGCATGCGACTTCATATATTCCGTGATAATATTCTGAAGACCATCGATGAAATCAGCGGCGGCAATATTTCCGAAATCGTTACAAACACGCTGAATCAACCCGACACCGCCGCCACCAAGGACGCTCTTGTCGATTTGACCACGCATCATTCGCCCGTTCCGGATTTCAACCACATTATTCGAGGTCGCGTAGTCTTCCTTCGGATTCTTCTCACCGAATGCCTTCTTCTTGTATTTCAGCGTAAGTGGCGGCAAAATCTGCGACAATACATCGAAGTTGCTGATATCTTCGCCGCTCTTGAACGCGGTTTCATTCACGCGCGGGTATGCCGCAAGCAGGTTCATCGCCTCACGCGGTGTGAATCTAATATTTTCGCGTGTGAATAAGTAGGACCCAATCAACGAGTCTTGGAAGACACCGATAATCGAGTTATTGTTTGCCGGACTGATGAGTTGGTAGGGAACTGCGGCCAAGTGGCGCAACTCAATCTCGGACTCATCATCCTGCGGCATGTGAAGGTTCATTTCATCTCCCGATGAATATCCTCAAGGTTTCCCAAGAGGCTGGACTGTATCATAGACGCGCTCAGAATGGCTAGTTCTTCATCGCACACCAACACCGGTTCAGTCTCTGAGTGCCCTCCATAGTCTGCCATTCGACCGTAGGAAGTAACACTGCTGATTGCCCAATCCTTTACATTATTACCGTTGGGTTCGTCAATTAAACGAGTTCCTCGCAGACGTTTCCGTCCGAGAGTGGTAGTAAAGGCTCTAAGGGGTTTCCAGCAACAAGGTGTTTCGCCAAAAGTTGTTTTTTTAAGCAATATATGAATTCAACGGCCATATTCTTACTTTCTTCCAAAGTTATATGAACCCCGCCAAAATCACTTTTTATTTTATTAATATACACATACCATCCATACTGAATGTTATACCGTTTCAAAGGTTTTATCATATCATCTACATTCTCTTTGAATGAAGACAATTGAATATCTTTAAAACGAATATATTTTGTATCTCTGTAATGATTAATCAACCCGTTGGACACTCTTTTTCTACTTTCTTCTGAATGTGTAAAATCAGATTGTCCTCCAATTTTCAGGTTGTATCCATACGGAAATATGCTATTGTTTAAAATTATGTGATACTTCTCTCTTTCGTTTGCATTTTCAAGATCGCAATATTCTAAAATAACTACCGTAAAATCGTCCTTACCATATTTACGAATAGCATTATTCAAATAATGCGATTGATGTTTTTTGTTTGAAAATGCTTCAGATATATGAGTTTTAAACCGCCCAATATGACCGTATGGTCGATATTTGTTATGGTTCAATATATGAGATACTGCTTGGCCTACATAAACCTTATTTGTGGTTTTGTTTTGTATCTTGTAAATCTCACAATATCTTTTTGATGAATCACGTAAAATTTCATTTGATAATTGTATGTTTGTATTATGGCACGTCATTACTAATATAATATATGTAACTAACTTTAACAACTTTTGACTAGGAGGTAACACGCTTTTCACGCCTCCTGTTTCCGACAGAGATGTTTATCGAAATCCGCATTATAAGGTTTCGTACAACCCACATTCATACGAAACGTATCACCCTGATACATCACCCGCGCAATATGACACATCATGCTCATCCTATGAAGTGTCGGCTGACGGTTGAACAAAATCGCGTCGCCATCCATCATGTGGCGATGAACGATATCACCGTTGTTCAGCATAATATTCGCGCGGTCGGCATAACGAAGCGAAATCGATTCGCCCGTCTTCCGTTCCAGAATCTTCGCGCCTGGATACTCGTCAGGACCCGCGCGAACCAACCGAAGCAGGAACTTCTTATTCCGGTCATTCACAACAACCGGCTTCGTAATATTCTTCGCAATTTTCAACGGAATACCGAGTTCGCGAATCGACAAGTTCGGGTCGGGTGTGATGACCGAACGAGCCGAAAAATCCACACGTTTTCCCATCAAATTCCCGCGCACACGACCGGTCTTTCCATTCAAGCGTTCCTGAATCGATTTCAGCGGGCGACCTGAACGCTGCGCAACCGGCGCACAACCCGGAATATTGTTATTCACTTGGGTGGCGACATAATACTGGAGCATCATATGCCAACCATCAATCACATTTGCCGGTGCGTTCTCGTTGATTTTGTCTTGAAGTGTCGTATTTGCCTTGATAATATTCACGATGATGTGCGTGATATCGTCTTCACTCCTCTGCGAACCATCCATCTTAACCGACGGCCTGACAGCAGGTGGTGGAATCGCGAGAACCTGACACACCATCCAATCCGGCCGCGAAAACACCGGACTAAATCCCATGAATTCCACATCTTCATCGCTGATTCTGCGAAAGATTTTGATGACGATTTCGGGAGTCAGTTTCATCGAGAGCGAACCGTCCTTGTCGGCTTCCGCGGCACTCCCCGCAATACTGGCTTGCGTCGTCTCTTCTAAAACTCCCTTCACGTTGTCCCATTCTGCGTATATTTTACCGAGTCCTGCTTTCATCGTAATCCGAGTTGGCTGAAGGCAGCCGCATCCGGTCTCCGTGTCTTCACCGCAACGCTTGATTTTGCTCGCAATACGGAACACCTGCGACCATCTCTCATCCGCAGGCAAGGAAAGAAACTGCTTGTTGGCGCTTTTGCTGATTCGAAGCGCGCTACACTTGATACAAACACAGCGCAAAATCTTCACCACCGTTCCTAGATATTGATAGTAAAACACCGGACGTGCGAGCTTGATATGTCCAAAGTAGCCAGGGCATTTCATATAATCCAATCCATCGGTCGGGCAGATCACGCCGGGGTCAATCGGCCCCATCCTTGGGTCAAACAAACCCCCAATCACGGGCTTATTATTCACATACGTTTCCCGGTTCGTAATTTCGGCGACAGACCCCTTCAATATTTCCTCCGGCGACATAATACTAAATTGAATGCCGATGATTTTCGAAACAGGAATAGTGGATGATGACGACGCCATTGTTATGAACCTGATGTTGTTTTGTGTTCTTATATACTATTTAGATTGTTTTCAATTTTGTTGAAAATCCATTTTTTGAATGATAAATGCGAATACACGCACGCGTCCGAAAAAATTGAAATCGTTTCTTGCCATCGTCATGAATGTCAGCAAACAAGCACAACTACATTTACAAGAACATGTCACCCTTTACCATCAAGAAGAACAATAAGAAGACTGGTTCTGGAACAGTCCTTCGTCTCATTGGCGGTGGAAAGCCAACATATAAGAAGCACCGCGACGATGAAGACGACAAAGGATTTCCTGAATCTGACACCGGTTCGGGTTCTGAATCTGACGGAGGAGAGACTTCGTCGGTGTCATCGGTTTCGGTTCAGCAGCAGCAGCAGCAGCGCGAGCGTCGTATTACTGGCAAAAATGGAAAAAAAATTACAAAGAAAACCAAAACAGATGCGGCCAACATGGTTGTTGGAAAAATCGCAGAAGCTCTTGCGTCATCCGTGATTGCTGCTGCGATTGTTGGCAAAAAAGACAAAAAAAAGAGCAGCATCAGCACCAGCAGCCGCCGTCGCAACCGCCGCCGTGAAGACGACAACGACGATGAAGACGACGACCGTGAAAACAAATACGACGATAATGAGGAAGACGACGAAGACAACGCCAACCAAAACAGTGACAGCGACAACGAAGACGCAGAAGAATCACAGGATGAAGACGACAGCGACGACGACGAAGAAGACAGCGACTACGACAGCGACGATGACGATGACGACGAATACAGCGACGACGACGAAGACTACGACAGCGACGATGACGACGACTACGACAGCGACACCGACAGCAGCGACGGCAGCAGTGAAGCTGAAATCGCCAGACACAAGAAGCATCAAAAGGAGATGGAGCAGCGTTGCGAGAAAAACAAGAAGAAGCTCGCTGAAATCAAAGAGACAATTCAATCGCTCACAACCACGATGTCGGCCAACGCCTCACTCGCCGCCAACAAGTTCATGAAGAAGCAGCTCGAAGAAATGAAGCAAAAGCAAAAAGACATCGAACAGCAACTCCGCAACGACGAGAAGAAGCGCGACAAGTTGAACGTCAAAGAATTCAAGACGCTTCTCAGGAAGAAGAACTCTACGAATGACCTTCGCTATTTCCGCCGCCACATGACACCCGAGCAGCAGCAGAAAGTCATCGCCGACCTGAAACAAATCCACGCGGTAAGTATCATTCAAAAACCATACCGGCTTTCCCTTTTGGAAACAGATATTCCAATCGCGTTCAAAGCCATCGCCATGCGAAAAATCAACTCGCTGCGTCACATGGAACCGGGTTGTGGTGAGTATTACAAGGTGAAGAACTGGGTGGATACCTTCATGAAGATTCCATTCAACAAAACCAAGAACCTGCCGCTTACGATTGAAGACGGACTGGCGCGTTGTAGCGAGTTCATGGAAGCGTCGAAGACTACACTCGACACCGCTGTGTATGGACTCAATGACGCGAAGCTCCAGATTATGCAGATGGTCGGTCAATGGATTTCCAACCCTGGTGCGATGGGTAGTGCTATCGCAATCAAGGGGCCGATGGGAACCGGCAAGACATCGCTTGTGAAGGAGGGTATCAGCAAAATCCTGGGTCGCGACTTCGCATTCATCGCACTCGGCGGTGCTACCGACAGTAGCTTCTTAGAGGGTCACTCCTATACCTACGAAGGCAGCACATGGGGCAAAATCGTCGAAATCATCATTCAGTGCGGTTCGATGAACCCTGTCATCTACTTTGATGAGCTCGACAAAATCAGCGAGACTGCGAAAGGCGAGGAAATCGTCGGCATCCTGACGCACCTCACCGACACGAGTCAGAACTCACAGTTCCACGACCGTTACTTTGCCGAAATTGACTTTGACCTCAGTAGATGTCTCTTCATCTTCAGCTACAACGACGAGAGTAAGGTGAATCCGATTCTACTCGACAGAATGTATCGCATCAACACGAGCGGCTACAACAAGAAGGACAAGACGCAAATTGCGCAGAAGTATCTCATCCCAAAGATTTGCTCGCAGGTAGGATTTCGTGAAGGCGATATCGTGATTCCGGACACGGTCATCGAGCACATCGTCGAAAATTACACCGAAGGCGAGCAGGGTGTTCGCAACCTGAAGCGGTGCTTGGAAGTCGTCCATCGCAAGTTGAACTTGTATCGTCTCATCAAGCCGGACACGCCGCTGTTTGAAAAGGAGATGTCGCTCAAGGTTACGTTTCCATTCTCGGTGACGGATGAGGTTGTGGATAAGCTGGTGAAACAAGCCAACGACGACAAGCGTATGAATTTGAGTTTGTATTTGTAATGGAATGGAATGGAATGGAATGGAATCGAATAATCAAAACGTATATAAACAGTGCGCGTAATAATAATAATAAAAAACAACATTTTTTTATAGTATGTCATCCGGATTACCACCAATCCATGTGTTCTTTAATAAGTTCTGGCCTGGTTTTAAGGAAAAAACGGATATCATGGACTGTACCTTTTTCGTTCAGTTGTTAGAGAAAACATACAACGCCCCAATTTACGTGACTTCTACACCGGATGATGCGACAATACTGGTAGAGTCGATTTTCGGTCATTATTCTTATTTGGATTACAAAAAATGGCGCGCAACAATCTTATTTACGGGCGAGTCTGACTATGCCAGCACACAAAATGTTGATAAATATGATTGTGTATTAGGATTCGAAGAGACACGAGCGAACTTCGTAAAATGCCCGCTCTTTGTTATTTTTGTAATTACAAATCCGCGGATAATGAAACAGTTAGAAAACCCAGCGCAATCCATTCTGGATGAAATACCGCCAAACTTTGCGTCTATCATTCTATCGAATGGAACTCATGGTAAGACGCGTTTAGAAATTTACAATCGCATAAAAAACGAAATGCCGGTGTTCTCAGGAGGCAAATACGATAATAATGTCGGGTTTGTTGTTCCGGGGAGTTATAACTCAGATGAAATGACGACCTTCTATCGTAGAGGGAAATTCGCGATTACGATAGAAAACAACAACAAACCGTATTATATTACGGAGAAATTGGTAAATGGAATTCGCGCGGGTGTTATTCCGGTGTATTGGGGAACTTCACGTGTTACTGAATTCTTTCATCCGCGTCGTTTTATCCACCTCAGCGAAAATCCGACAAAGGAAGAGATTGATGGTATTATTCAGCGTATGAAACATATGACGAATGAAGAATTCAACGATATAGTTCGTCAGCCGGTTTTGGTTCGTCCGATTGGAGAGATTTGCGACGAAATACTTGAATCTGTAAAAAAAATACTTACCTGAGCTTACCTGTCGCCGTCGTCGCGTGTGTGTGTGTGTGTGTGTGTGTGTTGCGCTTGCTTGCTGTTGATGTCTCGTGATCACTCACTCATCTCGCTTATCATTGTTTGTGTGTGCTCGTCGTCGTAATACTCGTGAATCACCAGGTCGTTTTGCTCGTTTTCGAATGCGTTGATTGCGTCTTCTGTAAGAATCGTTTCTGACAGCTCTCTCGTGAGGTCGTATTGTGCGACTCTGATTCGACTGTCGTCGCCGGTGACAACGATGCGAATGTCTGTGTTCATCAACTGGTCAAGAAACGTAGGGTATTGTTTTTTGGGATTGAACCGCTTGAATTCATTTTCCTCTTCTTCGCCGACGATAACCGCAGTAACTTGGTAGTATGACGAATCCATCGGGTCTTTTTGTGTTTCGAACCACCATGATGAAGCACAGAATTCGACGAGAGCAAGCCACCGGCACCGCAACAAGAATGCTCGACATTTTTCAGCATGTTGAATGATTTCGCTGATGGTGTTTTCCGCTGCTGTTTTGAAGGCAAGAATATGCCTGGTTCGCAAAGCACGCATGATGGGCACGACTTGGTATTCGATGATACGCTTTGAAATCGTGCGATGGTGTTCTTTGGTCATTTCAATCAGCGAACACAGTTCTTTTTCAGTTTCGGTCATTTCAGTCTCAAGTTCTTGGTCTTGGTCTTGGTCTTGGTCTTGGTCTTCCTCGTCGATGCCGCTCCGCATACCTTTGATGATGCTTCGAATTCGTCGAATCGCCGTTTTCTTCTGCTGCTTGTTGCTCACGAGCAGTGTTCGAATGTTTTCAAGCTGTTGGATGCTTTCTCGTAAAATTCCGGTCGTTTGAAGGTATTCGCTTGACTGGGGCAGCTGTGTCATTCGATACACGAAGTCGTTGTGTGCGATTTCGCACATTTCCGCAGAAACGTTCGGTCCGCCGCGACAAATCTGACTTCTTCGAATGACTGCCTTTTCTTGTCTCAGGTCATTTTGAAACTCGCGTTCCACGTCTGTCGTAAGCTTCGAAATCCACTCGATATATGTATTCAGTTCCTTCACACCTTTCACACGAGGCATGAATATAGTCCCAACCGTTTCTTCGGTATGTCTCGTCGTCGTCGTGCTCATTCTTGTCTGTTCTTTGCTTTGCTGTCGCTGCTATCTATCAGAATCTTGAAAAAACATTTCAATTTTTTTCATATTGTTCTCTATCTCTCGGAACAAGATGAAACATCGTAAGCGTATTAGACGCCAGAATCCGAAGTGCGGTTGCCTCCACGCGTATTCAAGTAGTTGATTTGTTCGGGGGTCATACACACACAACCGGTGCTGGATGAATAGGGTGCGGGGCAGCATTCCGGCTTAAACTTATTCTTCGCAAACAACACCAACTCACCGTTCTTAAGGGGCTCATCGGCAGTATATGCGCTTCCAGTATTATTGATAAGGCCATAACCAAATTCAGACGCATACGTGTTGGCTTTCGTGACCCACATGCCAGCGACATCACCATTTTGGACTTCGTTCAGGTCGGAACCCATAAGAGCCATACCTTCGCGACCGTCCTTCTTTACTGGAATCGCTTCTTCGCGTGGAGCGGGCGTGGCCAAACCTCCTGTGACTTGCGACACGACACCCATTCCGGTTTTAAATAAATCGGGTAAAAATCCTTCTTTCGCTCCGGTCATGCCGTCCTTCTTCGCTTGTGCGACAGTTGCGGCAGTCTTGGCAATAATATCCGGGACAGTCTGCTTCTTCTTAATCATGTCTTGCGCGTCGTTTGATGCGGATTGAACCGATGTATCAGACCCAGGTGTTCCAGCATCACGGTTCTCAACCCCTTCCATGAGCGAACCGCCGCGTCCAATCAAATAATCAAAGACAGGATATCGGCAGCAACTACACATCAAGTTGGCTCCAATAAAAAGAGCGACAACTACGATGATTACCAATTTATAGTTCATTCGTTACGTTGATACTAATTATACTAAATCAATAGATTATATTCTTCTCCTCCTAAAATAAATCAATCATCGGGAGAAGGCAATCGACTGGTTCTTTGACGTGTAATTTGTCGCGAAACAATACCCAACAAAATAAGTGGAATCGCAATCGTCAAAAAAACCGCGATGGCGGCAATCGCAAGAACCCAACCCACAAACGGGATATACCAAAGAACAATAATGACAATCACCATAATAATCAATATGATGACGACCAGCTCATAAATCGACCCAATCAGAGAATAAAACGACCATAACGCGCCAACGAATGTCAGTAAAAAGGTTGCGAGAATACCTTTTATTTTCTCGAAGAAATCAACCATCTTAATCAGCATATTTTGAATCGGGATGAGCACATTTTGAATACGGTTAAATACGGCTAAAAATATATTCTTGAGTGCGTCTCTCATCCGGTTAAATAACAGCCGAAATCTCTCAATCACTTCCAAGATATTCTTGAATATTCCCATGACAACGTTGAATATCGCATAAACCATACTCATCGGACGGTCAAATACGCCTTTCGTGCTGTTGGCACTACATTCCATGAAATTCTGTTTCGTATATTCCATCGGACTCACCCCCTCTGGCGCGTTAATCCATCCAGCAAATGGCATCACATCTGGGCGACAACGATATTCCGGCCAGTCGCGTTTTACTTCCAGTAGTTTGTTTTGTATTTGAAAATAGGTCACTGCCGACATGAAAACAAAAATAACGAAACATACTTTCACAATATCGATTCCGTAACGTCCAGAGAATGTGTTATCACCGTATAAATAATTGAGCCGTTCAAACAAGGGCTGCTTCTTCAGTTTTTCGAGTTTTTCATCAAGTTCGGAGCTCCCCTGTTTCGAATAATCTTGTAATGACGATAAAATGGAATCACTACCCGCACTTTTGATTTTACCTAACGCTTTTTCGCTGATTACTTTTGATATGATTCCTAAATCAATTAAATATGAATTTAATTTATTGATTATGACAGTTACGACAGCTTCTGCCATCACTTTATCGTATATACAGATATATTTTAGATATATTTGTATATTACAGACTTTTTGTTTGTATATTACAGACTTTTTGTTTGTATATTACAGACTTTTTGTTTGTATATTACAGACTTTTTGTTTGTATATTACAGACTTTTTGTTTGTATATTACA
>Ga0172372_10009340_pt1 | contig 12769 bp, 15 predicted proteins | sample LakKiv5m_2_FD_114544 | JGI IMG/M metagenome (GOLD analysis project Ga0172372, IMG submission 114544) | Freshwater microbial communities from Kabuno Bay, South-Kivu, Congo - kab_092012_9.5m | ecosystem: Environmental > Aquatic > Freshwater > Lake | place: Democratic Republic of the Congo...
ACCAAATACATCTAGTTATGCTTCTAATGTAAGTGGAAGATATGATGAAATGCACGTAATTGTAATAGACGAGGATGGTCTATGGACAGGTTCACCAAATTCTGTGCTTGAAAAATACCCATTTGTATCCAAAGCATCCGATGCTAAAAAGAAAGATGGATCTATAAATTATTACAAAGAAGTAATCAACAAACAATCTAAATATATTTGGTGGGCTAATCATCCTAGTGCTGGCAGCAATTGGGGAACAGCTTCTGCTAATACAACCTATGCCAATTTATCATCAAATGTAATGGTGTCATTGGTTAGTGGTGTTTCTGGAGACTCGCCATCAGATGGAAATATTCTAGCAGGATTCGAAGTATTTTCTAATGATGAATTGTATGATGTAAGTCTGATTCCAGTAGGTAATTCATCTAATACTACTCTAGTATCAAGTATTATTGATATTGCAGAATCGAGACGTGATTGTGTTGTATTCTTTTCACCAAACATTAATGCCGTTATAAATCAGACAAGTACTGCTACTGCTACAACTAATGCGATTTCTTTCAAAAATAGTGTTAATAAATCCTCATCATATGCAGTAATGGATTCTGGTGCTAAGTATCAGTATGATAGATATAATGATGTATATCGTTGGATTCCGTTAAATGGCGACACTGCAGGTTTAGCTGTAAGAACTGACCTTACCGCTGATCCATGGTTTAGCCCAGCAGGATTTAATCGTGGACAAGTTAAAAATGTTGTACGGTTAGCTTTTTCACCAAGCAAAACAGATAGAGACAATCTATACAAATCTAGTATAAATCCAATAGTAACTTTTCCTGGACAAGGAACTGTTCTTTTTGGTGATAAAACTCTACTAGATCGTCCTAGCGCATTTGATAGAATTAATGTTCGTAGATTGTTTATTGTTCTAGAAAAAGCTATTGCTACAGCATCAAAGTTTCAGTTGTTTGAATTCAATGATGCATTTACAAGAGCTCAGTTTAAGAATATCGTAGAGCCATTCTTAAGAGACGTGCAGGGACGTAGAGGTATCGTAGACTTTAGAGTAGTTTGTGATGAAACAAATAACACATCTGAAGTTATAGATAGAAATGAATTTGTAGCCGATATATATGTTAAACCTGCAAGAGCTATTAACTTTATTACATTGAATTTCATAGCTACTAGATCGGGTGTATCTTTCGAAGAAGTAGGCGCGTAAGGAGAAGACTAGATGGCTACTTTCAATTTTAATGTGGATCAGTTTAAAGCAGCATTAAAGAATGGTGGAGCTAGACCTAATCAGTTTACTGTAATTTTAAGTGCACCGAATGGTTTAGCTATTCCTCAATTTGCTAGAGGGAGTTCTCAATTTTTAATTACTGCTACAGAATTGCCAGGACAATCTGTTAATTATACTCCAGTATTTTATCGAGGCAGAGAAGTTAAATTATCTGGAGATAGACAGTTGCAACCTATTGGAATGACAATTCTTAATGACACTGAATTTACTATTCGTCAAGGTTTGGAGTTTTGGTTAAACAACTTAGATAATATGTTTACTAAAGAAGGACTTCTAAATCCAAGTGATTATCAAGGTCAAATGCAAATTATTCAATTAGATCGTAATGGTGTAGAACAACGCACTTATGATTTTCAGGGTGTATTTCCTACAGAAGTAGGTCCTGTAGGATTGGATTATTCGTCTAATGATGTTATTTCATCATTTGGTGCAACTTTTCAATATCAAACATTTAGAGTGAGAAGCAGAAGCGGGTTGTTTATCGCTTAATAAATTATGGCTATTTCAATATTTGGTTATACTATACAGAAGGATGCAGCTGAGGCAGAGGCTTCTAAGAGTCAAACTTACATTATGCCTCAGTCTGACGATGGTGCTTCAACTGTTCAAGCAGGTGGTTATTTCGGCACATATGTAGATTTGGATGCTACGTCAAAATCTGAATCCGAATTAATTACTCGTTACAGAGAAGCATCTATGTATTCTACCTGTGCTCAGGCAGTAGATGAAATTGTTGATGATGCTATTGCACCTGTTGACAATGAAAAACCTGTAAAAATTGATTTGGATCAATTAGAATTACCTATTACTATTAAGCAAAGTATTGAAAAAGAATTCGATCATATCATAAAATTATTAGATTTTAAAATTAAAGGTCAAGATATATTTAGAAGATGGTATGTTGATGGTAGATTGTATTATCAAAAAGTAATAGACCCTGCTAATCCAAAGAAAGGAATCATTGATTTACGTCAAATAGATCCTCGTAAGATTAAAAAAGTACGTGAAGTAAAGAAAGAAAAAAATAAACAAGGTGTAGATATAGTTAAAAGTATTGATGAATTTTTTATTTACAATGAAAAGGGTATTCAGACCAATCCTAACTATGCTACAACCAATATGCCAACTCAGGGCATAAAGATTACTGAAGATAGTATTACATTTGTAACTTCTGGATTGATGGATTTAGAAAAAAATGTAATTTTAAGTTATCTTCATAAGGCATTAAAACCAGTTAATCAATTAAAGATGATGGAAGATGCCTTAGTAATTTATAGATTATCTAGGGCACCTGAGCGCAGAGTATTTTATGTTGATGTTGGTAATTTGCCTAAGATCAAAGCTGAGCAATATTTAAAAGATATTATGGCGCGGTATCGTAATAAGATAGTTTACGATTCATCCACAGGTGAAATTAGAGACGATAGAAAATTTATGTCAATGCTCGAAGATTTCTGGCTTCCACGTAGAGAAGGCGGAAGAGGGACAGAAATTACTACATTGCCTGGTGGTGAAAATTTAGGACAAATTGCAGATATAGAATATTTTCAAACTAAATTGTATCAGTCTTTAAATGTTCCTATATCTAGATTACAACCTCAACAGGGTTTGAATTTTGGTAGAGCAGCTGAGATAACTAGAGACGAATTAAAATTTGCTAAGTTTGTAAATAGACTTCGTTTATATTTTAGTAATTTGTTTCATGATACCCTGAGAACCCATCTTATTCTTAAAGGTATAATTACAGATCAAGATTGGGAAGAATTAAAGTCTGGTATAAATTACGTTTATGCTAGAGACCAATATTATGAAGAAATGAAAGAAGCTGAAAATTTAAGAAATCGTATAGATGTTTTAACACAAATGGCACCATTTGTAGGTCAGTTTTTTAGTAAAGAATATGTAATGAAAAAAGTTTTAAGATTCACTGAAGATGAAGTTGAAGAAATGAATAGTGAAATGGAAGAATCCCAACCAATAAATAATACTGATCAACAACAGGAGCAATAGTATGGAAAGAAGCGAAGTTATAAGTCATATGATTCATGATATTTTACAAGATCGTTCTACCGATGCTATGGAAAAATTCAATACGTTAATGGCAGATAGAATGCAAATGGCTATTGATGATAAAAAAATGGAAGTAGCTCAAACAGTATATGCAACTGATAACGAAGAAGATGAAGAAATTCAGCAATCTTAGAGCAGATATAGATGAGGCAATGTCCCGTAGTCCATATGCTATTGGTATGGCGCAGGCCATGAAATCCACAGGTGACGAACCTCCGTTAGAAAAATCTACAATAAAAAAAGCGCATAAAATTGCCAAAGCAATTATGCGAAAAGAAGAAGCTGATAATAAGGAATAAAAATGGCAGTCACCAAAACAATACTTAAAAAGGTTGCTCAACAAGCAGTTATAAAGTTTGTTGGTGACGGTATGGCTAATGTCGATTTGAATTCAGATTTAAAACTGTCTTCAGAAACATTCGCCGGATATGCAAATGCTAATGTAAATATCAATTCTGTTGTGTGGTCTCTACCTGATGCAACTAATGCATTAGTACAAAGAAACAATTCAAATATTTTTATTCTATATGGAAATGATAATTGGACATTTACTCAGGCATATGGTTATGCAGATACAGCTAATAACACATCTAATATTTCAGTTACTTTGCCGACAGGTGGCGGTACATTAATTTTAGGTGTAACGAAGACTGCAGGATACACACCAACAGTAGATCGTCAAACTCTAGAACAGTGGCAAAAATAATGAAATTAATTACAGAAGTTACACAAGATCTTCAATATTTAACTGAAGAGTCTAATGGTAAGAAAAATGTCTTTATTGAAGGCATTTTTATGCAGACAGAAAAGCAAAATAAAAATGGCCGAATATACGGTAAAAAGATTATGGAGTCTGCATTAAGCAAATATCAACAGTTGATTGAAGAAAAAAGATCACTAGGCGAATTGGGTCATCCACCAAATCCACAAATTAATTTAAATCAGGTCTCGCATCTGATTACTAATTTAAAATTTGAAGGTAATGATGTCATTGGTCGTGCAAAAATATTAGACACCCCAATGGGTAAAATTGCTAAAAACTTTATAGAAGAAGGTGTAAGCCTTGGTGTATCTTCCAGAGGGTTAGGTTCATTGAAAGAAAGAAATGGTGTCATGGAGGTCCAAGATGATTTCCATTTAGCAACTGTAGATATAGTTGCAGATCCTTCAGCACCTGAAGCATTTGTTCGGGGTATCATGGAAAATGTAGATTGGATTTGTGAAAATGGGATTTGGAAAGCTAAACATATTGAAGAAGCCCAAACATTAATTAAATCGACAAGCAAAAGAGATCTAGGCAAAATGCAAATCGAACTATTCGAGCGATTTGTAAAACAATTGTCTAGGAAACCATAATTATAAATAATTGAGTAAATTCCATTTAGGAGACAATAATGTCAGTAGAAAGCAAAATTAAAGAATTGCTTCAGCGTGTAGAAGCTAAAGCAAGTCTTGACGAAGCTGAACAAATGGGCGCAGGCACAGTTAAAAAGGACACAACCCTTTCTCCAGCTAACCCAGGAGATGCTTCTTCCCCAATGCAAGGGAATTCAGAAAAGGCATCTTATGAAGAACGCGACGAGGGAGAAGAAAACCAAGGTGCTAAAGCCGCTAAGTCAGTTAGCAAGGCACCAGTGCCACAGGGAACGGGCCCAGGCGCAACTCCTAACTTCACTACTACCGCAGACCTAACTAAAGTAGTTAATATGTCTGTTTCTACAGGCAACAAACATGTTGCCGAGGAAGAAGAAGTAGAAGGTGAAGATGTAGAACAAGAAGATTCTACAGAAGTTGAAGCAATTGACTTGTCTCCAATTTTTGGTGATCATCTTTCTGAAGAGTTCAAAGAAAAAGCAGCATCAATTTTTGAAGCAGCAGTAATTGCTCGCGTAAATGCAGAGATGGAAAAAGTAACAGCATCTCTTGAAGAGCAATATGAATCAGAATTTATTGAACTCAAAGAAGGTATGGTTGAGAAAATTGACTCATATCTAAACTATGTTGTAGAACAATGGATGGATGAAAACAAATTAGCCATCGAAAACGGTCTACGTACTGAAATTGCTGAAGACTTTATTCAGGGTCTTAAGTCTTTATTTAAAGAGCATTATGTTGAAGTTCCAGAAGAAAAGTATGATGTAGTAGGAGAGCTTCAAGATAAAGCCGAAGAGCTTGAAGATAAACTTAATGAAGCAATCAATACTAATATTGAATTAAACAAAGAAGTTATCGAACTTAAGCGTTTATCTATATTAGAACATATGTCAAAAGATTTAGCTGATACAGAAGCAGCTAAACTTCAAAAGTTGGTAGAAGGTGTAGCATTTGATACAGAAGATCTTTATATTGAAAAAGTCGCTGTTATCAAAGAAAACTATTTCCCAAAGAATAAGGCTGATACAACTACAGTGAATACACAGACTTTGATTGAGGATTCATCGAGTCCAGTAGAAAGTGTAGAATCATCTAGCACTGTTCAAGCTTATGCCAAAGCACTTTCAAGAACAATCAAACGTGCTTGAATTATAAATAATAAAAAGGTTTCGTAAGGAGAAACAAATGTTTTTAACCGAACAATTACAACAAAAGTGGGGAGCAATTCTTGAGCATCCAGATCTTCCTGAGATCAAGGATACATACAAGAGAGCTGTAACTACTGTATTATTAGAAAATCAGGAAAAATCACTTCGTGAAGAGCGTATGGCTCTTTTTGAAGCAGCTCCAGCTAACAATATCGGTGCAGGTGGTACAGGTATCGACAAGTATGATCCAATTCTTATTGGTTTAGTACGTCGTTCTATGCCTAATCTAATGGCATATGATGTTTGTGGCGTCCAGCCAATGACAGGTCCAACTGGTCTTATCTTCGCAATGCGCTCATTGTATGGCACAACACGTGGACCAAGTGGTAACGTTGATGGTCGTACAGAAGCATTGTTTAATGAAGCCAATACAGCATTCTCAGGTACTGGTACACATACTGGAACAAATCCAACAGATAGTCCATATGGTTTTGGTACTGGTGTTACTACAGCAACTGCTGAAGCTCTTGGTACAACAAGCTCACCTGCAGGTGCTGCTTTTAATGAAATGTCTTTCAGTATTGATAAGACAACAGTTACTGCTAAGACACGTGCTCTAAAAGCTGAGTACACTGTTGAATTAGCACAAGACTTGAAAGCAATTCATGGTCTTGATGCTGAGGCAGAATTGTCAAACATTCTTTCACAAGAATTTATGTTTGAAATCAATCGTGAAGTTATTCGTACAATCTACAAAGTAGCTAAGGTAGGTTCTCCTGCAACCGCTACAGCAGGTACATTTGATCTAGACATCGATTCAAATGGCCGCTGGTCTGTAGAGCGTTTCAAAGGTCTTCTATTTAATATCGAACGCGATGCTAATCACATCGGACAAGATACTCGTAGAGGAAAAGGTAATTTCCTAGTTTGCTCAGCAGATGTAGCTTCCGCATTAGCAATGGCAGGTGTATTAGACTACGCTCCAGCACTCGCTACAAATCTTAATGTAGATGACACAGGCAATACTTTTGCTGGTGTATTGAATGGTCGCTATCGCGTTTATGTTGATCCATATTCAGCAAACCTTGGCGCAACCAATCAATTCTACGTAGTAGGTTATAAGGGTGCTAGCCCATATGACGCAGGTCTTTTCTACTGCCCATATGTTCCTCTACAAATGGTTCGTGCAATCGATCCTAACAGCTTCCAGCCAAAGATTGGCTTTAAGACACGTTATGGTATGATTGCTAACCCATATGTGACTCAGTCTACAGGTGCAATCGATGCTGATACTTTCACAGCAGATCGCAACCAATATTACAGACGTACTAAAGTATTGAATTTGATGTAATCGCCGTTAGAGCGATCTTAAAGAGGATCTTCGGATCCTCTTTTTTACTATTGACACTAAATTAATATCCTTTATAATATATAAAAATAAAGGATAAAAAATGCTGATAGAATTTAATAAATTAGTGACAAGAAGTAATGGTACTTTAAATGGTAAAAGAACAAGTGAGGAATGGTTTAAAAATTCTAATAATCACGATATTCTTAATTGGTTTAATGATCAAACCAAAGATTTAATTAATTATTATGGATTCAGAGAACGAATAGTACTGTTGAATGCCAATCATCGAACGCCCCCTTTATGTCTACAATGTAATTCTCCCGTGAGAGTTGACCAACAAATAATCCATCAATTTTGTTCAACTAAATGTAGTACCAATTCTTTAAAGGTAAGAAGTAAGACTAAAGATTCGCATCTAAAGAGATTTGGAACAGATCATCCAATGCGTAACACTGATATCAAAAATAAATTAAAAACTAAAATGATTGAAAAATATGGTGTTGAATATGCATTACAAGATTTAGGTGTTAGAGAAAAAATAAAAAATACAAATAAGGCAAAATATGGATTTTTGAATCCTATGCAAAATTTAAATGTACGTTCCCAAGCTAAGAATACATTTGATCTAAGATACCGAAACAATCCTGAAAAAATGAAGGAATTGTACGACAAAAGAGTAAATACTAATCTACAAAAATTTAATCGTATCAGTAATACCCAGATACATCTGTCTGATGAAACACTTAAAAAATTAGAAGATAAAAATTGGTTATTAATACAATATGAAACTAAATCTTCTGTAGAAATTGCTGAAGATTTAGATTGTTATTATGGTACTGTAATTAATTATCTAAGAAAATACGGTGCTGAAATTAAAAAATCTAGAAAAGAAAATATAGAAGATGCCTGATTTATTAGATATTGGAATTGTGGGAATATGATTTATCATCTCCTATAAATAATAGTATGGAGGGGTAGATGGCATATACAGCGAATATTAATATTGTCAAAGGTAGTTATCAAAATAACTTGCCCAATACGTATGATTTTCTTAGACCTAATGCGTTTAAGTTTTCTATAAAAGATTTACCAAATATTTCATATACTTGCCAATCTGCGAATCTTCCAGCTATAACAATGGGATTTGCTAATCAACCCACGCCATTTATTGACATTCCTAAAATAGGCGACAAGGTTCAACTTGGAGAATTTTCCATTAGATTTTTGATTTCTGAGGACATGTCGAATTATATGGAATTATATACATGGTTATTCGCAATTGGTTTCCCACAAGATTATACACAATTTAGTAGTTATGTTTCAACCAAACCTAGTAGTTTTCCTTTTATTAGAAATCCTCAGAATGAAACGGAAGTTTTGGCATACTCGGATGGTACTTTGACGATTTTAGACTCGACAAACAATCCTAAAATCAATATAATCTTTAAAGACTTATTTCCAGTATCATTAGAATCACTTGATTTCGATGTAGCAACACAGGAATATAATTATTTTACCGCAATCGCTTCTTTCAAGTATAGAATATTTGATGTAGAAGTACTATAACATTTTGGAGTTATTATGATTGAAGAATTGGATCCATCTGATCTTTTACCCGAATCACAAAAATCAACAGAAGAATCTAAGGAAGAAGGTCCTAAACCAGGTACCCTTTCAATTAGTATTGATGATCTAAGAAAAGAAAAATTATTCATTGCTACTCCATGTTATGGTGGAATGCTTAATGAGGCATATTTCAGATCTGTTATTAGAACATTGACCTTTTTTAACAAACACGATATTCCACTAGCATTTGGTACTATTGCTAATGAGTCATTAGTAACACGTGCTCGTAATGTATTATTGGCATATTTTCTACAATCTAATTATTCTAGATTGTTATTTATTGATGCCGATATTGAATTTCAAGTTACAGATGTTCTTAAACTAATTGCACATGATAAAGATGTTGTAGTTGGTGCATATCCGAAGAAAGGTGTTAATTGGCAGAGAATTAAGGAAGGCATTCGTGCTGATGCTGATAAAGAATTTGATGATAAACAAATTGCAGCTTTAGGTTCGGATTATGCTATTAATTTTAAATTTGTTAATAGAGAAGCTAAACAGATTGCTATCGAACGAGGTCTGATCAAATTACATGATGCTGGAACTGGATTTATGTGCATCAAAAGAACAGCAATAGATAAAATGATTGCAGCATACCCAGAACTAAAATATAATAATGATCTTAATACTAGTGCAGAATTAAATGATTATTTTTATGCTCTTTTTGATACAATGCTTGATCCTAAAGATAAAAGATATCTCTCAGAAGATTATACCTTCTGTCGTAGATGGCAAGACATAGGTGGGGATATTTGGTTAGATCCATCTATTTCATTGAATCATTATGGTACCTTTAACTTTATGGGTAATCCTGCTCAAATTATTCAAGTAGGTTAAAATGAAAATTTCCGAACTACAGCAAATGTGGTCGGAGGATTGTAAAATTGATGAAACAAATCTCGGGCGAGAATCTGCCCGAGTTCCTACTCTACACGCAAAGTATATTAATTTATTATCCTCTACTCGTTTGAATTTGCGTAAAGCCGAATCTGATTATTATAACTGTAGACGAAAAAAATATAGGTATTATCGAGGCGAAATGTCTCGTGATGAATTAGCAGAAGAGGGTTGGCAACAATGGCAAGGAGCAAAACCTTTAAAAAATGAAATAGATGAGTTTCTTCTCGGAGATGCTGATCTTAATTTATTAACAGATAAGGTTGAGTATTTCAAAACAGTATTATATCAATTAGAACAAATTATTCGTTCTATCAATTCAAGAACATGGGACATAAAGTCATCCATTGAATGGCAAAAATTTACTAATGGCTTAATGTAATGGCAGACATTACTATTAGAAATAAGAATCACGTACATCTTATAGTTGATTCTGATCCAAGCATATCACAGGAATTAAATGATTATTTTTCATTTGATGCACCTGGTGCCAAATTTCATCCTCTATACAAAGCTCGTATGTGGGATGGTAAAATTCATTTATTTTCTATGTTTACAAAAGAACTTTATGTGGGACTGAAAGATTATATATCACACTTTGCTAAGGAACGTGATTATTCTATTGATGATATAAATTATATTTATACTAGCGATACAGTTACATATGATGAGGTAAAAGAATTTTGTAATGGTTTAAATGTAGCATCCAAAGGTCAACAAATACAAATAAGAGAATATCAAATAGATGCAGTATATCAAGCGATCAAAGACGGAAGAAAATTATTATTATCGCCGACAGGTTCGGGAAAGTCTCTTATTATCTATTGCCTTATCAGGTGGAATGAACAACACCAAAGACGGCAACTTATCCTTGTACCCACAACTTCACTTGTTGAACAATTATACTCAGACTTTCAAGACTATTCAGGATTGAACGAATGGAGAACAAGTGAGCACTGCCATCGTATATATGGTGGGCATGAAAAGTCTAATCAGTACAATGTTGTTATTAGTACTTGGCAGTCAATTTATAAACTACCCAAAAGTTTCTTTGCAGAATTTCAGGCAATTTACGGAGATGAAGCACATTTATTTAAAGCAAAGAGCCTTACCGGGATCATGCACAAATGTACTGGGATACCCTATAGAGTCGGAACTACAGGTACACTTGATGGAACAAAGACTCATAAACTCGTGCTTGAAGGTTTATTCGGTCCAGTATACAAAGTTACTACAACTAAAAAGTTAATGACTGATAAGACATTAGCTGAACTTAAAATATTCAATATAATTCTAGATTATTCAGATGAAATAAGAAAAACAATAAAAGGTGTGACATATCAAGATGAAATGGATTTTTTAGTACAGTATCCTCCTAGAAATAAATTCATTAGAAATTTGGCACTGAATCAAAAAGGCAATACTCTTGTACTTTTTCAATATGTTGAAAAGCATGGCAAATTGCTTTATGATATGATATGGTCAAAGTGTGGGGATAGACAAGTCTTTTTTGTTTATGGTGGAACAGATACAGAACAACGAGAGTTAGTAAGACAATTGACAGAAAAGGAAAATGATGCTATAATAGTGGCATCGTATGGAACATTCTCAACTGGAGTAAATGTACGTAATCTACATAATATTATTTTTGCTTCTCCCTCCAAATCTCGTATTAGGAATCTACAAAGTATAGGTCGAGGATTAAGAACAAGTGAAACTAAAAATCAATGTAATTTATATGATATTGGTGACGATTTGACTTGGAAAAATAAAAAGAATTATACATTATTACACATGATAGAAAGAATAAAGATATATAATGATGAACATTTCGATTATCGGATGGTAAAGGTACAAATACAATGACACCTCTTAACTACCGTTATTTAAAATTATCTAATGGAGATGCTATCATTTGTGGTACAGATGATGATTTTTCTTCATTGTATGATAAAAAAACAATACATATAGTAGATCCTGTCTGTGTTGATCAAATTAGAATACCTAGAGCAGGATTTATAATAGAATCATTCGTTTTAACACCTTGGATAAAATTAGCTAAAGATAATATTTTTGTATTAAAAACAGATCAAATTATTACTGCTACGGAAGTAAAAGATAGTGTACTTAAAAACTATAAAGAATTTATAGATGATGCTAAGCACGAAGAAGTTAGAGCAGAAATTAATAATACGAACTCTGATACTATTGAAAATAAACTAGCTAATGCCTTAGAAAATTTAATTGATAATTTGGAAGACAACAGTAATGAAAACACGGAAAAAAACGAAAGAATCTACGTCCCAGGATCTAAGACTGTCCACTGAAGAAATCCCAACGTCATCTCACTATATTGATAATAAGAAATTTTATCAATCGTTAGTTGATTATAAGGTATTAGTAGACCAGGCAGCTGCTGAAGGCAAACAACAACCTCAGGTACCTAATTATATAGGTGATTGCTTTATTAAAATAGCAACACACTTGTCTTATAAGTCTAATTTTATTAATTATACTTTTAAAGACGATATGATAAGTGATGGTATAGAAAATTGTTTGACTGCGGTTGCCAAATTTGATCCATCTAAATCAGCTAATCCTTTTGCATACTATACGCAGATAGTTTATTTTGCCTTTATACGTCGTATCCAAAAAGAAAAGAAACAACAGGCAACCAAATATAAAATGATTGAGCATATGGATATTGATTCAATCATTACACAAGAACATGATAGTGGAGAATACACCAATCAATTTTTAGATTATCTCAAAAAACAACTTGATCAGGTAGATATAGAAAAACGAGTCATTAATTTACCTAAAAAGAATAAATTGGCAGAAGAAGAAGTAAAAAATCCTCTTGACATTGATTAAAGTACACTATATAATATGACTCCAACAAAGACAAGTATGTAAGTTTAGGTGATAAAAAATATCTATTTCTATGCAAAAACATATTGACAGGCAAGCAAAAATATATTAACATTTACGAATGGCACTTGGTTAAGG
>Ga0172372_10009341_pt1 | contig 12769 bp, 10 predicted proteins | sample LakKiv5m_2_FD_114544 | JGI IMG/M metagenome (GOLD analysis project Ga0172372, IMG submission 114544) | Freshwater microbial communities from Kabuno Bay, South-Kivu, Congo - kab_092012_9.5m | ecosystem: Environmental > Aquatic > Freshwater > Lake | place: Democratic Republic of the Congo...
GAAATCTGGTTCGCCAGAAAACTGAGCTGTATTAGTTTTTACGTAGCAGCGCCGGAATCGAGCAATTTTTGAGCTGCCGAAAAGCAGCTCTCTCAAAAACCGACTTTTTCAACAGAATCGGCCGATGTCCGCCGTTCGTCATCGGCCGCATGGGTCGGTCGAGAGCTACCCCGCGACTCTGCAACCTTCAACACGCCCATCTCCCTACTTACGCCCCAGCACGTTTGCCCTCTCAAAAGCCTCGCGCTAGACTGACCTGGTCGCGGTAAATGCCGCGGCCGGGTGTAGCAACCTGAGAAAACCAAGGGCGCAGTTGCGCCGTAGCGCACAGTCGGTACTTGTACCGCGCTGTAGCGACGCTATGGCGGACCGTGCGGGGCAGGCTTCGGCCTGGCCGGTTCCCTTGGTTTCCGGTTTGCTACCCCCGTGCGGTCCGCCACCCATAACCGCGTAGCAACGGCGGGTGACGGCTCCTTAACCAAACCAAGGAGCACCAAAATGCGCTATTCCCTTTTTACGCCCGCGCCCCGCCTCGTCGTTTTATCTACTATTGGCTGTTGTGCCACTTCGCGTCGCGAGGTGCGCCATGACTAAGCAGCCTTCCAATCTCCTGCCCTTTCCTTCTACTGCCCGTTCGGGCTATTCGGCAGCCGTTTCGTTGCCTGGTCCACTAGCCGACGCAGAAATGCGCGCCGAGATGATCCGGGGGCTGCTCTGCCAGCTTACCGACAACGGGGGCGCTCAGACCCTCGATCTGCGTGCTCACTTACTGAGCTATGCAGCTCAGGAACTGCTCGACGAGATGGTCGTGCTGTATCGCCGCGCACTTGGGGCGAGTGCGGCGCACGGCTGATTGCTCTGGGCCGCCCGCTGCGGCGGCCAATTCTTTCTTTCGCTGGCATTGTCAACACAGAAAGCCAGTCCCCATGCCAAGCACATTGGTATACGCCGCCACGAAACACCCATGATTATCGCCGAGTTCGGCAATCCAAGTTCTTTTCGCTACTAACGAAACTGCCATAAAATATGGCTGTACCATCCTTTAAAACGAGACGCTCGTGACCCTGACTGATGCGACCATCGCACTTCTTCTTACCGCCAAGCTCCACGGCACGAATGCGGCAGTAAAGGCCACTGCCAAGCGTTGCTCCCAAGCTCTCCCCCGCAGCAAACGCGACCTCATGTTTACCGTGATGAACAGTCGCGAGCCCCTGAAGCTCGTCGGGCACATCGCTCAAAACTTGGACCAATAGCGTCTTCGGTAGCAGTCGGCTGATCCGAGGTCTCGATTCAACTCTCCGTGGCGGAACACCACGCACGGTTACGACAACGTTCGAAATATATGAGGGGCCGACCGCCCGACGGCCCCTCCGGGTGGGCTTCAGGCTTTCAACTGGCGCAGGCCATCGGCCAGAAGCCACAGGGCACGGTTCAGGCGTAGGTCCTGGTCGATGCCCTGCACGGGGCGGGTACGCTGACGGCGTCCGCTATTGCTGCGCCCGACCAGACCGCCACGAATGAGGTTTTCCTGGGTTCGGTTGAACACGCTCCAGAGGTCGGCTCGGTTGTCGTCGAGACGGCGCGGGGCCACCACCTGCCGTTCGGTGATCGGCGCCGGCTTGGCGTGATCGTCATACTTGAGAGCCAGCGCGGCACGGGCGAAGACTTCGGCCTCGCCGCCATCCAGGGTGACGGCGCGCATGGCCTCGCGCGACACCTGCGCCTGCTCGAAACCGTGCAGTACTTGGTAAGCGCCCTCGATCACCTGGGCGGCCACGTCGCCTTTATGCGGCACGCGCGCGTCCGCTACGGTGTCGCCGCAGACTAGGCCGTTCTGGCAGACGAAACGGAACATGCCGGCCAGCATCTGGTAGCTGCTGGTGCCGTCGTGCGAATTCAGCAGGATGATTTCATTGGCCTCGCCTCGGGCATCAATCTGGCTGGCATGACGCAGGCGGATCATGTGCTTGGTGAATTCGCGCCGGTCGTCCCGGCGCACCCGGGTCTGACACACCATGAAGGGCTCGAAGCCCTCGCCGCGCAGCTCCTGCAACAGGGTCGCGGTCGGGATGTAGCTGTAGCGCTCGGAGCGGCTTTCGTGCGGAGCCTCGGCGAAGATGGACGGGGCCACATTGCGAATCTGCTCATCCGACAAGGGGGATTCCGAGCGCAGCACCGGGGAGCGGTACGAGAAGTTGGAAGCAAGTTGCATGGTCGTTCTCCTGACAAGGTTTGCTGTTCAACCCCCACCGGATTCCTAGATTCGGAGCCCGCTTTCGGCTCTTCTGGTGGGGTCGGCACGAACACCTGGGCTGGCCTCGTTGCCACCGTCTTTCCTGAGTTCATCGCCCGCGACGGTCAGGAGCACGCGGACGGGTGCCGTCAAGGAAGCAAGCGCCGGGAGGGTGCGGCCCGCAGGCGCAGCCGAGGACACGGCCCGGCGCGCCTTGAAGGCGCGAGGCCGCGCGCTACAGTCGCGACAAGGTGATGAAGTCAGGGAAAGACGGATCGACAGGCAATGGCCGCAGCATGGGCAACGGCCTTCGCAAGCGCAGCGCGCAGGCCCGGAGCAGCCGGGCCGAAGGCATTAGCCGAGCACAGCGAGGGAACGATGGAAGCCCAAAGGGCGAGACTTGCGCAGCGAGGCTCGATGCGCAGCACGACAGCGCGCCCGGCCATAGGCGGGGATGCCCAAACAGCTGAAGTACCTCAGAGCCGGTCAAGCAATGTGGTTTGGGGTACCGACACACCCAGCAAGGTCAAATAGGCTGAAGCGACTTCAACATAAAGGATGACACATGCCTACAGCGCAGACCACCACCCCGCAGCAAGTCTGCGAAAACATCCTGATCGGCGAAAAGCGCTACAACACCGACCCGCGCCGCGTCTACAGGAACGCGGCCTTCGCGAACCGACTTCTTCAAGGCATTGTTTGCTGCCGTTGAGGAAAACAGCGCACAGAGCGGGGGACCTCTGCCCGACGATTTTCGGCTCAGCGATGGTGTGCTCGCCTCGTTGGCGAATTGCGCGCTGGACTTGGGGCCGGATGAGCTTGCGGACAGCACCTACGTAAAACGACTTCGCCAACGCCTCCGCGACAAGTGATGTGTGCCGGCCGCCTTGAGTGGCGCAGCACAAAGATGGCCGAAGCCCCCTGCAAAGCAGGAAGAGGCATTACGGGCACGCAGCTACCCCAAACGTTCTCACGGACGCAATCAACAACGTCCAGAGTCGTACCAGCTGCAGGCAATACACATATCCGCCCAGGCACGGCGGCCGGATGTGGCAGCCACAACGATCTGTAGCCAGGCGGGTCAGATGCCGCGCTCACGCACTCTTAAGCAGGCTGTGTAAAACGTTTTGCATGGGATACCCTATCACCACGAATCAACGATGAAGCTGCGAACTGAACGATGGGTTTTGAACTACTAGCAGAGCTACGAGACCGCCTACGAGCTGAAAAGGTGCAGGAAAAGGCTGATGCTACGCAGCAGCGTATGCAGAAGCCTTCTCGGAAGACAGAGCCTCGCGAGCAAGATCCTGCGGTGGAAGCGATCTGGCGGTTGCAGAAGCGTTTTCCATTGGCTTTCCCGGTCAGTCCGGCCCCCAAGGTACCCCTAAAGGAAGGGATTCTCCAAGATGCTGAGCAACACCTGGATCTGCTCGGAATAACCAAGGAACAGCTCAAACAAGGCATCGCTATCTGGTGCCGAGGAAGTCGCTACTGGGCATGCATGACGGAGAATGCGCCACGCATGGACCTGAATGGTCAGGCGGTTGGCGTGGTGACGGCGAACCAGGCGCTGCACGCGAAGCAGCAAGCTAAGCGGCAGCGCGGCCAAGCACGACGTAGTCAAAAAAAGCCAAAAGAGCGTATGCCGGATAAGGCCGCCGATTCCGCTGTGGAACGGGTAGCGGATGAAAAACAAGTGGACTCCATGCCGCCCGCATTCGACGGCGCAGCAAAAAAGGGGGCCGAAGCCCCCTGCGGCTAGAGCAAGCCCTGCTCTGCGAACGAAACCGTTGCCTCGCCGCCCACTATGATGTGATCCAGCGTGCGTACATCCACCAGCGCCAGCGCCTCCTTGAGGCGCTGGGTCAGCACCTTGTCCGCCTGGCTTGGCTCTGGATTTCCGCTCGGATGGTTATGCGAGAAGATCACCGCCGCAGCGTTAATCCGCAACGCCTCCTTCACCACTTCGCGCGGATACACCGAAGCCTGATCGATGGTGCCGCGGAACAACTCAACGTACTCAAGCAACCGATGTTTGCTGTCCATGAACAGCGCCGCGAACACCTCGCACTCGAAGCCAACCAGCTTGGTACGCAGGTAGTCCTTGACCAGCTCCGGCGAGGTAAACAAAGCCCCACGCTGGTATTTCTGATCGATCACCTGGCGCGCCACGCTCAGGATCTGATCCACAGAAGCCGGCAGGTAGCGTCCCTGCGCGTCACGCACCAGCAGCGTGGAATCGAACGAGGAAAAGGAAAGTTTCGACATGGTCGTGCTCCGGTTGCTCGGGCGGAATTGCCCGGAACCGGCACCAGCACGGCGCAGCGCAGCTGTCAGGGGTCAACGACGACCGCCAGGACGCCAGCGTGCAAGGCACGCGCAGCCCTTGACGGCGAGAACGCCGTGATACGGTGAAGGGAACAGCAAGACCGCCCCCCATTCCACCCATGCCACGGATCGAGGCAAGCGGAGCGCGCAGGCCCTCAAGGGCCGAAGACATCACGGATCAAAGCCGAATGGCCGCGACCCGGCACGAGGCGCGGGGCGCAGCAGCCCGCGAGCCCGACGGCGGATCGCCGGATGCCTCAAAATGGGAATCCCTCAGACAATAGAGCGAAAACGTGAGGTCGGACGGCGGAAGATCATTTAGCAGCTTTCGGCCAAAACCGGACACTCTAGGGCTCCGCTCAATGCTACACAAAACCCTGCACACCCTCGGCGGAACTGCGCCATGTGCGTTGCAGCCAGCGGGTCCGGCGTGCCGACCGGTTGCGCAGTCTTGCATCGCGGCGCCTCGGTCCCTCGTAGTCGTCGCTCATTTTCTCGGCGCAGACGCAGCCGACTTCAAAGTTCTCGTCCAGATCCGGGTGCTCCAGGATGTGGGCGTAGCGGATCTTCTCGTTACCGCACATCTGGCGGATGGCGTAATCGGTTTCGTCTACTGGGCCGTCAACGGCCCGAAAGTCGACGACGTCAACGCACGTCCACCCCTCTTGTGCGGCGCGCTAGCCGTGTTCCATCGGCTCCCGCTCATGCCTGCTCTCCAATTTCGGAAGCGGTGGGGCGCCCCATCGCCAAACTGCTTGACAAGCAATTACAATATAACAAACATAGCAGACATGACAAAACAAAACGATTTTCCAGCGATACTCCGCGCCACCCGCGCGGCCCTCAATCTGACTCAGGAGCAGCTCGCTGAGCGCCTGGGCGTCTCCTTTGCCACGGTCAACCGATGGGAAGGTGGCGGTAATAAGCCCCAGCGTGCCGCGCAGGAGACCATCCTCGCGCTGGCTCGCGAGGTTGGGGTCGAGGGAACCGAAAGCCCACCGCCCGCTGAAGCGGCGGCTCAGGTGACCCGGCGTCGCACTGGGCGGGCGGCGGCTACGCCCACCACCAAGTCGATGGAGCAGATGCTGTGGGACGCCGCCTGCTCAATCCGGGGCGAGAAGGATGCGGCCAAGTTCAAGGATTACTTGCTGCCGTTGCTCTTCCTGAAGCGCCTGTCCGACGTTTTCGATGATGAGATCGAGCGGCTGGCTGAGGAATACGGCGACCGCGCTACCGCCCTGGAGATTGCCGAGTCGGACCATTCTCTACTGCGCTTCTACCTTCCCCCGGAAGCGCGTTGGGCGGTGATCAGCGGACGCGAGTCTTTCGACTGGCCGCTCGATGACCGTGGCCGCCCGACCGCGCCTCGGGACATCGGCGAGCACCTGACCAAGGCCGTGCGGGCCGTGGTTAAGCAGAACCCGACGCTCTCTGGAGTGATCGACGTGGTGGAATTCGCCGCCGAACGCAACGGCGAGCGCGACATCAACCCCGCGAAGCTGCGCGGCGTGGTCGAGACCTTCTCTGATCCGCGCTACCGCCTCGGCCTTGCCGACGTGCAGCCCGATTTCCTCGGCCGTGCCTACGAATACCTGCTGCGCAAGTTCGCCGAAGGCTCGGGCCAGAGCGCGGGCGAGTTCTTCACCCCGACCGAGGTCGGCTTCCTGATGGCGCACATCCTGCGGCCCAAGCCCGGTGAGACCTGCCACGACTACGCCTGTGGTTCGGCGGGGCTGCTGATCAAGCTCCAGCTTGTCGCCCGCGAACTCGACCCCACCAGCCGCGTGCCGCTCAAGTTGTCCGGCCAGGAGTTGCAGGCCGAGAGCTACGCCGTGGCGCAGATGAACGCCATCATCCACGACATGGAGGTGGAGCTGGCTCGCGGCGACACCATGATCAACCCCAAATTTCGCGAGGCCAGCGGCAAGATTCGTGGGCACGACATCGTGGTGGCCAACCCGATGTGGAACCAGCCGTTCGCGGCGGACCTGTTCGCCAACGATCCGTTCGACCGCTTCCGCACGGCGGGCGGCATCACCAGCGGCAAGGGGGATTGGGCGTGGCTGCAGCACACGCTGGCCTGCCTGGATGATCACGGCCGCGCCGCCGTGGTGCTCGACACCGGCGCGGTGACGCGCGGCTCCGGCTCCAAGAACGAGGACAAGGAACGCAATATCCGCAAGTGGTTCGTTGATCAGGACCTGATCGACGGCGTGATCCTGCTGCCCGAAAACCTCTTCTACAACACCACGGCGGCGGGCGTGATCGTGGTGCTGAACAAGCGCAAGCCGACCGCGCGCAAGGACAAGATCGTCCTGCTCAACGCCAGCCGCCACTTCCAAAAGGGCAAGCCAAAAAACTATCTGCCCGAGGAAGATATACGGTCATTGGCCGCAACGTACGTCAAGGGCGAGCCCGTTGACGGCGAGTTGGCTGTCATCACCAGAACACAGGCAGAAGAGACTGACTACAACCTCAGTCCAAGCAGATGGGTCGGACAGGCTAGTTCAACAGAGTTCGGGTCAGTCAGCGCGTTGGTCAAGAAGCTGACCGCTCTGGATCAAGAGACGCACCGCCTTTCAGCAACCATTTCGAAGCTGCTGGCAGGAGTCGAAGATGAGTCTGTTTGAAGTCGATCTTGGCTCCGGACGGACTTGGAGTCGCGTTGGGGATTCTTATGCGGTCACCAAGAAACCGCGCGGCCTCGATGTCGGTGCGGTAGCCGAAGTTCCATTCTCTGCAATGGAGGCAATTCCGCAAGGTGGTGCCTACGATCCATCCTTTACGATGAGGTCGCCGCAGACAATTACCAGCGGCACGTACTTTGAACGCGGTGACGTACTGGTCGCGAAGATCACGCCTTCATTTGAGAACGGTAAGCAGGCGTTGGCCCGAAGCCTCCCAGCGCCATTCGGATACGCCACTACCGAGGTTATTCCGTTGCACCCAAGCAAGCCAGGGCATGACCCTCGGCTGCTGTTCTTCTATCTCCTGCATCCTGATGTTCGCCACCATGTCGCGGAACGGATGGAGGGTTCTACCGGTCGTCAGCGAGTACCAGAAGGCGTACTGCTCGATTTGCCAATCCCAGAAATCGATCCAGACGATCAATCGGCCATTGCGAATGCCTTGGAGACGATTCACGCCGCTGCTGCCGCTGAACTGAGCGCCGAACAAAACGCAAGCGCCTTGAAGCGTACCGCAATGAACGCTCTCTTTATGCGCGGCTTGCGTAGTGAAGCTCAGCAAGATACCGAGATTGGACCAGTTCCGGCTGGTTGGTTGGTTGAGCGGCTCGGAGTGCATCACTCGGTCGTTTCAGGCGGCACGCCATCGCGGACTAATCCCGCATTTTGGTCGGGAGGCACCATTCCGTGGGTTAAGACTGGAGAAGTGAATTACTGCGTCATTAAGGAAACCGAGGAGCACATTACGTCGCTTGGGATCGAGCAATCCGCCGCCAAATTGCTTCGAGCCGGCACCCTACTGATGGCCATGTATGGACAGGGAGTGACCCGGGGTAAGGTTGCCATCCTAGGTATCGAAGCAGCCTGCAATCAAGCTTGTGCAGCCATCTCACCGAAAGACGACGCGATATTGCCGCGTTATCTGTACCACTTCCTTAGCTGGCGCTATGAGGAAATTCGATCTCTTGCGCATGGCGGTCAACAGCAGAATCTCAACCTCGAAATCGTGCGAGAGCTTCCTGTTGCGTACCCGCAGAGCCTCACAGAGCAGGAAGAGATCTTCACAACACTCGACGCACTCGATCGCAAGATCGATCTGCATCAGCAAAAACGTGGCGTGTTGGAAGAGCTGTTCAAGGCCCTGCTGCACAAGCTGATGACCGGCGAGATCGCCGTGTCGGATCTGGATCTGTCGGCGCTGTCCCCGGTCTCGACGCAACACGCGGAGGTCACGGCATGAGCACGCTCAAGATCAGCGAAGCCGGCACAGTGCAGTTCCCGATGGTGAAGCACGCGGTGGAAATCGGCTGGACTTCAATCACGCCGGAGGATGCACGCACCAAGCGCGGCGGCGAGGCAGGCACCTTCTTCCGCGATGTGCTGGAAGCCAAGCTCGCCGCATTCAATCCCTGGATGTCTGCCGACGCGGTGCGCTCCGTGGTCGAAACCCTGGACGCACTTCCGGCCACCATCGAGGGCAACCGCGAGCTGCTGGCCTGGCTGCGCGGCGAACGCCAGTGGTACGACGAGGCCGAAAAGCGCCATCGGCCCGTCACCGTTATCGACTTTGAGCATGTGGCGGACAACGTCTTTCACGTGACCTGGGAGTGGAAGATCAAGCCACCCGCGCGCAAGGGCAACCGAGCGGACGTGATGTTCGTGGTCAACGGCGTACCGGTGGTGATCGTCGAGCACAAGAACCCGAAAGACGGCGACGCCATCGAGCGCGCGATCAAGCAACTGCGCCGCTACGAGTTGGAAACGCCGGAACTGTTGGCGACCACCCAGCTGTTCAACGTGACGCATTTGCTCGATTACTGGTACGGCGTGACGTGGAACGCCAACCGGCGCGACATGGCGCGCTGGAAACAGGCGCCGGAGGAAACCTACCGCTTTGCGGTGCAAGCCTTCTTCGAGCCGACCGACTTCCTGCGCACCCTGCAGCACTGGATCTTGTTCTACGTGCAGGACGGCGAGACGCGCAAGTCGGTGCTGCGCCAGCACCAGCGGCGCGCCATCGACACAATCCTGGACCGCTGCGCCGACCCAACCAAGACACGCGGCCTGGTGTGGCACACGCAGGGGTCGGGCAAGACTTTCACGCTGCTGACCGCTGCGCGTCAGATCCTGGAGAACAAGGCGCGTTACGCCAATGCGACGGTGATTCTGGTGGTGGACCGCACGGAACTGGAAGGCCAGTTGAAAGGCTGGGTGGAGCGCCTGCTGGGCGAGATGCAGCAGCAGGACATCGCGGTCGAGCGGGCCAACAACAAGGCCAAACTGCAGTCGCTGCTGGACGCCGACTTCCGGGGCTTGATCATCTCGATGATCCACAAGTTCGAGGCCATCCGCAAAGACAGCTGCCTGCGCGACAACGTCTACGTGTTCATCGATGAGGCGCATCGGTCGGTGGCCAAGGACCTCGGCACCTACCTGATGGCGGCCGTGCCCAAGGCCACGATCATCGGCTTCACCGGCACGCCGATCGCGCGCACGGCGCAGGGCGAAGGCACGTTCAAGATATTCGGCACGCAGGATGAGCTGGGCTACCTGGACAAATACTCCATCGCCGAGAGCATCGCCGACGAGACCACGCTGCCCATTAAGCACGTGATGGCGCCAAGCGAGATGACGGTGCCGGCGGAACGGCTGGACAAGGAGTTCTTCGCGCTGGCCGAGAGCGAAGGCGTGACCGATGTCGAGGAGCTGAACAAGGTGCTCGACCGCGCGGTGGGGTTGCGCACCTTTCTGACGGCGGATGACCGCATCGAGAAGGTGGCCACCTTCATCGCCGAGCACTTCAAGGAGAACGTGCTTCCCCTGGGCTACAAGGCCTTCGTGGTTGCCGTTAACCGCGAGGCCTGCGCCAAATACAAGAAGGCGCTGGACAAGCTGCTGCCGCCCGAGTGGAGCGCGCCGGTTTACACGGAGAACTCTGCCGACGTGGTGGACCGGCCGCTGGTGGCCGAGTTGCAGCTTTCCGACGAGGCTGAGGAGCAGGTGCGCCTGCTGTTCAAGAAGCCCGCCGAAAACCCGAAGATCCTGATCGTCACCGACAAGCTGCTTACCGGCTACGACGCGCCGCCTCTGTACTGCCTATACCTCGACAAGCCGATGCGCGATCACGTGCTGCTGCAGTCGATTGCGCGGGTGAACCGGCCCTATGTGGACGCCAATGGCATGCAGAAGCGCGTCGGCCTGGTGGTGGACTTTGTCGGCGTGCTGCGCGAGCTGAAGAAGGCGCTGCAGTTCGACTCCAGCGATGTCAGCGGTGTGATCGAGGATCTCGACGTGCTGTTGCAGGACTTCCTGCAACGCATCGAGCAGGCTAAGAAGGACTACCTGGAGTCAGACGCTGGCGGTACGCCCGACGAGCGGCTGGAGCGCCTGGTGTTTGGCCGCTTCCTGACGCCCGAAGCGCGCAAGACCTTCTTCGAGAGCTACAAGGAGATCGAGGCGCTGTGGGAAATACTCTCGCCCGATCCGGCGCTGCGCGACCATATCGCGACCTACAAGCAGCTCAGTCAGCTCTATGCGGCCGTGCGCAATGCCTACGCCGAAAAAGTCGGGTTCGTGGCTGACCTAGCCTACAAGACCCGCCGCCTGATCGAGGAAAGCGCCGAGCAACATGGTCTTGGGCGATTGACCAAGACTGTGACCTTTGATGTGGCAACCCTGAAGTCGCTGCGCGGCGAGGATGGGGCCGACGAGGGCAAAGTGTTCAACCTTGTGCGCAGTCTGCAGCACGAGATCGACGAGGACCCTGCCGCTGCACCGGTGCTGCAACCGCTGAAGGATCGCGCCGAACGCGTCCTGAAGGATCTGGAAGAGCGCAAGACGACCGGTCTGGCTGCGATGGACCAACTGGCTGCGCTGGCTGCTGAGAAGGAGGCGGCCATGAAGGCGGCGCGTGACAGCGGCCTGTCCGCTCGTGCCTTTGCCGTTGCCTGGGTGCTGCGTGAGGATGCGGCCGTCAAAGCGGCCGGCATCGACCCCATGACACTGGCCAAGGATGCCGAAGAGTTGCTCGGGCGTTTCCCGAATGCCTCGGTCAACGCCGACGAGCAGCGACGGCTGCGTGCGTCGCTCTACAAGCCCCTCCTCGCGCTGGCGCAGGACGAGCGGGCACGGGTCGTCGATCTCGTTGTGCGTTTGCTGCTCACGGAGGGTGGCGAATGAAATCGTCGCAGTACCCGGCGCAGGACTTGCGACGCCGCGCACTGGCTTGGGCGATCAAGCTGAAGGTGAATCCCCGCGTGGTTCGGGTGCAGGAGATGCGAAGGAAGTGGGGTTCCTGTTCATCGGCGGGAACCGTCACCTTGGCCACTGACTTGCTCGACCAGGATGAGCCTTTTCAGGACTACGTCATCGTTCATGAACTGCTTCACCTGCGTTACGCGAACCACGGGAGGATGTTCAAGGCGCTGATGAGCGCACATGTCCCGGGTTGGCGAACGATCGAGCAGCGCCAAATAGGCGATGCAGATGGCGCATCCGTTGCGCGGCTCTTTCGCAAACCGAACGGCCATACCCGATGACGACGCAATAACAAAAGGATCTGCTGCAATGCGCTTCATCGCCGGCCCGCTCAACAAACAACTGCTCCAGAACCTGCTGGGCGAGGTGATTGAATCCTGCACGCGCGTTCGCGCCGCAGTCGCCTATGCCAGTCGCGACAACTTGAAGTTGTTTGAGGCCTGCGCGCAGCACCTGAAGCCGCTGGAGTTCTTTGGCCGCTACGACCACACCGTGGCTGTCGATCCAGCTGTGTTGAAGTGGTTTCTGGATAAGGCCAGCCCGAATTTCGACTGCAAGCTCGTTCCCGACATCCTGCACGCCAAGGTCATCTGGTGGGTGGATGCCGGGGCCTACATTGGGTCTGCCAACCTGTCTGACCGGGCCTGGATATCGAACATCGAAGCGGGCACCTTTCTGCCCCACGACGAACTCGTCGAAACGGGCATGGAGCGTGAGCTGCTGCGCTTTTTTGAGGAAGTGGATGACCGTGCCCGGCCATTGACCAAGGAAATCTACCAAGAGCAGCTGTGCTTGGCGGACCGGCGGTCTGAGTTGTCAAAGCGCGAATACGGACTTGAGCAGCAGTTCGACAAGGACCGCTTGCTGCCGAAGAACCACGGGCTGGTGTTTAGCGACACGAAGCGATCGTCTGAGAAACGCTTCCAGAAATTCGAGCAGGATTGGAACGACACACTGCAGGTGATGCGATCCATCGCATCCAGGGTTTCGGCGCCTGGCGCCAAACCCGACTGGATCGATGCGTCGGTGGCCCCCGGCGTTCAAGCCGACCAATTCCTGCACGCCTACTACTACAAGCAGGTCAAGGATGGAAACCGTCATCCTTACGAGGAGTTCTTCGCCAGGAATTCGAAGAACCCAGAACTGGCGCTGCGCGACGCGCTGGAGTGGTGGCATGACGCCGACTTCGACCACTCGTTCGAAGAACGCACCATTTACGAGTGGTCGCCCCGGCTGCGTGAGTTATTGGCACGCGATCGCATTC
>Ga0172372_10009342_pt1 | contig 12769 bp, 7 predicted proteins | sample LakKiv5m_2_FD_114544 | JGI IMG/M metagenome (GOLD analysis project Ga0172372, IMG submission 114544) | Freshwater microbial communities from Kabuno Bay, South-Kivu, Congo - kab_092012_9.5m | ecosystem: Environmental > Aquatic > Freshwater > Lake | place: Democratic Republic of the Congo...
CGCGGCACGGGCTTCAACGTGCTGATGGAAACGGCAATCTCCGGCCAACCGCTGGTCCTCACCGATGCCGGCCTGACCGGTGTGGGAAACGATACGATCGAAGCCCAGCTCGTCGCCGCTCTGCTGCTCGGCGATGACGGCAGCAACGCGATTGATGCCAGCGGCTGGTCGCGTCCCGCAACGCTCGACGGTGGAGCCGGAAACGACACGCTGCGCGGCGGCAGCGCTCCAGTGACTCTGCTGGGTGGCGACGGAAATGATGTCATCACCGGCGGTACTGCCGATGATCTGCTCCGCGGTGGTGAAGGTAACGACACGATCTCCGGGAACTCAGGGAATGATGTCATCACCGGGGACAACGGAGACGACGTTCTCAACGGCAACAGCGGTCGCGATACGCTGCTCGGTGGAGCAGGCAATGATCGCTTGAATGGTTTTCAGGGGAACGACGTCCTGCTGGGTGAGGCGGGTAATGACACGCTGCTGGGTGCCGCTGGCCGCGATACGCTGCTGGGTGGCGACGGCAACGATTCGCTGGATGGCGGAGCGGACAGCGACACGCTCGCGGGAGGCACCGGCAGTAACTCGCTCATCGGCAGCCCGGACGAGATCGACGAGTCCTTCACGATCGACCTCGACAGCCTGCTGGCCGTGCTCTGACCGGACTCTGATCCCGCTTCGCATTTTTGCTGAACTCCGATGATTCGAGCTTGTGGTCGCCCGCAGTGTGTGACATGCTGTCAAACACTTCGCACACTGGCGGACTCATGCATCTTCACATCGACCCAGGCAGCAACCGGCCGATCATCCGGCAGGTTATCGAGCAGATTCAGTGGCAGATCGTCGGGGGACGGATCAAGCCTGGCGACCGGCTGCCGTCCATTCGCGAACTGTCCCGCGATCTGGGCATCAACCCGACGACTGTGACTCGGATTTATTCCGAGCTGGCGGCGGCGGGAACGATCGTGCTGAGGCAGGGGCAGGGAGCGTTCGTGGCCGAGTCGGCAACGGCTCCGCGAGTCGCGGCTGAAGAGGCGGAACGGCAGGTGGCGGAGCTGGCCTGCACGATGCTGGTCGAAGGACTCAAGCACGGACTGACGAAGCGTCAGATCGACGAAATTGTCTCCGCGGAATTCCGGAAGATCAGGAGCCGGCAGCATGACACCCTGGGCGATTGAAACTCTGCATCTGACGAAACGGTTCGGACGGAAGACGGTCGTGAATGACCTGTCACTCCATATTCCAACCGGATCTGTCACCGGCTTTCTGGGGCCGAACGGAGCCGGCAAAACGACGCTGATCCGGATGCTCGCCGGACACCTGCATGCCACCTCCGGAACGGCGCTCACGCTGGGTTCCGATCCATGGCAGCACGAGACCGCGCTTCGGCAGCGGGTCGGGTACGTCTCGCAGTCGATGAGTCTGCCGGGCTGGATGACGGCGGCACAGGCCATCGCCATGCAGCAGCGCCTCTCTCCGCGCTGGGACCGGAAGCTCGCCGATGATCTGCTGGATGAGTTCGCTCTGCGCAACAGCGGCCCGTTCCGGAAACTGTCCGGAGGGCAGCAGCGCAAACTGATGATTCTGCTGGCTCTGGCGCAGCGACCGGATCTGCTGATCCTGGACGAACCGGCGGCCGGGCTGGATGTCGAAGCGCGGCAGACGTTCCTGAATCAGATCCTGGACATTGCCTGCGACGGGCAGCGGACCGTGTTTCTTTCGTCGCATCTGCTGAGCGATCTGGAACGGATGGTGGACCGCATCACGCTCATTCGAACCGGACGGCTGGTCGTTGATGGTGACCTCGAAACACTGAAGTCCGGCATTCGGAAACTGCAGATCCTCGCCGATGTTCCTGAGCCGTTGCTGCGCGAGCACTTCCACGTGCTGACGTTCCACCAGCCGGCGCTGACGGAAACGATCGCCACGGTCTCGGACTTCGAAGACGCACGCGCGGAGCGATTCATGGCGACGCTGCCTGACCGGGAACTGCTGCGCGTCCATTCGTTCAACCTGGAACAGCTCTATCTGGAGCTGACATCCGGCCCTGCCTCACCGGCGCAGACTTCCCTGGAACGCGAACCGGCCTGTTCCTGATTCGTCACGACCTGATTCGTCACCATCTCAGCTCTTTGCGGAATCGACATGAACACGGCATTCATTCTGTATGACCTGCGCCGGTCGCTGCCGGTGCTGGCCTTCCTACTGTGCGGCCTGACCGGTTTGATTCTACTGATGCCGGGGCCGCTTTCTTCGTCTCCACTCAGCGTGGGACAGGTTGCCGGCGCAGTGGCAGGGCTGCTGCTGGCCATTCGCCTGATGACGGACACCGGAGGGACTCAGTCGTTTGTGTTCTCGCGAGGCATCACGCGACGGCGGCTGTTTCTGCTGCGGCTGCTGACCGGTGCGGCGGTGCTGACGGGAATCTCGCTGGCGATGTGGTTGATGCTGAAGCTGGGCTTCCGCAGTTCGCTGCACCGGCTGCTGTGGATGAGCGATGCCGTCTTCTATCCGATGTCCGCGCGGTTCGAGACATCGGTGGTTGGAGCGTCGCTCAGAACCGGTCTGCATGCGTTCTGCCTGGCGAGCTTCTACATGACGTGGCGCGGGTTGAATTCCCCGGCCCTCAACAACTCCAGCTCCGGCATCGTGAGACTGTTTCTGCTGGAAGCACCGGCGATCCTGGCCTGCCTGTATGTGCTGCTCATGACGACGGCCATGAGCATGGAGTCTCATTTTGCAGAAGGCACCGGTCTTCCTGGAATGGGTCCATCCGGAATGACGCAGACGGCCATGCTGCTGATGCCGTGGATCCCCGCGCTGCTGAGCACTCTGGCGGTGGCCGGAGTCATTCTGAGTGCGAAGCACCTGGAAGCGGAATGACGCCTCTGCTTTTCCCTGATCCTTTCAGGAGTCGATTGATGAATCGCGACAATCCCGCGCAGCGCTGGCTCGTCTGGCCGGTCGCTCTGATGGTGCTGCTGCCACCGCTGCTGATCGGCCTGCTGCATGAAGTGTTCGGACTGCTGCCGGTGTTGAGCGGCGATCGCGCTCAAAGGCTCTGGCCGTGGCTGATCCTGCTGCTGCTCTATCCTCTGCCGCTGGTGGTGGCGCTGCGTTATCGCCGGGTACTTCTCAGTGGCGTGCTGCTGGCGGTCCTGCAGTTCGGACAGTTCGTTGCGGCGGCCTCGCTGCCGGAACTGCCGAAGCAGGTGCTGGTCACGTTCGGCGATCACAACACGGACTCAGGAATCGAAGTCATCTGCAACGATGTGGTGCTGGGGACGACTCCCTTCACGATGTCGGCGGAAGAGTTCCGCGCGAAGGTGCCGGAATGGACTCAACCACCGCCGCAGCCGCGCGTCTCGTACTCGGCCGATCAGAACGGTCTGCCGCACCAGGGCGAGCAGCAGACGTGGTGGCGCTGGACCTGGACTCCGGGCGATCCGTTCGCCTGGCCGATCGACCACAGCCGGATGTCGGCTTCGCACGATGAAGCAAAGCTGCGCGAGCTGATCATGACGGAGCGCTACTGGTGGAAGTTCACGAAGTCCGGATGTCTGGCTCTGCGCTCCATGCGTGCCTTTGGCGGAGGCGGTGGAGGCGGCCGAATCATTCATCTGCAAACGAATCCCGGTCTGCAGGTTCCCGCCGAGCAGAAGATGCGCGACCTGCTCCTGGCCGGATTGAAAGCCGCCGATTACCAGCCCTCGCCGGAGTGGACCGCCTTTCTTCTGAAGTATCGCAACATCCTGCTGGATGACCTGATTCAGGAGTCGCAGCGTGATGCGCGACTGCTGTCGGTTCTCGACCGCATGGCCGATGAACGGTTTGGACTGCCGACCGAACCTGACCTGGACGACAGTCGCGCGGCGCTGGACCGCGCGTTTGAGAATGTCAGTCATCCGGAGAACGACAGGGACGACTGGTTCGCGGGCCGCATCGCGCGGCGCGTCGTGCAGCTTCATCCGCATCTGCTGGTCGAACGTCTGTGGCGGGAACTCGGCGCGTCACCGGGAGACTGGGAACAGAACTACGAAAGTCCGGTTCGTGGCCGGCGCGAACTGCTGCTCGATCTGATCGCGGAATTCCCGCCGCGCGAAGCGTTCGATGTGCTCGTTTATCTGCACGGCCTGCATGAGTCGCAGATGCATGCCCGCTCGGATGCGCGACTGATGATCGCCATCGGCAACAGCGGTCGTCCAGAAGCGGTTTCGATCATCCGCGTCTGGCTGGACCGGCTCTGGGAGAATTCTGGCAGCGACCGGTTCGTTCACGATCACGACCGGGAAGAAACGGTGAAAGCGATGTCCCGCATCTTCATTCCGGAACTGGAAGATCACTTCCGGTATCTGGTCGGGCATCAGATCAAGCCGGATCATTTCAACATGCATGGTCCGCTGCCGGAGTTCATCCGTTCGCGCATTCAACGCGGTGAGAGACTGGATCAGGTGACGGACTGGATCGTCGGCATCGAATCGCTGACCGACGAACAGAAGGCGCGGCTGCTGGCGGAGATTCCTCATGCGGGAGCAGGCCGCTGGCTGGCCGTCATCGCGGACCGCATTGGCGACTACAAACGCGATGAGCTGATGGATGAAGTCACTCGCATGCCGGTCAATCCGCATCATGCGGAGTTCTTCATGAAGACCTGGCTGCGGGCGCATCGACTGCAGCCGGGGCATCTCCGTTCGCACTGGAGCGAGGCGATTCTGCGGCGGGATACGCCGGACGTGCGACCGTTCATTCTGGAGCGACTGAAGGCTCCGGATGCTTCCAGAGAGCAGCCGTTTTCTGAATGGCGCAAGCTCATGGAGCGCGATCGTTATCCGCAGACCGGTTCGCTGGCGCATCTCAACTGGCTGGTTCCTGAACTGAAGGCACTGCCCGCCACCGGTCAGAAACGGGATGTCTGCCTGCATCTGCTGCGCGACATCGGCACGGAAGAATCGCTCGCGCTGCTTCGCGAGTGGGCCGACGATCCGAAGAGCGGCGTTTCATCCCGCGCGAAGCACGTGCTCGCGGAGCCGGAACGCGGCGCGGCCGGGAACACCGGGTTCAGCGAAGAGCAGCGGACACAGCTCCAGGATCTGCTCGCAGGCCGGATCAGGCCGGACGATCTGCTGAAGCCTTTCCCCTCCGCGCGCTGGACAGGCACGAACTACGAACCGGTTCCGGTTCGCTGAATCAGCTTCAGCTTCAGGTTTCAGGGTATCGAATCAATGGCTGCTGATGTACGCTCCACCGTTCGTCCTGCCTCGATTCCGGCTTCGCCCGGCCCTGCCAGTTGCGGCTCTGCCCCCTGCCTGTTCTGCCTGCCTGAGGATGGTTCGCGATGCCTGTTTCCTCGTTGAAATGGTGCCTGCTGTTTCTGCTGACGGTCACTGTCGCGCGCTCGTCCGCGGATGCGGCGGAGCCTTCGCCGGAGCAGGTGGAGTTCTTCGAGCAGAAGATCCGTCCCGTGCTGGTGACGCACTGCCTCGAATGTCACGGCGGCGAAGAGACGGCTCAGGGCAACCTGCGGCTGGACAGTCGCGATGGAATGCGGACCGGCGGCGATTCCGGTCCGGTGCTCGTACCCGGTAAGGCGCGGGACAGTCTGCTGATCAAGGCGCTGCGGTATCAGGATCTGGAGATGCCGCCCAAAGGCCGGCTGCCGGATTCCGTCATCGCGGATTTTGAAGCCTGGATCGGGATGGGTGCTCCCGATCCGCGAACGGATGTCATCGCGAAGAAGCCGGCTGAGATCGACTATCAGACCGGGTTACAGTTCTGGGCCTTTCAGAAACCGGTCCTGCATCAACCGCCGGCCGTGCGGGACGCGGACTGGCCGCTGTCGGACATTGACCGCTTCATTCTTTCAAAGCTGGAAGCGGCGAACCTGCCGCCGGCTCCGCGCGCCGATCGCCGCACGCTCATCCGCCGCGCTTACTTCGATCTGACCGGCCTGCCGCCGTCTCCCGAACAGGTCGATGCCTTCGTAAAGAATCCGGCTCCGGACCAGGACGCGTTTGCGGCTGTTGTGGATGAGCTGCTGCAGTCACCACATTACGGCGAACGCTGGGCACGCTACTGGCTGGACATTGCGCGGTACGGTGAAGATCAGGCGCATACCTTCAAGGCCCGGCTCTATCCGCGCGGTTATCTGTATCGCGACTGGGTGATCAACGCGTTCAATCGCGATCTGCCTTATGACCGCTTTCTGATCGAACAGATTGCAGGCGATCTGCTGAGTGACGACGCCAGGCACGAACGCATCGCGGCGCTGGGCCTGTTCGCGCTGGGACCGGTCTACTACCAGGACAACGGCGAAAAAGACAAAGCGCTGGCCGACGAATGGGACGACCGGATCGACACGCTCATCCGTGGGACTCAGGCTCTCACGATCTCCTGTGCCCGCTGTCACGATCACAAGTACGACCCGGTTTCCATGACCGACTACTACGGACTGATGGGGATCTTCGCGAGCACTCAGTATGAAGAGCGGCCGGCCGTTCCAACGGAAGTGGTCGCCGCCCGCAAAGCCGCCGACGCGGACGTCAACGAGCAGCAGCTCTCCGTCGAACGCTATCTCGGAACGCAGGCCCGCAGCGTTCGCAGCCGGCTGCTGGATGAGATTCCCGCGTATGTGTCCGCGGCCTGGCAGGTGATGGTCCGTCGGATGCCGGGACGCGACGATAAGAAGCACGTGGCCGATGTCGCGAAGCAGAAGAAGCTCAGCGAAGACCTGCTGCGGCGCTGGGTGGACTATCTCGATGAGAAGCCGGGGTCCGGCGCGACGACATCAGAACGCGTCTGGCTCGCTGACTGGCGGACGCTCAAGGCTGAGCTGAAACCCGGCGCGAAGGACGGCAGCGAGAAGCCGGACGGCGAAGACGTTCCCGCATCCGTCACGGCGTTCGCGAGTGCTCTGCAGACAAAGGCCCGTGAGGTCGCGGCGCTGCGCAAGCCTCTGCTGGATCGCTTCGGAGAAGATGCGGCCTTTCTGAAGGACGAAGATCGAGCCGTTGTCGCTGCCGGTCAGATTCCACTCGGCAATCTGTTCGATGATGCGAAGGGAACGCGACTGACGACCGCGCTGGCCTCCGATCCGTTCCGCTCGACAGCCACCGCGCAGAGCCTCGGTGTCGCGCTCGTTCGTCAGGGCTGGGGAACATCCACGTCCATCGCGTCCGGCATCGATTTCAATTTTGAATCGCTCGGCAGCGATGACCGCGCCCACGGGGCCGTGACCAATGACGGCTGGGATACCACTGGCGGCATCCGGACGCTCGGCCGCGGCGCATCGGGCAAGCTCGAACGCACCGAGCAGGGCGTGGGCATGCATGCCAATGCGCTGGTGACCTTCGACCTCAATGAGATCCGGCAGGCGGGATTGATCCCCGCCGATCGCGTTCTCTCGCTGCGGATCGACCGGGCCGGACTGAATGACGACGTGTTCGGATCGAGCGCTCCGAGCGTTCACATGGCGGTCATCGTGTCCCGGCCGCATCGCAACGACAGCGAGTTCGATGCGATTCTCGGCGCGTGGGTCAACGGTGAGCCGGTGAAGGTCAGCGAGAACGATCAGTCGTATTCCATCGCCGGCCCGATCCCCGCGCCGATCAAAGCCGACGGCCGGTTCTTCACTCTGGATGTGCCGCTGCCGCTCGATGCCCGCTATGTCACTCTGGTCGTGACCGGCGCGGCGATGGAGGGAGAAGACAATCCGATCAACAGCGACCATGCGGTCTTCTCCGGCGTGTGTCTGGAGTACGAACCGCAGTCGGAAGACTCGGCGGAACGGCTCGCGCAAAGCACGGCTGATCCCGGTGCGAATGACGCGTTCGACAAGCGCAGTGAGTCCGAGCAGCGCGCGCTGGCGGTGTATTGCTCCGAGCTGTTTTCGGATCGCGGATTGCTGGCCATTCCGGCAAAGGAAGCGGGGAAGTACCTGAGCGGTGATGCGGCCGGTCAGCTCGCCGCGATGCAGGACGATCTCAAGAAGAAGCAGGCGGCGGCCGAGGCCATTCAGGTGCTGATGGCGCATGCGGTCAGCGAAGGGAAGTCCGTCGATATGCCGGTCTATCTGGCCGGCGATCCCCGCAAGAAAGGCCCGCAGGCGCCTCGGTCGTTCCTGGCAGTGATGACCGGTGGCGAACGGCAGCCGTTCGAGGCCACCGGCAGCGGACGAATGGATCTCGCGCGGGCCATCGCTTCGAAAGACAATCCGCTGACCGCGCGTGTGTGGGTCAATCGCATCTGGCTGGGGCACTTCGGTCAGGGGCTGGTCCGCACACCGAGCAACTTCGGCCAGCTGGGCGAACGACCGACTCATCTCGAACTGCTCGACTGGCTGGCGATCCGCTTCATGCAGAGCGGCTGGTCGATGAAGTCACTGCATCGCGACATCATGCTGTCCGCGACGTATCAGCAGAGCAGTTCGGGCGCATCAGCAGCCAACGCGGTTGATCCGGAAAACCGTCTGTTGAGCCGTATGAACCGGCGGCGGCTGGAAGTGGAGCCGTGGCGCGATGCGCTGCTCGCCGTGACCGGCCGGCTTGATCCTTCTCCCGGCGGTCCCTCGCGGGAACTGGGCGACATTAATAACCGCCGGCGCACGCTGTACGGCTTCGTCAGCCGGCATCGGCTCGACGATCTGCTGCGGCTGTTCGACTTCCCGGACCCGAACATCACGGCCGGACAGCGGACCGTGACCACGGTGCCGCTGCAGCAGCTCTTTGTGCTCAACAGCGAATTCATGACGGCTCAGGCGAAGGCGCTGGCTCAGCGACTGACGCGGGAAGGCCCGGATGACGCCGCCCGCATCCGCCGCGCGTATGAGCTGCTCTTCAGTCGCGAACCGCGCGAAGACGAATTGAACGTGGGACTCGAATTCCTGTCCGGGCCGCTGGCAGCCGGTTCGGACCTCTCCGCGCTGGAGCAGTATTCGCTGGCGCTGCTGGGATCGAACGAATTCGCGTTCGTGGATTGAGACTTTCCGGCGCTTCAGAAGAGGCCTTCAACCGACACCAGATCGTGACCCGCGATAACCGCTGAAGGACAGACGATGCACTCCAGAGACTCGATGAACTCAACTGTTGGCCCGGCTTCGCTCTTCTGGTCGCGGCGCGAAATGCTGACGCGATCGGCGGCCGGTTTCGGCATGGTCGGTCTGGCCGGCATGCTGGCGGGAGAACGTTCGGCCGTTGCCGAGTCAGCGGTCAGCGGTGCTCCGCTCGCGCCGCGCGCCGTTCACTTCCCGGCCCGGGCAAAGCATCTGATCTTCCTGTTCATGAACGGCGGTCCCTCACATGTGGACACGCTGGATCCAAAACCGGAACTCGTGAAACAGGCGGGCAAACCGGGACCGGGCGGCAACTTCATGCCTTCGCCGTTCAAGTTCCGGCAGCGCGGCGAAAGCGGCGTGGAGATCAGCGAACTCTATCCGCATCTGGGCGACTGCATCGACGACCTGTGCGTCATCCGTTCGATGTATACGAGCACTCCGAATCATGAACCGGGCCTGTTCATGATGAATTCGGGAACGCAGCAGCCTACCCGGCCGTGCCTGGGTTCGTGGCTGACGTATGGCATGGGCACGGAGAATCAGAATCTGCCGGGCTTCGTGGTGCTCTGTCCCGGCAAGCCCGTGGTGGGACCGGCGCTGTGGTCGAACAGCTTTCTGCCCGGCATCTATCAGGGAACGCACATCAACAACGGGCAGCTCGATCCGAAGAAGGTTATCGGACACATCAACAACGCGCATCTGAACCCCGACGCGCAGCGCCGCGTGCTCGATCTCATGCAGCGACTCAACCGCGATCATCTTTCGTCGCGCGGCACCGATGCGGCGCTCGAAGCCAGAATCGAATCGCTGGAGATGGCGTACCGCATGCAGTTCGAGGCTCAGGAAGCGTTCGACATCAGCCGGGAATCGCAGGCCACGCGCACGCTGTATGGTCCCGGCCAGTTCGCCGATGGCTGCCTGATCGCGCGCCGTCTGGTGGAACGCGGCGTGCGCATGGTCCAGGTGTTTTACGGCAGCGGTCAGCCGTGGGACGCGCACGGCGACATTCAGGATCACGCACGCGATGCGAAGAACAGCGATCAGGCCATCGCCGCGCTGATCCGCGATCTCAAGTCGCGCGGGCTGTTCGATGAAACTCTGATTCTGTGGGGCGGCGAGTTCGGACGGACTCCGACCGCTCAGGGAGCCACCGGCCGCAACCATCACGCGACCGGCTTCAGCGTGTGGCTGGCGGGTGGTGGAGTCAAAGGCGGCATGACCTACGGCGCGACGGACGAACTGGGCGTGAAAGCCATCGACAAACGGATGAGCGTCCACGATCTGCACGCCACGCTGCTGCATCTGATGGGCATCGACCACAAGCGTCTGACGTTCCGCTACTCCGGCCGCGACTTCCGTCTCACCGACGTTCACGGCGAAGTCGCGCACGACATCATCGCCTGAACTCTGACGAAGGGATGATCCGGAACACACAGTAGATATCTGCGGTCCAGAGACAGGGAGGGCGAGGCTCCTGCCGAGCCGGGTTCACGGCTCGGCAGGGGCCTCGTCTTCGAGTAGGAAGCCAGTTTGAAACGTCAGGGTGGCTGTGGTGGAGCGAAGCGACCCCACAGTCTGTTGATTCCGGGAAAGGCGCCTGTGGCCTGACTCCGGCCATCCGGAATCTTTGATCAAACTGCCCCGCTTCCCGACCCCGTGCGGTGCTTTTCAGTAACGGATACAAGCAGCATTGACTCCACTCGGAACCGGCTCACATCCGCGCGGTGTGCCGTATCTCTCAGCGACGGTGACTTCCATGAACTCACATGCGACCGGGTCGTGGTCACGGCGAACAATGCTGCAGACGGTCTCGGCCGGGTTCGGCTGGCTGGCCTTCGCCGGCATGGCCAGCGAAGCGACTGCGAAGGATCGTTCCAGTCCGTTGCAGGAGAAGGTGACTCACTTTCCGGCGCGCGCTCGTCGCGTGATCTTCCTGTGTATGCGCGGCGGTCCGTCTCATATGGAAACGTGGGACGAAAAACCGAAGCTGCTGGCTGATACCGGCCAGCCGGGAAAGCATGGCTCTTCAAAACTGCTCGGTTCGCGGTGGAAGTTTCAGAGGCAGGGTGAGAGCGGTCTGCCGGTGGTCGAACTGCTGCCTGAAACGGGGAAGCTGGTGGATCGGCTGTGCGTGCTGCGCGGGATGCATACCGACAACGAGAATCACCCGCAGGCGCTCGAGCAGATGCATACGGGCAGCTTTCAGTTTGTCCGACCATCGCTCGGGGCCTGGACGCTGTACGGCCTGGGCACGGAGAACCAGAACCTGCCCGGTTTCATTTCGATCAACCCGCTGACCGCCCTCGGCGGACTGCGGTACTACTCCAGCGCGTTCCTTCCGGCGGCGTACTCCGCCACGCTGCTCGGCGATGCAAACCGGCCGGTGAAGAATCCCACGGTCGGCAATCTCGCTCAGACGCGGTTGACGATGGACTCGCAACGCCGACAGCTCGATCTGCTGCAGTCCATGAACCGCGACCTGCTGAGTCAAACGGCCGATCCGCGCGTCGAAGGCCTGATCGAATCGTATGAGCTGGCCTTCCGCATGCAGTCCGCGCTGCCTCAGGTCATGGATCTGAGCGGTGAAACGAAGGAGACGCTGGCCCTGTACGGCGCGGAGAGCGGCCCGACGGAAACCTTCGGCCGGCAGTGCCTGCTGGCTCGGCGCTTTGCGGAAGCCGGAGTCCGCTTTATCGAGATCACGCACACGGACTGGGATCATCACGGCTTTCTGACCAGCGGCATGACGAACAACTGCCGGCAGATCGACCGTCCGATTGCCGGACTGCTGGCGGATCTGGCGCAGCGCGGTCTGCTGGATGACACGCTGGTCGTGTGGGGCGGCGAGTTCGGTCGCACGCCGGACGATCCCACATCGGACGGACGCGGTCACAACAACAAAGGCTTTTCGATGTGGCTGGCCGGCGGCGGAGTGCGCGGCGGATTCGCTTACGGTGCGACCGACGACTACGGCTATGAAGCGATCGACGGCCGGGTCCACACCCACGACCTGCACGCCACCATCCTGCACCTGCTGGGCCTCGATCACGAACGCCTGACCTACCGCCACGGCGGTCGCGACTTCCGCCTGACCGACGTCCACGGCCGTGTCGTGCGCGAGATTCTGAGCTGACAAGGCACCGATTATACTTCTCGCGGTCATGATGAGACGTTGACAAGCTCGAAGCGCCAGCGAGTGCGTCCGGCGTCTTGATCACACTTGCCGGCGCTGCGCGCCTGTCTGAAACGTCTCGCTGTTACCCGCGCGCGGTCTGTCAGTCCCCGCGTATACTCGAACCTTCCCGCTTCCCTCCTGCCGCCGCGTTCGACTCACCTGCCGGAAACCAGATTCATGCGACGACTTCTTCTGTCTGCCTGCTTCGGTCTGCTCCTCAGCCAGTCACACAACCTGATGGCACAGAACGCTCCAACGTTCGAGAAAGACGTGCGCCCGGTGCTCAAGGCGTTCTGCCTGGATTGTCATGGCGGCGGAGAAGAGCTGCAGGGCAGGCTGGATCTGCGGCTCAGGCGGTTCCTCGTCAAAGGCGGCGAGAGCGGTGCGGCGATTGTGCCGGGACATCCGGAACAGAGCCTGCTCATTCAACGGATGAAGTCCGGTGAGATGCCGCCGTCGGAGAAGAAGGTGCCGCCGGAGCAGATCGCGCTGGTGGAACGCTGGATCGCGGGCGGAGCGGTTGTCGGGCGCGATGAACCCGAAGC
>Ga0172372_10009348_pt1 | contig 12767 bp, 12 predicted proteins | sample LakKiv5m_2_FD_114544 | JGI IMG/M metagenome (GOLD analysis project Ga0172372, IMG submission 114544) | Freshwater microbial communities from Kabuno Bay, South-Kivu, Congo - kab_092012_9.5m | ecosystem: Environmental > Aquatic > Freshwater > Lake | place: Democratic Republic of the Congo...
CAGGCCTCCCCGTCGTCGGTGGGGACGTCGGTGGAATCGGACGTGCCCGAATCGACCCCGGTCCGATCCTTCAGGCCGTCGAGGTTGTAGTCCTGGCACCCGGCCAGAGGGAGGAGGAGGAGCAGGCGCGACATCCGCGCTGTCTTAGCACAGGCGTGGCGGTCAGAATTCGACCGAGAGCCGCTCTCCGGGGGTCAGCGAGGTCGCCACCCGCAGGGTGACCGGTACGCCCCACTGGGGCACCGTGGGGTCCGCCAGCCACGCGAGCGGAACCGGCTCCACCGAGGGCCCGACGCTGTGGACGGTCGCGGCCTGGGTCGCTCCGGTGCCCACCCACACCTGGGCGGGGCGCCCGGGAGCGAGCTCGCGGGCCTCGCCGGGATCCACGTACACCACGAGCTCGGAGGTGGAGGGCTCGGTGATGGTCAGGACGGGCAGGCCCGCCTGCACCCACTGCCCCGCGCGGGGGAGGGTCACGTCCACCACCCCGTCGGCGTAGGCGCGGAGCGTGGAGGCCTCGAGCCGGGCGCGGAGCGCGTCGCGCTGCGCCTGGGCCTCGGCGAGGGAGGCCGTAGGCCCGTCGCCGGTGCCCTGCCGCCCCCGGGCGTCTGCCAGCGCGCGCTCCAGCCCGGCCACTTCGGCCTCGCGCGCGGCCGCCGTCGCCGCCGCCGCATCCCGGAGGGTCCGCGTGGCGGCGATCTCGGCCTCGGGGATGCCCACCCCCGGGGCGCTCTGCCGCGCCAGGTCCGCCTCGTGCCCGGCGAGCAGGGCGCGCTCGGATTCGAGCTCGACGCGCGCGGCCAGGAGCCGCCCGCGGAGCTCGTCCACGTCCCGCGCGAAGCGTCGGGCCCGATCGGCGCCCTCCACGCCCAGCGCCTCTTCGGCCGCGAGCACTCCGGCCTCAGCCTGCGCGAGCTCCTGGGCCAGGCCGGGGACCTCGATCACCGCCAGGAGATCCCCCGCCCGCACCGACGCGCCGCCGGTCACCGAGACGTCGGCGAGGCGGCCGCTCTCCGGCGCCAGCACCGGATGCCGCGCCACCACCGCCGATGCGGTGCGGGTCCCGCCCGAGCGGAAGAGCCCCAGCGCGATCACCGCCACGAGCGCGCTCACCCAGACGCCCACGAGCATCAGCGTGCCGCGGAGCGCGTACAGGCGCCGGGAGATGGGGGGGCGGCGTCTCACCACTCCTCCGCCCCTTCCTGGATCGCCACCGTCACCGCCGCGGCCCCCGGCACGGCCCGGAGCGCGCGCACCAGGTCCTCCCGCTCGTCGGGGTGCCAGAGGCGGATCTCGTAGGCGTACTCGGAGGTGTCCGCCCCGCTCTCCCGCAGCCCGACCAGCTCGTGGGTGCGGCACCAGCCGGTGAGCACCTCGGCGAGCGGCGCGTCGATCCCGGCGGCGCCGCGCACCCGGAGCGTCCCCGTGTCCGCCGCGCGCGTGCCGAAGCCGGAGGCGTGCAGCAGCGTGGCCACCCCTCCGATGACCAGCGTCCCCACGGTGGCGACGGCGGCGTGTCCCGCCCCCACGGCGATACCGACCGCGAGCGCGAGGAAGATGAAGGTGGTGTCCCGCGCGTCGCGCACCACGGTGCGGAAGCGGATGATCGCGAGGGCGCCCACCAGGCCGAAGGCCCGGGCGATGCTGTCCCCCACCACCAGCATCACCATCGCCACGATCATCCCGAGCAGGACGATGCTGTGGGTCATGTTGCGGGAGAAGGAGAGGCCGCGGTGGGTCCAGACGTAGAGCCAGGCCACGGCCTGGGCGAGCACGTAGGCGAGGAGCAGCCGCTGCAGCACCGCCACCCCGTCCAGGGGCACGGTCGCGCCGTCTCCGAGGAGGGCGTGGAGGTTCATCCGGCCGCCTCGCCGCGCTCGCCGGCGCCCGCCGCCGTGGCCGACCCGCGCAGCACGTCCACCGCGTGGCGGTACTTCGACATCGACCGCCGCTCGAGCCCGTACTTGCGGATCAGGTCGGCGGTCCAGCTCGGATAGGAACCGGAGTACTTCAGCTCGAGCACCACGAGCCCCTCTACCTCGGGAAGTGGCCACCAGCGCGAGGGCTCCGAGAGATCGGCGGTGGGCGGGGCGCAGCGGATCCGGTCGTCGAAGGTGACGCGCACGTTGCCGCCGTCCTTGGAGAGCCACGCGGACCGACGGTAGGTGACCCATGCGCGTGGGTACGCGCGCCGGCGATCCACCTGGTCCAGGAACGCGTCCAGGCCGGGAGAGCCGGCCCACTCCTCGGGGGCGCGCCCCGCGAAGATGTCGGCCGCGGTGGCTCGCGACACCCGCGCCCGGGTCTTCCACATGGCCTCGCCTTGCCGCGACTTCACCTCCAGGAACATCGGGTCGGCGGGGTCGAAGGTGTAGCACCGCGCGCGGAGCTTGAAACGGGCGTATGCCCCGGCCCGGGTGTCCCGGTAGATGCTCCAGTCGGCCGAGTCGAGGTAGAGCGAGTGCACGTCGTACACCGCCGAGCCGTCCGCGCCGTAGGGATCGGGCTCCATGTGGCGCGGAAGCCAGGACTGGATCGCCGACGCGAGCTCGGGTGCGATCCGGTACTTCACCTCGAAGCGGGTCTTGAGTCTCAGAACGTCACCTGACCGACACAATGTAGGTGGTTGCGGGGGCACGCTGCAAGGGCCCGCGGCGGGTCGCGTCGACGAGCGTACCCCACCGGGGTACACGCCCCGCGATGTCGACGCGCGCCTCGGGCTCGGCTTCTGTCCCGCCACCGGCGGTGTCGCCCGCGATCCTCCGGCTTCTCCCTCGGGTCCACCACCCGCCTGCCGGGGTGCTGCTCATCGGCGCCGAGGCGGCCGCGGCGGCGCTGCACGCCCGCGGGTACCGGGTCCAGCTGGCCGGCTCGGACGTGCTCGAGGTGGACTGGGGTGGCCGCTTCGACCTCCTCTGCGACACCGGCCTCCTGGGCGATCTCGCCCCCACCGCCCGCGATCGCTACTTCGCGGCGGCCTCCTGGGCGCTCCGGCCCGGCGGTCAGCTCTTCGGCGTGGTCCGCGGCGTCGGGGCGAGCGAGCTCATCCACCGCGCCTCGGGCTCGTTCGAGGTGGCGCGCCTGGAACCGGCCCCGGGCGAGTCGGCGGACGCGCTCGAGGTCGTCCTGGTCCGCCGGTAGATGGCGTCGCTCTCCTTCGTCGGGGTCGAGAAGCGCTACGGCGCCGTCCAGGTGCTCCATCGGGTGGACCTCGAGGTGGCCGACGGGGAGCTCTTGGTCCTGGTGGGGCCCTCGGGCTGCGGGAAGAGCACGCTCCTGCGCTGCATCGCGGGGCTCGAGGAGATCACCGGGGGTGAGCTCCGCATCGACGGACGGACCGTCAACGACGTGGCCCCGCGCGACCGGGACGTCGCCATGGTGTTCCAGTCCTACGCGCTCTACCCGCACCTGAGCGTGCACGAAAACATGGCCTTCGCGCTCCGCCTCCGCGGCGTGCCCGACGTCGACGCGCGGGTGCGCGAGGTGGCGGGGATGCTCGGGCTGGAGCCGCTCCTGCACCGCCTTCCGAAGGAGCTCTCGGGCGGGCAGCGGCAGCGGGTGGCGATGGGGCGGGCGATCGTTCGCCGGCCCAAGGTCTTCCTCTTCGACGAGCCCCTCTCCAACCTCGACGCGGCGCTCCGCAACGAGGTGCGGGTGCAGCTCAAGCGGCAGCACGCGCAGCTGCGCACCACCACGGTCTACGTCACCCACGATCAGGTCGAGGCGCTCACCCTCGCCGACCGGATCGTGGTGCTCCACCAGGGGCGGGTGCAGCAGGTGGGGAGCCCGGACGAGCTTTACTTCGACCCGGCCAACCGCTTCGTGGCCGGCTTCCTCGGCAGCCCCTCGATGAACTTCCTGGAGCGCCGCGAGGAGGCGGTGGTGGGGGTGCGCGCCGAGGACGTCGCGATCGTGAGCCAGGGGGGTGAGCTCGCCGAGCTCGAGGTGGTGGAGCGCCTCGGCTACGAGTCCCACCTGCACCTGCGGCTGGGCGGGGAGCGGCTCGTGGCGCGGGTGGAAGGGGCGCCCCCCTCCGGGCCGGTGCGCGTGGAGCTCCGCCGCCTCTACCGATTCGATCGGTCCACGGGCGAGCGACTCCGGTGATCCTCCTCGCCGCTGCCGCGCTCGCCGGCGAGCTCACCGTCTGGCACGCGTGGCGCGGCGCCGAGCGGGACACGCTGGAGCGGCTCCTGGAGGAGTGGTCCCGGGCCCACCCCGAGGCGCCCGCCAACGCGGTCTCCGTCCCCTACGAGACCCTCCCCAACAAGGTCCAGGCCGCGGTGCCGCGGGGGAACGGGCCCGATCTGTTCATCTACGCCCACGAGAAGATCGCGGACTGGTCCGCCCGCGGCGTGATCCTCCCCATGGACCCCGGCGAGGGGGTCTACCCCGCGGCCCGGGCGGCCCTGACCTGGGAGGGCCAGGGCTGGGGCGTCCCGCTCGCCACCAAGTGCCTCGCGCTCTTCCGCAACACCACGCTCGTCCCCGACGCGCCTACCACCACCGACGAGCTCCGCCTCGCCGAGAGCCAGCTGCGCGGCCGCGAGATCTGGGGCTTCGCCTGGGAGGTCACGAGCGCCTACCAGGTCGCTCCCTGGCTGCACGCCTACGGCGGCGGGGTGATGGACGGGGCCGAGGTCCGGCTCGATCGGCCCGAGAACGTGGCCGCGCTGGGCCTGGTCCGCCAGCTCGCCGCCCTCGGGCCGGCCGAGCCCTCCGGGGCGCTCATCACCCAGCTGTTCAACGAAGAACGCGTGGGGATGGTGGTGAACGGCCCGTGGTTCCTGGGCGAGATCGAGGGGGTGGAGTTCGGGGTGTCCCCGCTCCCGGTGGTGTCCGCGACCGGCCGTGCCGCCGCCCCCTACCTGACGGTGGACGCCCTCTTCCTGGCCCGGGAGGGCGCCGAGGCCCGGGCGCTGGCCGCGTGGCTCGGCTCCGAACCGGTGGCCGTCCGCCGCGCCGCCGAGGCGCGCCAGGTCGTGGCCCGACCCATCGAGACCGACGATCCCGTCATCCGCGCCTTCCAGGCCCAGGTGGCCGACGCGGTGCCCATGCCCACCGATCCGGCCTTCGCGCGGCACTGGGAGCCCCTGGCGCGGGCGCTCCGGCGCCTGGATCGGCGGGTGGTGGCGCCCGAGCAGGCCCTCGCCGAGGCCCAGACCGACTACACCATCGTGTCCCGCCCGCTGCCGCCCCCGGCGTCCCCCTGGCCCTGGGTGGGCGCGCTCGCCGCGCTGACCGTCGCCGGGCTCTGGTCCGTGCGCCGGTGGCGCCCGCGGTGGCACCACGCCTACGCCTGGGTGGCCCCCGCCACCCTCGCGGTCGGCGTGCTCACCTTCGTGCCCTTCCTGGTGGGGGCGTCGGTGAGCCTGTTCGAGCGGGACGACCAGGACTGGCGCTTCGTGGGCATCGCGCACTTCCTCGACATCCTGCTGGCCCGGGACTTCCCGCTGTCGAGCCCGCTCAACTTCTGGTCCACGCTGGCGGTCACGGTGGGCTGGACCGTGGCCAACGTGGTGCTGCACGTGGGGATCGGGCTCGGCCTGGCCCTGCTCCTGCGCGAGCCCTGGGTGCGGATGCGGGGGGTGTTCCGCGCCGCGCTCATCCTCCCCTGGGCCATCCCCTCCTACATCACCGCGCTGGCCTGGAAGGGCATGTTCCACCGCCAGTTCGGGGCCATCAACGCGGCGCTGGCGGCGGTCGGGGCCGAGCCGGTGTCCTGGTTCGCGCAGTTCTCCACCGCCTTCGCGGCCAACGTGGCCACCAACACCTGGTTGGGCTTCCCCTTCATGATGGTGGTCACCCTCGGCGCGCTGGCGAGCATCCCGCGGGACCTGGAGGAGGCGGCGGACGTGGACGGGGCCAGCGCCTGGCAGCGCTTCCGACTCGTGACCCTCCCGCTGCTCGCCCCGGCGCTCCTCCCCGCGGTGATCCTCGGGAGCGTCTGGACCTTCAACATGTTCAACGTCATCTACCTGGTGAGCGGCGGTGAGCCCGACGGCTCCACCGACATCCTGGTCTCCCAGGCCTACCGCTGGGCCTTCACCCGCGGGCACCGCATCGGGTACGCGGCCGCGTACGCGGTGATCATCTTCGGAGTGCTCGTCCTGCAGGGGCGCCTGGCCAACCGGCTGGCGGGACGGAGGGTGGTATGAGGCAGCCGGGCACGCTCCGGGTCGTCGTGACCCACCTGGCGCTGGTGGGCCTCACCGGCATCGTGCTCTACCCGGTGTTGTGGGTGGTGAAGCTCGCCCTCACCCCCTCGCAGTGGTTCTCGGTTTCGGCCAACCCCATCCCCACCCGGGTCTCGCTGCAGAACTTCGTGGACGTCACCACCACGCAGGCGGGGGACGGCAGCTGGCTCTTCGCCCGGCAGCTGTTCAACTCCCTGGTGGTGGCCGGGGCGACCGCGGCGGTGGGGGTGGCGCTGGCCGCGACCGCCGCCTACGCGCTCTCGCGCTGGGAGTTCCCGGGGAAGCCGCGCCTGGTGAGCGCCTTCCTCCTCACGCAGATGTTCCCGGGCGTGGTCATGGCCATCCCGCTCTACCTGCTCCTCGACGCGCTGCATCTCCTCGACACCCTGGCCGGCCTCGTGCTGGTCTACTCGACCACCGCGGTGCCCTTCGCCACCTGGAACCTGAAGGGCTGGTTCGACACCGTCCCCCGCGAGCTCGAAGAGGCCGCCATGCTGGACGGGGCATCGCGTTGGGTCACCTTCACCCGGGTCATCCTCCCGCTCGCCCGCCCCGCGCTCGCGGTGACCGGCCTGTTCGCCTTCATGACCGCGTGGAACGAGTTCATCCTCGCCGCCACGCTCATCGGCGACGAGCGGGCGTACACGCTCCCGGTGGTGCTCAACGGCTACGTCGGCGAGTTCTCGGCCGAGTGGGGGCGCTTCTCGGCCGGCGCCATCCTGGTGAGCGTACCGGTGGTCACGCTGTTCTTCTTCCTCCAGAAACAGCTCGTGGAGGGGCTCACCAGCGGGAGCGTGAAGGGCTGAGGCGCCCCGGGCTACCCGGCCCGCACCACCGCCTCCGCCACCCGCACCCCGCCCAGGGCCACCGCCAGGGTGCTCTGCCCGGGGAACACCGAGTCGCCCACGAGCCACAGGCCGGGTCGTGGGGAGACCGGTCCCAGCGAGGTCCAGGCCGCCCATCCCGTGCGGCGCGGCACCCCTCCGACCGCGCCCTCCCGCCGGCGGACGAAGCGCTGGAAGGTGCGCGGGGAGGCGGTGTGCTCGCGCACCACGTCGTCGAGCTCGGGGGCCAGGGCGGAGAGCGTGGCCCGCATCCGGGCCTGGACCGCCGCCACCGTGGCGGCCGGATCCCCCTCCCGCAGGCGCGCGAGCGCGAGGTGGGTCGACGCGGTGAGGACCCGCTCCCCCGGGGCGTCACCCCGCCCGTCCTCGGGGCCACCCACCGAGACGAAGACGTGGTTGCCCTCCACCAGCGGCGCCGCCGGGTCCACCGTGAGGTCCAGGTGGTGCGCCGGCCCGTCCACGCCCCTCACCACCCGGTAGAGCATCACCGCCCCCCAGCCGTCGGCGACCGGGCGGTGCCGCGCGTCGAGGCCGGCGTCTCCACCCAGGAGCCCGGCCAGGTCGGCGGGGAGGAGGTTGGCGACCACCTGCCGCGCCTGCACCTCCCCTTGGCGGGTGTGGAGCGTCCACCCCCCGTCGGGGCCGGGCCGGAGCGACTGGACGCGATCGGCGAAGTGGACCTTCCCTCCGGCACGCTCGATCGCGGTGACCAGCGCCGCCGCCAGGGCGCCCAGGCCGCCGCGGACGTGGCCGGTCCCGCGCCAGTAGTAGTCTATGGCGGCGAGCGCATAGGCGGCCTCTGCCTCGTCGGGGCCGCACTGCACGGTGATCTGGCAGAGGCCGGCCAACCAGGTGCGGAGCGGGGCCCAGTCGTCCAGGCCGTGCCGCCGGAGCACCGCGGAGAGGGGCCGCAGGGCCACCGGGAGGAGGCCCGCGTAGCGGGGGGCGCGCCCGGCGCCACCGGGTCGATCCACTCGACCTCCACGGGGAGGTCCCACTTCTGGATCCAGCTCCCGAAGAGCTGGCCGGGCGCCAGGCCGGAGGAGAGCGTGGCGCCGGCCTCGAACCGGTGCCCGCCCCGCGCGAAGGTGGAGGCGCAGCCGCCCGGGTAGGTCAGCGCCTCGTGCACCTCGACCGGTACGCCCCGTTCGGCGAGCGCAAGGGCGGTCGCGAGGCCGCCGTAGCCGGCGCCGAGGACACGGACGGGGGTGGAATCCACCCGCAGAGGGTGGGCACCACGAGGCCGTCGAACAGGGGGCCTCGGCTACCCGGTCAGGGGTTCGGGGCGGTCCCACTCCCCCCGGGCCCAGGCTCCGCGGGGGTCGGCTCGGGCTCGGGGAGGGCCGGGCCCAGGACGGCGCCCGGCAGCACGGGCTCGGGCACGCAGGTGCAGGTGCCCGACGCGTCCCAGCAGGCCACGCCGTCCACGAGCACCACCGCGTCGTCGGCGCGCAGGGCTCCCGGGCAGACCACCCCGTCTCCCACCGCGAGGACGGCCACCTTGGGGGGCGCCTCCCCCCGCACGGGCACACGCGCCAGGTCGAGGCCGGGGGCGGGCAGCGCGGCGGCGGCGGGACACACCACCAGGGCGGGGCGGACGTACCGCTCCTGCCAGGCGCTCGCCTCCACGAGCGCGCGCGACACGTGATCGGCGCGCTCCACCAGCGGGTCGAGGCGCTCCCCCCACGAGGCGTCCACAAGCGGGCTCACGGTGGGCATGCTCCGGATCCGCTGCACCCGCTCCGCCTCGGCGCGCGCCGACTGGGCGAGCTCGCGCCAGGCGGCGCCGAAGCGCTCGGCGCGCCACCCGATCTCCAGCCGCTCGACGTCGTCACAGGGCCCGGGCGACCCCCCGCTGCGCGGCGGCGGGGGCGGCTTCGCCGGGGTCCGCCGGGTCCACTCGGCCTGGAGTCGGGCCACGGCCACCTGCGCGGCCTCCGCGGAGCTCAGCAGGTCCGCCAGCCGCCGCTCGGCGGCGGTGAGCTCGGGCGCGCCCGGGGCCAGATCGGCGGGGCCGGCGGCGTAGGCGAGGGCGAGCGCGATGGGCAGCACGGCCTCTGGGCTATCCCGGCGCCGGGCGCGTCTCGGTGTCGGCGAGGTACCGCGACTCGAGGGACTCCCCGGCCCGGACGTCGACCACGAGCGCGCCCTCGCCGAGGAGCGTGCGCAACAGCTCGGTCGTCGCCAGCTCGAGCGGGCGGGGGTCGTCGGCGGAGAGCTCCAGCAGCACCTCCGCCGCGCGTCCGGGGGGGAAGGGCGGCGCGAGGCGCACCACCACGCGCCGATCGGCCCGGGTGACGGCGCGCAGCGGCCCCTCGCGCGTGCAGCGCCCCGCGGCGATCACCACCACGTGGTCGCAGAGCTCCTCCACCTCCGCGAGGTTGTGCGAGCTCACGAGCACCGTGCTCCGTCCGCGCCAGGTGGCGAGCGCGTCTCTCAGGTGGCGCGCCTGCGCCGGGTCCAGGCCGCTGGTGGGCTCGTCGAGCAGGACGAGCTCGGGCCGCCCCACCAGCGCGCTCGCCACGGTGACCCGCCTCCGCATCCCGTGGGAGAGCGTGCCCACCCGCGCGTCGGCGCGGTCGCGCAACAACACGGTGTCCAGCACCTCGTCGGTGGCGCGGGAGGCTTCGGCGGCGCCGAGGCCCTGGAGCCGCGCCCAGGTCTCCAGGAGCTGGCGCGGGGTGGACGCCGGGGGGAGCTCGGCGTCCTGGGGCAGGATGCCGACCCGGCCGCGGTGCACCATCACGTCGAAGGGGCCCTGGCCGAGGAGATCCACCGTGCCGGCTTCGGGCGCCAGGAACCCCCCCACGATGGAGAGGGTGGTGGTCTTGCCCGCGCCGTTGGGGCCGAGCAGGCCACAGATGCTGCCGCGGGGCACCTGGAAGTCGAGCCCGTCCAGGGCCACGGCGCGGCCGAAGCGCTTGCGGAGGCCTCGCACCTCCAGGGCGTTCACAGGTTCCTCCGTTGGAACACCGCGAGGCCCAGGGCGAACCACACGAGCCCGATGACGACCCCGTGGAAGGTGGCGCCGACGACCTCCACGGCGGGCTGGCCCCAGTACGCGGTCCAGAGCGCGTTGGGCCACGCGAGGCTGCCCAGGTCCGCCAGTCGCCCGAGGAGGTCCGTGCCCGCGTGGAGCTCGAGCCCCCAGGCCACCACTGGGGAGAGGACGAGGAAGGCGCCGCCGAGGACCCGCGCCACGTGGGGGTTGGCGACCGACATCGAGGCCGCCATGCCCATCCCGGCGAAGGGGAGCGCGTAGAGGAAGCCGAGGGTGGTGCGGACCAGGAGGGTCCAGGCGAGGGCGGCGGGCGGGTTGCCGACCATGAGCACCATGCCCAACGCCCAGGCCAGCCCCACGCCGGCCAGCCCAGCCGCGGCGACCACCGCGAGCTGGCCGAGGAGCTTCCCCATGGCGATGGCGGGCCGGCCGGTCCGCACCAGCAGGTACCGGATGGAGCGCGTGTGGACCTCGCCCGCCACGGCCGGCGAGGTGGCCGCGATCATGACCACCGGGAGGAGGAACATCGCCGCCCCCCCCACCCAGAGCCCCAGCGCCGGCTGGTCCAAGAGCGCCCGTGCCGCCTCCTCGCTCCCGGCCACGCCCTCGATGACGCTCGCGAGCTGGCCGTCCTCCTGCAGCTGCCCGAGCATCGCCCCCGGGGTCCGGGTGGCGGGGACTCCCATGGTCTCCGCGAGCGCACTCTCCATCCGGCCCACGATCTCCGTGAAGACCCACACCGAGAAGCCGAGGCCGAGCAGGTAGGCGGCGACCACCAGCTGGAACAGCCGCGTGCGCGTGGCCCCGCCCAGCTCGTAGCGGGCCACGAGGAGGATGTCGCGCAGCGGGCTCACTCGAAGCCCTTCAGGCCCTCGAGGCGCACGGCGGACGCGAGGGTGTCTCCCGAGACGTAGGAGAAGGGGTCCACCGAGGCGTCGTCCACGCTCGCGTACACGTCCTCGGGCAGGATCTCGCGCATCCGGTCGTCGGCCTCGAGCACGATGTCCAGCGCGTCGGCGCCGAACTCCATCATCTCGCGGCGGTCCACCTCGCCGTTGGCGAGCACCTCCTGCACCATCTCGTCCACCGCCTGCTTCAGGTCGGCGTTCATCCGGTCCATGACCGCGTCCACCTCGGCCACCTGCTCGTCGTCGAGCTCCGCCTGCTCCACCAGGGACTGCAGCGCCTGGGCGCGCCGCGCGTCCAGCCCCGCCTTCAGGGCGGCGACGGTGTCCTCCCGGGTGGCCGGGTCGGCGGGGGCGGGGTCGGGCGCCGGGGCCCCGTCGTCGCCGGGCACGGGGCCGGTGGGCGCGTCCGGGGCGGGCTCGGGATCCGAGGGGGCCTCGGAGCGGGACCCCTCCTCCGGCATCCGGAAGATCTCGGAGAGGCTGCCGGCGCCCCCTTGCCGGCACGGCCGGGCGGCCCGCTTCCGCAGCGTGTCCGCCTCCTCCCGCAGCTCCAGGAGCTCCCCCCGCGGCTGCCACGAGCCCGCCACGATCCCCACCACCAGCGCCACCACCATCGGGACGAAGTACCGCATGCCCCAGACGTAGCGCGCCACGGGCCGGGGCGGACGCCCCTGCGACGCCTCGCGACCGCCGACACACCGCGACACCGCCGCCCCGGGCGGGCCGACCGCCCCCCGGGGAGGATCCGCTTGCGCGCGGCTCTTCAGGCGACGGCATATGGTTTGCTTGTAGGTGCGTCACCGGAGGTCAACCATGTACCGTCTCGTCCTCGCCGCCTCGGCTCTCGTCCTGCTCCCCGCCCGTGCCTGGGCGTGCGGAGGGATGTTCTGCGACAACGTGAACCCGGTGGACCAGGCCGCGGAGCGGATCGTGTTCGGCTTCGAGCCCGACGGCGACGGCTCCGGGATGGGCACCATCACCACCGAGGTGCAGATCGCCTTCACCGGCGAGTCCGACAACTTCGCCTGGGTGGTGCCGGTGTCCAGCGTCCCCGAGCTGTTCACCTCCAACGACGCCCTCTTCACCGTGCTCGCCAACGCCACCCTGCCCATCCACACCCTGGTGTTCGAGGAGTTCGGGACCTGCGACGCGGGCGGGTTCGGGCGGGCCGAGTACGCGATGTCGGACAGCGCGGGCAGCGTCTACGACGGGTCGACCTCGGGTGGCGTGTCGGTGCTGGCGTCGCAGACGGTGGGGCCCTACGACACCGTCATCCTGCAGGCCAACGACAGCAGCGTGCTCGTCGAGTGGCTCCAGACCGAGGGCTACGGCATCCCGGACAACATCGAGCCGGCGGTGCGGCCGTACGTCGCGGCCGAGCAGTACTTCGTGGCCCTGAAGCTCAGCTCCTCGGCCGACACCGGGGACCTCGCTCCCCTCGGGATGCGCTACCGCGGGACCACGGCCTCCATCCCCATCCAGCTCACCGCGGTCGCCACGATCCCCGACCTCCCCCTCGAGGTGTTCGTGCTGGGGCCCTCGCGCGCCGTCCCTGACAACTACCTCCACGTGCGGCTCAACGACGCCTCGATCGACTGGTACGGAGGCGGCCTCAACTACCGGGACGTGGTGCGCCTGGCGGCCGACGAGGCGGGCGGCCAGGCCTTCGCCACGGACTACTCCGGCCCTGCGTCGATCATGGACGGGCGCCTGTGGAGCGTCGGGATGATCGACCTCGGGGACCTCAGGGGGCTGGAGAGCCCTTTCGACTGGATCCAGACCATCAACTTCTCCGGCCTCCCCGCGAGCTCGCAGCTCG
>Ga0172372_10009349_pt1 | contig 12766 bp, 12 predicted proteins | sample LakKiv5m_2_FD_114544 | JGI IMG/M metagenome (GOLD analysis project Ga0172372, IMG submission 114544) | Freshwater microbial communities from Kabuno Bay, South-Kivu, Congo - kab_092012_9.5m | ecosystem: Environmental > Aquatic > Freshwater > Lake | place: Democratic Republic of the Congo...
AAGACGCGGCGAGCGGCGTCGCGTCCCACCGAGAGGATCTTGAGTTCCTGATCCCCCAAGGCCGATGCCATCTGAGTCTGGTGGAAGGGACCGATCAAGTAGGAGAGCTGGGTGTTGATCCGGGATTCGAGAATCGCAGTCGCAGGCACGGGGGTCGAGGTGCTGGGCATCGGGAGTTCGATCCGCGCCTCAAAGCTCAAGCGGGCTTGGGTGTGGCCGGTGCCGACATAATTGAGCCCGATCCCGGGGCCGCGGGGGATGCCAGCCTGCGAGGGGGGGGCGACGATCATCAGTGCAAGGGCGGGGACGACTTTGAACAACAAGGAGCTTAAATTGGGTCGCATGATCCTATACCTCCGGGGAGCTGGGCGCGAACTCCACGGTGCCTAGCATGGGGGCGCGTTTTTGGGCAAGGAGCCTGTCCCCGGAGATCGGGGGCTAACGGCTTTTGCATTCCATGAGATCGAATTTGATCGGATTCGGACCCGAGCGATGGGTGGCTGGCTCAAGGATGAGGGTTCCGGATTGCCAATCCCGGTCCATTTCAAAGAGGCCCGATTCGTTGGAGCAGGAAAGCCACTCGGCTTTGAACAGGCAGTCTTCTTTTTGGAATTCAAGATTCCAAAGGGTTTTGCGACCAGAGCCGGCCTCCGTCAGTACGGCTTGTGTGCGGACATCCTCCCCGGAGTAGGTGTTTTGCAGGGCGAGCTTGTCGCCGGTCCGGGGCAAACACTCGAATCGCCCTTGGCTCCCGCCCATGGCTGGTTACGAGAGCGTAGCACCCAAAGAAACCAAAGTCAGAAAAGACAAGGACAGGGGCTTCATGATTCTTCCTCCACTATTCGGGAGGGAGATATCAGGGAGAGCGCTGCGCAAGTCAGCTGAGAAATATTGCGGGATTCAAGGCTTGGCCAGGACGATGCCCCGGGCTTGAAGCTGGGTCATCAGGTTTTGGGTCGCCACCAGTCGGTGGGAGAGGGAGTTCTTCTCGGCCGCGGTCATTTCAGCCAGGGTCTTCTGGGATCCCTTGGGGATGAACACCGGATCGTAGCCAAATCCATCGCTGCCGCGGGGGGCGTCGGCGATCGTCCCTTCGAGGACGCCGGTTGCCTGCACCATCATGCCTTCGACGACGATGGCGAGGGTCGTGACAAAGCGGGCATTGCGGTTGGATTTGCCGCGGAGTTCTTCGAGAAGTTTTTTGACGTTGGCCTCGTCCTGGGCGCTGCGCGAGCGCTCGCTGGGAGGCAGACTTGCGTAGCGCTGGGTGTGGACTCCGGGCTTGCCATCGAGGGCTTCGACTTCGAGACCTGTATCATCGGCCAAGCAGGGGTAGTGGCAGCCTTGATTGGCGAGGCGTGCTTTGGCAGCTGCGTTCTCTGCGTAGGTGGAGTGCACTTCGGCGAAGCCAAGTTTTGAGGCGTTTCGAAGGACGAATTCCGCCGGAATCAGTTCCAGATCCGGCCAAGCCTTGAGGATGGATTCGAATTCACGGAACTTGTCGACATTCATCGAGGCGAAAACAATCTTGTTCGAGAGACGCATGCTCTCGGTTATCGCCGGAGATTTGCAGTTTTGGCAAGGGGGCGGATTGCTCCGTCCCCGTTCCCTCTCATTCGTAGGTGACTTCGTAAGAGAGCGTGGTGAGTCCGGGGATGTCGCTCGACGTGATCACGCCCGAGTCCAGGTAGGGTTGAAAGAACTCCTGAACCGCCTGCATGTAGAGGACGTTTTCGTCGTCGTCGACACCTCCGCAAGTGGTCGGGTCTGACATGCAAGCCTCCATCGCCGTGAGCGAGGGCACGCAGTCTCCGTCAAATGATTGCAGGAGGCTCATGGTCAAAGTGAGTGCGCCGGTGAGCGGCAGTCCATCCGCCGAGCTCGAAGCCGAAGCGGTCTTGGAGAGCGAACCGGTCTGATTCAGTTCGATATGGGTCTGGCAGGCGGGGTCGTCCCAAAGCGTTCCCGGAGAAGTGGCTCCTGCAAACTGGATGCTGGCCGTGCTGGCGAACCCCGTGGGCAGATTATATCCCGAACCATCGGACGCAATGATATAACCTGCGCCGGATTGGGGGTCGTCGAGCAACAGCCCGACAGGATTGGTCACGGCCGCCTTGAAAAACGTCGGAATTTTGTCGAGCGGAGTGTCGAGGCACCGATTGGTGGCGCCTTCCGTGCAAAAGGTGAGGGTTTTGGCCTGGGTTTCGTAATAGCCCGTGATGGGGTCGGTGCTCACCGTGGAGGTATCGGGCTCGCTGGTGCGATTGCCGAATCGGCAGGCGGATGCGGAGAGAGCCAGAGCCGTCAGGGTGACCGCCAGGCGGACTTGGGGAGTGCTGAATTTATTCGTGATCGGACTCATGGGAAGCCTCCTTGCCTCAGCTTGCGGATCGGCACGGGTGCCTCAGATCTTGAGAGGCAGTTTTTGCCGGGGCAGGGATCCGGATTGCCGCTTGCCGGACCCGAGTTTCGGCGGTAGGCGGGAAGAAACAGAATGGGGTTGGCCCCAAGGAGGATCCACCATGGTCGTGATGAGTCAGTGGTTGAAGCAGTCCCTTGTTGTGACAATCGCCCTTGCGGGTGCGGCCGTGCAGGCTCAGGCCGGAGTCTATGACTCGCTGACCCCCGATCAGCAGAAGAAGATCCAGGCGGGTCAGCAAGTGGTCGTGATGCAGGATGCGCAGGGTTCTCCGTGGCCCAAGCTCTGGGTCTACCAGCGCATCGAAGCGACCCCGGAAGAATCCGCCGCAGTCTTTGCGGATTTCGAGCTCGCCCAGACTTATATCGAGAACATCACCAAATCCAAAATCTCCAAAGTGATCTCCAAGAATACTTTTGAAGTGGACTACAGTCTGTCTGTGCCGCTCCTGTCCGATGAGCACTACACGGTGCGCGACGTGGTCACGAGCTACGACAACGGGCAGTCCTACCACGTCGAGTGGAACTTGGTTCGTGCCACTTCCACCAAGGCTTCGACCGGGTACGCCAAGTTCGAGCGTCTCGGAAACGCGACTCTTGTGGCCTATTACAATTTTGTCGTGCCGGGCGCCTTTGGCGCGGGCCTCGTCAAGGATCGCGCGATGAAGCAAGTGCGTGAAACCGTTGCCGCCACCGGCAAGCAGATTGAAAAAGAGCGCACGGCCAATCGCGGGTTGCTCGAGAAGCAACTCCAAGCGCTGCGCGCGATGGTCAATTAAGCTCCTGCCGATCGAGTGGTCGGCTTTGTCATGAGCCGCTCCGTTTCCTGATTGAGACGGAGCGGTTTTTTATTGTCGTACTGCTCTCGTCTGGAGCGGAACCTTGAGCGCCAGGCGCGGGATTCCGGCCGGCAGGGCTTCGAAAGGAGCGGCCTGCCGCAGTTTTTCGCGAATCTTTCTCAGCGACTCCTCATCGATGGCTTCGCGAAACCCCGAAAGCTCGAGGCGTTCCACCGTGCCGTCCTGCACCAGCCAGAGTCTGAGCTGCAGTCCCCGCTGAGGAAGTTTCTTGATATCATTCAGACCCTCGAGCTCCGACTGGATGCGGAGCCGGGCGCGGCCGGCGTAATCGCGGAGTGCGTCCTCGGACCCGGGCGCGACCGGCGCGGACGTCGCTCCGTCGGATGCCTCGCTGTTCGCGGCTTTCTGCTCCGCCACCCGGGGATTCGGTATTGATATTCCTCCCCGGCTCGACCCTTTTGCAGGTTCGTCTCGGCGTAACCGGGATGCCCTCGGGCCACCCGGGGCAATCATGAATCGGATTTCTCCGCCCTTTTTAGTAACCGGGGTGAGCCCTCCCGTCGCGCTCGAGTCTCCGAGCAATACCGCCGCCGCTCCTGCGTGCAGGGTCAGACTCAGGACCCAGGGGAGGGGCGAGGTCAGTGAAAAAAATCCCGCCGGGCGGATCATAGCGCTGCCAGTTCCTCTACGGATTTTGCCAGAAGCGGCGGGCTCGAAACGAGCTCGGATGCAAGGCGGCTTGCGCACTCGCGTGTGTAGTGATGGCCGGGCAGGATGATGATGTCGGGATCGAGAGTCTTGAGGCGCTGCAGGGTCTGATACATCTGCGCATCGTCGCCCGTGGGAAGATCCGTGCGTCCGCAGTCGCGGATGAACAGCGTATCTCCGGTGAAAAGATAGCTTTCTGTTTGTGTCTCAAGGAGCAGGCAGAGTTCGCCGGCGCTGTGGCCCGGGGCGTGAATCACTTGAAGGGTGTCCGCGGAACCGGGGCCAAGCGGGATCCGGTCACCACACTCGATCGGGCGCACCTTGGAGTGATATTTCTCGGGGAGCCGGTGCAGATCCAGGGGGTGCGCATGAACCGGAAGCTCCGGATACCGCTCAATCAGTCCGGGTACACCTGATATATGATCGTGATGGGTGTGGGTGAGCACGATCCCCACGAGCCGGAGGTCATGGGCAGCGAGTGCCCCGAGGATCGGCTCGAGCTCGCGAGCTGGGTCGATCACAAGAGCGCAGCGCTCTCTCCAGTCCACGATCAGGTACACAAAGTTCCGGTAAGGGCCGCATTCAAACTGGGCCACGGGCTGGCCCGGGTGCGCGCCTTGGGATTCCGACTGAGCCAAGTGAGGGGGGAGTTCGGATGCAGTCATAGGACTGCGGTTAACACGGGACCTGTTGCATGCGATAAGGGAAATTTGACGCGGTGCAATTTTTGATGGTAACGCATGACACCAAGATGGCGGTTCCAGTCTGTCAATCGGCCCGCAGGAGGGTGTTAAGTGTCGAATATCAAACATTTTTTTAGTACTCTGGCTCTTCTGTTGGTCTCGGCTGCCGCTCACGCAGCAGGCCTGCCCCCGATCTTTGCCGAGCGGATCGTCAGCGAAGTCCTCCTGACCAGCAAGCCCGGAGTCCGCATCCTGACCGATGTGACCGCCGTGAATATCGAATATACGACGGAGGCCACTTTGCGCTCCTTCCTGCAGCGCTTGGAGTGGCAGCAAAACTCAGCCTTGCGAGATCGCCTGACCGAAGAATTCCTGCTTCTGGAACGCGAGTTTGGGGAGTTCCGGACTCGCGGTGGCAAGGAGCCCAAACTTGCCGCAGGAGAAGTCATCAGCAAGGAAGAACGCCTGTTTTTGGAAGCCTTTGCGGACCGCGCGCTCAATGTAAGCGCCATCGAGAATCTCTTGCTCCAGTCACACAAGTTTTTTGATATCCCTCAGGGGCGAGCCGATCTGGCCCGCGCCCGCGACCAGTTCCTCCGAGGCGAGGGGAGTGCAAAGCTCGACGGCCCCGAAGTCCCCGGACTCCCGACCGAGCTTGCTGATATCGCAGGGCCCAATTCGCAACTCCCGGATCTCTCGATTCTCGAAGAGGGTTTCAAGTTCAAGATGGCCGAGCGTTTCCGCCTCTACGCGCGCTTTTTCAAGACCTTCGGCCTCTCGGATGCCGATGTGCGCCGCATGTTCGGGCTCGCCGGCAAGACGTTCACCGAAAAAGACCTCGTGATGGTGCGGAAACTCAACCGCTTGCTCGATGTCCTCAATGAGTATTCTCGCATGCGCCTGGTGATCAAAGCGTTTGCGCAGGAGCGTCCGATGCTCTACGAGCGCCTCAATGCCGAGACGGCCGAAGCGACTCGCCAGTACCTCGATGGCATCCTGAGCGAAGCCGATTACCTCGCCGCCCGCAAAGTGGCGGCTGAAAAACTCCGCATGAACGGCATCGTCGCCGATGCCGAGCGCCGCATGCTCAACGTGGTCGTGCGCTGCAAGGAGCTCGGTGGCGGCGCCTTTGCCGGCGTCAAGAATCGCGCTTCGATTGATATCGCCGAAGACAACCTCCGTAAAATCCAGAGCCAGGTCAAGGAGCACACTGCGGCGCTCGAGCGTCTTAAGTCCAAGGAAGCCCAGATCCTCGCGGATCGCGCGATTACCCAGTCGTCCCAGCATCGCGCGGCGCTGGATACGCAGCTTCGCGAAATCTCCCGCTCCAAATTGCGCGAGCAGGCCGATATCGACCTCTGGCGCAAGCGCGAGCGGACCGAAGCCGAGTCCCTCAAGAAAATGTATATCGACTTTGTCGAGGCCTATGATTCACTCTCGATTTTTGTGAACCTGCGGCGTGGCCGGGTGAATAGCGAAGAGGCTCGCGCCTTTGACCTTCCCGACGCATTCGTCCCGAGCACCAACGAGATGCAGGTCTGGAAGGAGTTCTACGATCGCGCACTCTACAATGCCACCCATGAGCTCGTGCTCCACGAGACCAAGGCCTTTTTTGCGGCTCAGGTCGGCGGGACCCGGCAGTTCGTGCGCGGGATGAATGATATGACCGGCAAGTACTTCGGCAAACACTTCACCGACAGCGAACTCGGGCAGGAGTTCCTTGAGTACAATCGCAGCGTGGCGCGCGTCACGATCGAGCGTATGGGCAAGTTCCTCGGACTGACCTTGCCGCCGAGCATCGGCACGTACTATGCCGACAAGCTCTGGGCCTACTTGTTCACGGACAAGATGGAAGTGGATGTCGCGGGCAGTGCCTCATCGGACGCAACAACTGGGGGCACAACGGGCGGTACCACCAGTGGCCAGCCGGGTGGCACCACGGGCAATGGAGAGGATCCGAATTCCACCCCCGCAGCGGACGCACCCCCGCGTCCTCCGCGTCGCTCGACGATCCCGCGCCCTCGGCCGATCCGCCTCGAGGATCCAGCCACTCCAAATGCTCAGCCCACTGCAGGACCCAATTGACGGATCGCCCGTCCGGCGGCACTCTGGATGATATATGATCAAGCGTTTCGCACGGACGAGTCTTTTGTTCTCCTTGGTGCTGGCATCCGCGTTTACGCCCCGTGCGCAGGCTGGAGAGGGTGTGGCGCTCACCGAAACAGTCTTGGTTGCCGATACTCCGGAATCCCTTGTGCGCGAGTGGATCCGGGATTCGCAACTGCAGTCCGTGAGCGAACGGATGCGCTCGGCGAGCGGGTTGTTTGTGGGGCGCCCCTACCTCTCGGACCCGCTGGGTGAGGGGCTTGGCGGGCGCTACGATCAGGATCCCCGGTACCGCTGGGACGGGTTCGATTGCACCACTTTTGTGGAGACGATCATCGCGCTCGCGGGCGCGAGCAGTTTCGAGGACTTTGAGCGCCGGATGGATGGAATCCGATATCTTTCGGGTCGGGTGGACTTCACCATGCGCAATCACTTCCCGAGCTTGGATTGGATTCCCAACAACCAACGGGCAGGATATCTCCTGGACCAAGTGCGAGAAGTAATGGCGGGACGCGAGGGCGAGATTTCGCTTGCGCGCGCCGTGATCGACAAGCCCCGCTGGTACTCGTTCAAGAAAGATTCGCAATTGCAGTTGCGTGAGGAATTGTCTCCGTCCGAGCGTGCGCAGCGGCTGCGCGAGTGGCACGCCGAGGGGCAGGCTTTTCAGGCGGAACAAGCCGAGCTCGAGTACATCCCGTTCTCGAGTTTTTTCCGCGACGGGGAGCCCGATCGGGAGCTTGCCGATCGCATAGCCAGTGGCGCGATTGTCAACATCGTCAGGCCAAACTGGGACCTCACATCACTCATCGGCACGCACATGAATGTGTCCCACCAGATGCTGCTGATCCGGGATGGCGAGGGGCGCGCCTTTCTCCGGCATGCGAGCTCGGTCAGGATGCGGGTCGTGGATCAGGATTTCTTTGAAGTGCTCCGTTCTTATCTCGGGCATCCGACGGCGCGGGGGATCCAGGTCATGCGGGTGCTGCCGCCTTCCCTCTGACGGTGCATCGTCGATATCAATCGGCCGCGCCTCTCACACCGACCAGTCGAGCATCCGCTGCAGGGGGAGAAGTGCCCGAGTGGCTATATCAGCTGGCACCTCGACTTCGGGGCCGTCGTTTTTGAGAGCGTCCCGGATCTTTTCAAGGGTGTTGAGTTTCATGAACGGGCACTCGTTGCACGAGCAGTTGGAGTTGTTGGGCGGGGCCGGAATGAGCTCCTTCGCGGGAGCGCGCTTGCGCATCTGATGGAGGATGCCCTCTTCGGTGGCGACGATGAATTTTTTCTTCGGGCTTTCGATCACGTGCCGGAGCAGCGCCGAAGTGCTTCCGATATACTGAGCTTTGGACAGGAGCGAGGGCTCGCACTCCGGGTGGGCAATGAGCTCGGCGTCCGGGTGATGGACTTGGAGCTCGGCGATCCGGCGCTCCGAAAAAGTTTCATGCACGATGCAGGCGCCCTGCCAGAGGGTGAGTTCGCGCCCCACCTCGCGGGCGACCCAGGCACCGAGGTTGCGGTCCGGTGCAAAGAGGATGGGCTTGTCGGGTCCGTGCTCCTGCAGCACTCGTTTGACGATTTTGACCGCATTGCTGCTCGTGCAGATCACATCCGACTGCGCCTTGATGGCGGCCGAACAGTTGATATAGGTTATGACAAAGTGGTCCGGGTGCGTCTCGCGGAATTTGGCAAACTTGGCGGGGGGGCAGCTGTCCGACAGCGAGCAGCCTGCGCGCAGGTCCGGCATCAGGACCTTGCGCGAGGGATTGAGGATCTTGGCTCCCTCGGCCATGAAGTGCACGCCCGCAAACAGGATCCGATCGGCCTTGGAGTTCTGAGCCGCCCGGGCGAGTTCGAGGCTGTCGCCGATGAAGTCCGCGATATCCTGGATTTCCTCCTCCTGGTAGTAGTGCGCGAGAATGACGGCATTTTTCTCGCGTTTGAGGCGGAGAATATCATCAACCAAGGCATCGGATCCGGGAGTGTATTGAATCATCTTGGGTTGCTCTTCCCATGTAAAACCGCCCCGGAGCAAGAGCCTTGCTGCCGGGGCGGAAGTGGAATTTCAGACCTTGAAACGGGTCCGGTCTCAGGCCGCCTTCTGTTCCGAGGCTTGGGGGGCGCCCGCCAAGCCGGTAGCGGCAGGAGCCAGTGCCGCAAGTTTGGCTTTTTTCTGGCGAATTGCAAAGACCGCGGCTGCCACGCCGCCCAGGAGCGCCACGCTCAGGAGCGGACGGTAGGCGAACCACCCCAGGGCGACCGAGGTCAGCGAGAATACCGTTGCGCACGTGAAGGCGAGAAAGCCCACTCCCATCTCGGCGATATTGCCGAGAAACGGGATGACATCCGCCACCACCGAGATCGGCTTGAAGATCATGCCGATGCCCACGAAGCACAGGAAGAAGCCCAGGCCACGCAGCACCCAAGTCATCGTTTCGTTATCCGACTTCTCGGCGGCAAAAAACTGTTCCTTGCCCAGCACGCCGGCGCGAACCGATTCGAGTTCCCCGCCGTTACTGGTGATATAAGCTCCGATCGTGCCCGAGGTCTGCTTGCCCAAGACGCTCACGGTTTGGAATGGGACTTTTTTGAAAGTCACTTTGACATCGCCGATGTTAGGCGCGGTCGGGGCCATGCCGAAGTAGAAACCGCCCTGATCCAATTGGAACTTGCCGAAGTTGGCTTCGGCGTTCGGGTCGAAGGGCGTTTGCGCGAGCATTTCCGGCGTCAGGCTCACGGACTCTTCGCCCGAAATCCCATTAACCAGGTTGCTTGAGAGTGCGAACGCGCCCAGTTTGACTTCCTTGGCCGGGAAGCTGCCGCTTTTATAGTCAACATTGGCCATGTTGGTGTGGCCATCGGGTTCCTTGAAATTGCTCGAGCTGACGGGGCTCGACACCCATTCCTTGACATAATTGTAGGTGGTGACGGTTTCGGTCCCGCCTCCGAGCTTTTTCTGGGTTTCGCTATTGGTTTTCTCAACCCACTGGTAATAACTCACTTCGCGCTTGATCGCGATGCCATCGGCCGTGAACCCAAAGTCAGGCTCCTGCACCGGTGCAGTGGCCCGGGCTTCGCCGTTGGTGAGGATGAGTTTTCCCTCGTTGGCGCCTTGCACGGCATCGGCGCTCACCGTCACCACCAGGCCCTGGCCCTCGTCCAATGCGCGGGCCCGCTTGACGGCGCGACCTTCGTTCCAAAAAAGCATGCCACAGGATACGGCGGTCAAGCCAAACCCTACGACCACTCCCTTGATGGCGCCACCGATCCGCGAGAACCAGCTTTCTTGTGTCACGACCTTGAATGAATCACTCATTTTTTCCTCGGTTTCTTGGAACTGAAATTTCAAAGGTTTGAAAAGATTCAGGGGCTCGTCGGGTGATGCCGAATTATTCTTGAGGGAATTTGGAGTGAATCCTGAATTTGGGGTTAGACTGATTTCAGTCGGCTTGCAGGAATTGGATTCACAGGAGTCAGGAAAATGACGAGAAACGGCGGAGCCAAGCAGATTATCCTCATCGCTCATGATCACGAAAAACCAGCTCTTGTGCGCTGGGTGCGCGAGCATATCGAATTGCTGAAGGGGCATGAGCTGTCGGCAACCGGAACCACAGGTCTCTGGATCGAGCGGGAATTGGGATTTCCGGTTCAGCGATATCAGAGCGGCCCGCTGGGCGGAGATCAGCAAATCGGCGCCCGGATCACCGAAGGCCTGATCGATATGATCGTGTTCTTCTGGGATCCCTTGCAAGCGCAGCCGCATGACGTGGACGTCAGGGCGCTGCTCAGGCTTGCCGTGCTGTACAATATTCCGATGGCGTGCAATCGCGCGACGGCCGATTTTCTGGTTTCCAGCCCCTGGTTCCAGAGACCCCGGGAGCATCAGCCGGATCAGAGGGTGGGGCAGGGACCTGTGGCGCTCAGTGATCTTCCTGTCTGAGCGGGCATCGGCGATATTCCCCTCATCCGGCGTTCTCGCTCGGGCTGCTCCCGTGCCGTACTTTCATGTACGGCGTGGTCGCCCCCCTCGCTGCGGCCTTGTCTGAGGGGAATCTTGCTCGATGCATCCTGGGTGGCGGTGTTTGCTTGGAGCGGGCATCGGCGATCCAGCTTGCTCGATGCCTTCTGGGTGGCGGTGTTTGCTTGGAGCGGGCATCGGCGATATTCCCCTCATCCGGCGTTCTCGCTCGGGCTGCTCCCGTGCCGTACTTTCATGTACGGCGTGGTCGCTCGGAGTTAGCATCTACCGCTTCTCAAAAAACTCCTGCGCAACCGCAGCCGCCCAGCGGACGCCAAATCCCGTGGTGGTGCTGGTGATCAGGCCCAGGCCCCCTTTGTTCTTGGCGGCCGTGAGATCCAGATGCAGCCACGGGGTCTCCTCGCCGATGAATCGCCCGAGGAAGGTCGCGGCATAGATATGATCACTGTTGGTGCCGTGCGAGCATTGCAGGATATCTGCGATATCACTCTTGAGCTGTTCGGCGTAGTCATCCTCGAACGGGAAGGGCCAGACTCGCTCGCCACTCTCGCGCCCGCAGCGGAGTGCAAGCTCGGCAAGGTCCGCGCGCGGGGTAAACACCGCTCCCATCCGTGTGTCGAGCGCGCGGATCGCAGCCCCCGTCAGGGTTGCGAAGTCCAGGCAGAGGGCGGGCTTTTCGCGGCGGACCAGGGCTAGCGTGTCGGAGAGGACCATGCGGCCCTCGGCGTCCGTGTCGACGACTTCGATCGTGGTGCCGTCGCAAGCGGTGACGACCTCGTTGGCTTTGTAGGCGGTTGGCGATATCAGGTTCTCGGCCAGGGCCAGGTGGGCCGTCACCGCAAAAGGCGCTTTGGTCCGCGCAAAGTGGGTGACCAGGGCGAGGGCGACGGCCGAGCCCGACATGTCCCGATGCATGCCGTTCATGCCGGCGCCGGTCTTGATATTATATCCACCCGTGTCAAAGCAGAGGCCCTTGCCGACGAGCGCGAGTGTTCCCGGCCCGTTGGCGCCGCGGACCTTGCGCGCCGGCTGATAAGCGAGCCTGAGGATGCCCGACTCCGGTGCGGTCTCCGCGCGGGTCACGGCCAAAAACGCGCCGGCTCCGAGGCGCCCAAGTTCGCGGGTGCCGGCAAACTCAGTTTTGAGTCCCGAATCGCGGGCGATCTCAAGCACCAGGTCCCGGTAGGTGCCGGGATTGAGGATGTTGGCGGGTAAATCAATCAGGGTGCGCACGAGGTTATTGGCCTGCCCGAGCGATCGTGCCTGAGCGATGACCTGATCGGCCTCCGGCAGATCGTTCAGAACGTGGATGCGGTGGGGAGCGGGCTGGGATTTTTCGGTCCCGCCCTGGGTTGCTGCAAAGCTCAGGGGCTTCCAGCGCAAAGTTTGCGCAAGAAATGCGAGTGCTTCGAGCGTGCGCTTCTGGAGTTCGATCGGCAAGCCTTGGAGTGAAATCAGGACTGCTGCCTCCGGTTGCTCCTTGCCGCTCTCGAGGACGGTGTGCAGTGGCGCTCCAAACGCGGTATGGAGCGCCCCATGGAGGGCGAAGGTTGATATCGGCGTGGAGGCGTCCAGGCAAAGGACATTGAGCGAGTGTCCTTCGCTCCAGTGGAGGGAGAACGTGCGAGGGGAGCTAGTCTTGCCTGCAGGAGCCGGTGCGGCCTCGGCGTCTCGCCAGTGGTTCCAGCGTGCGAGGATCGCAGCAGTCCAGCAGTCGGCGGGTAGGGCGCTCAACTCAGAAGGGTCTTCCCTGAGTTTGCGTGAGTCGATCACCATCAATTCGTGGAGCCGGGTAGACTTGGAATGGCGCTCCGGACGTTCGCGCGTGGAGTGGATTTCGAGCACGGGTTCGGAGGCCTGGATTTTCTTCCAGAGGGCCTTGGGGGAGGTCGATGCGCCCGAGGAGGATTTTGGGTTTGGTCTGGCAGAGGCCTTGCGACTGTTATTTGCGCTCATTAAGTAAACACCGGGGATAAGCCCGGGCTCCTTTCAGAACCGTACGTGCGCGATTTACGCATACGGCTCTTCATTTTGCGGTTTAACTCAGAAACAAGTCCTGAGGTGATATCTATCAG
>Ga0172372_10009350_pt1 | contig 12765 bp, 8 predicted proteins | sample LakKiv5m_2_FD_114544 | JGI IMG/M metagenome (GOLD analysis project Ga0172372, IMG submission 114544) | Freshwater microbial communities from Kabuno Bay, South-Kivu, Congo - kab_092012_9.5m | ecosystem: Environmental > Aquatic > Freshwater > Lake | place: Democratic Republic of the Congo...
TCGCGAAGCACGCGATCGAGCTCGGCCAGGTCCATCCGGCGTTTCTCGACCGACACCTGGCCATCGGCCTCGACCCCGATGTTCAGCTGGCCCGGCTGGAAATCGCGGCTGGCCGTCGTCGCCACGGGCAGGTCCATCCGGAAGGTCCCGGCCTTCTGGAGCGACAGGGAAACCATCATGAACGACGCGAGGAGGAAGAACATCACGTCGATCAGCGGGATGATCTCGATGCGCGCGCGCCGGGCGGCGACGGGCGTGGACCACTTCGAGCGTCGGCCGCCGTTGAAGGCTGTATTGGAGGTCGATCCGGCCATGCGTCAGGCCTTGAAACGTGCCGGGAAAACCGCGGTGCCGGCGGCGCCTTCCTGGCGGGCCCGGGTGACCATCACCTCGACGTTGGTGGCGGCCGTCTCGAGGTCGAACTGCAACCGGGCAAGGAACTCGTTGAACAGGTTCAGGAAGAAGACGCCGACGATGGCGATGCCCAGGCCGGCAGCCGTTGCAATCAGTGCCTCGCCGATGCCTGTCGAGACCGCTTCCACGGCGAGGTCGCCGGTGACCTTCTTGAACGAGCCCATGATGCCGACGACGGTGCCCAGCAAGCCAAACAACGGAGCGAGGGTGATGCACGTGTCGATCACGACCATGAACCGCCCGGCCTTGCGCAGTTCCACGCCGGCCGCCACCTGCAGCGCCCCGGCCAACGACCCGTGCACATGCGTCAGGCCCTGGTGGATCATCCGCACGACCGGGTCGCCGGAACCCTCCGCCCGCTGGACGGCGGCGACGAAGTCGTGGTTGTCCATCGCCGCGAGCACCTGCTCCAACGCGGCGGGCGAACGGCGTCGGCCCAGTCCAAACCAGAAGACGCTCCGCTCCACGACCACCGCGACCAGCATCAGGGCGACGATCAGGATCGGCCACATGATCGGACCGCCGTCCTCAAACATCTCGACTATCGTGTTCGCCAACATCCTTGGATTCCTTTGCGGGTTGAACTTTCGCGACTGGGTGGACCGTCACACGAGGTCACCGTCCGACGGCCAGTTGGTAGACAAATTCCGTGTGGAGCAACTGGCGCTTCCCGGCGGGAAACCGCCAACGCCGTTTCACCCAGGAAATGGTGTGGTTATCGAGGACGAAGGACCCCGAGGGCACCAGCTTCCGGACCTCTCCCACCCGGCCATCGTCCAGGACCTCGATCTCCAGCTTCACCATGCCTTCGATCCCCTTGCGACGCGCTTCGGGCGGATAGTCCGGATGCGGTGAAACGATGCCCTCGGCGTTGCCATCCCCCACCTTGAACGTGCGGACGCCACTGACGGCCGGGTCGGTTCCGCCGGCCGCGCCTCCCGTGCCAGCGGTTGCTTCCGGCGCGGTCGGGGTCGCGGGTCCGGTGGGTTGGGTCGGCGGAAGGGATGCCGCCTCGGCGCGCAGCACCTCCCGCACCGGAACGGTGACGGGCACGGCGAATGGAACGAGGGAAGGTTCCACCACGGAGACCACCGGTTGGACCACGGGCACGGCAACCTCCGCCTCCAGGGGCTTGGCCATCGCAGGAGCCTCCGGGGCGGCGGGTGCTGCGGGAGACTCAGGCGGCGGGGTGAAATCCACGGGCAACAGGGCGGCTGCCGGCGTGGGGACCGATGGGTGCACGGGGGGCGCCGGATCGCGGATCCCCAGAAGCCCCACGGCGAGGAAGGCGCCACAGACGGCGTTCAACCACAGGATCCCGCGTCCCGATTCCGACCAGGCCCCGGGAAGGCAGGCGCGACCGATCGGCGATCGAAGCTGGTAGCCCCGACCGTCGCCCCCGCTCGCGGTGATTCCGTTCCCATTCATCCGTGTGCACTTCCCGGAAAGTCCGTGTCCGGCACCGTAGGCACGCGGCACCTCGCATCAAGCGCGATGTCGATTGATGAAGACGGTGGAGGCCGGTTTTGGGCCGGAATCCGCGGATATCCGCAATCCGCCCAAAGAATCCCGCAACCCGCCGCCAACTTGGGCAGTGGCGATCTGCCCCGTCGGTCGCCTGCTGAAGCTGCCTGCTTGGGGAAAGGTTTCGGGGAGGCGGGGCCTCGTCGCTTTGGGAAAGGCTCTGGAACGGCGACGAGGACGTCGCCACCCCGTTCCAGGCGGGCCGTGTCAAGGAGCGTCCTCCCCCGTCTTCGGGAAGTCGGGCAACTTGACCGGGTGCGGCTCCACGCGTCACCATGACCCCGATGAAGCACACCCTTCCCCGGCGCGGATTCGTGTCCGCCGCCGTAGCTGGCACCGCCCTCCTGCTGGGCGTGGCCGCGACCTCCCTGGCGCAATCGGAGCCCCGGCCCCCCATCGGATTCACCGCATTGTTCAATGGGCGCGACCTGATGGGCTGGCGCGGTGGTGACACCTTTGATTACCGCAAGCTGATGGCCATGCCCGAGGCCGAGCGGTCGAAGATGATCGAGAAGTGGACCGCCTCGATGCACGAGGTCAACCCCAAGACCGGGAAGCCGCATTGGTACGTCGAGAACGGGGAATTGGTGAACGATGGCTTTGGCGCGTACGCCTCCACGGACACGCCGTACGGCGACTTCGAGTTCATGGTGGATTACAAGACCGTGCCCAAGGCCGACTCCGGCATCTACCTGCGCGGCGTTCCCCAGGTCCAGATCTGGGACCATACCGAGGCGGATCCACAGAACCTCGGTCGCGCGAAGGGCTCCGGCGGGCTCTGGAACAACTCCCCCGGCAAGCCCGGCAAGGATCCCCTCGTCCTCGCCGACAAGCCGTTTGGCGAATGGAACAGCTTCCGCACGCTGATGGTCGGTTCCCGCGTTTCCGTCTGGCTCAACGGGCAGGCCGTGGTCGACCACGCTGTCCTGGAGAACTATTACGACCGCAAGGTTCCCGTTCCCGCGGCGGGTCCCATCCGGCTCCAGACCCACGGCGGCGAGATCCGCTGGCGGAACATCTTCCTGCGTCCGATCGCCGGCGAGGAAGCAAACTCAATCCTCTCGCGCAAGGGCGAGGACCCGGGCTTCACGACGATCTTCAACGGGAAGGATTTCACGGGCTGGGATGGACCGCTCGACAACTACGAGATCGTCGACGGCGCCATCCGCTGCAAGGCGCACAAGGGCGGCACGATCTTCACCAAGGAGCAGTACGGTGACTTCGTGGTCCGGCTCGAATTCAAGGTGCCGCCCGGCGGCAACAACGGCCTCGCCATCCGGTACCCGGGCAGCGGGGACACGGCCTACGCCGGGATGTGCGAACTCCAGGTCCTCGACGAGAACTACGAGACGGTGACCAAGTCCAAGCTCGACCCGCGCCAGGTCCACGGTTCCGCGTACGGCATGCTGCCCGCCCACCGTGGCTACCAGCGCCCGGCCGGCGAGTGGAACTTCCAGGAGGTCACGGTCAAGGGCTCCCGCATCACCGTTGAACTCAATGGCACGGTGATCCTCGACGGCGACGTCGGCCCCGTGAAGGAGTTCATGGCGAACTCGCCGCATCCGGGCAAGGATCGCACCACGGGTCACTTCGGATTTGCCGGACACAGCGACCCCGTGTCGTTCCGCAACATCCGCATCCGCAAGCTCTGATCCACCAGCGGCCCGGCAGGAACGCCGGGCACGAACCCAGGGGACCGGTTTCGACCGGTCCCCTTTTCGTTTTCAGGTTGGGAGCCCTCCACCCCTGCCTCGTGACCTCGTCAGCTACCCTCCCTCATGTAGCAGACGACGTGAGGAGGCTGAGGTTCAACCACTGCCTCGTGACCTCGTCAGCTACCCACTTCATCGTAGCAGACGACGTGAGGAGGCTGGGTTCAACCACTGCCTCGTGACCTCGTCAGCCACATTGGGGATTCAAGGCATCCTTCGGCTCGCGAAATCAACGGCCCGCGTCTCCGACCAGTAGCTGCCATCGCCGCCAAAGGTCGCGAACCCGACGTGCCCGCCGTGATCCGGAACTTCGAGATGGAACCACGGACTGTCGCGCGCGACCTCCCGCGGATAGCACCCAGCGCTGAGGAAGGGATCGTCCGCGGCGTTGATCAAGAGTGCGGGCACCTTCAGCCCACCGAGATATCCCAGCGATGAACTGCGCGCCCAATAGTCCTCGGCGTCGCGGTAGCCGTGAAGCGGAGCGGTGTACCGGTCATCGAAATCCCGGAAGGTCCGGATCGCGCGGTAGCCCTCCATGGACAATCGCCCGGGGAACTGTCGGGACTTTGCTTCCATGCGCACCCGCAGGTCGGAGAGGAATCGGCTCATGTAGATCCGGTTCCCGGGTTGGGCCATGCTTTCCGCCGAGCCCTTGAGGTCGCAGGGAACGGAGAACGCCACCCCGGCGCGGACCGATGCGGGCACGCGATCTCCCAGTTCGCCGAGGTACTTCAGTGTGAGGTTTCCCCCGAGGCTGAATCCGACCAGCACCACCTCGTCGTAGCCCTCGGCGGCCACCGCCTCCACCACGGCACCGAGATCACCGGAAGCGCCACTGTGGGTGAATGCCAACCGCCGGTTGGGTTCCCCGGAACAACCGCGGAAATTCCAGGCCGAGGCGTCCCACCCTGCCCGGTTGAAGGCCCGGACCATTCCCAGGACGTACGCCCGGCGACTGTGCCCTTCCAATCCGTGCGAGATCACGACCGCCTTGCGTGCGCCGACCCGCGATTGGTCGACGTCCACGAAGTCGCCATCCGGCAACTCCACGCGTCGCCGGCCGTATTCAACCCCGTCCACGCGACGCGACAGGCTTGGATACATGGTGGCGGCATGACCTTCGCGCAAAAGGCGGGGGGCGATGTAGGAGCTTTTCTCGACCAATGGCATGGGTCGCGGGGCTCCGGCAATCAGCGCCACGGGGTGACCAGCTTCTCCGCGGGCTCGCGGAGCGAACCCTGAGGCAACGTCCGGGCGATGCGCCGTGCCGCCTCGCGTTGGTCGCTGGCCCCGAGGATGGCGGTATAGGCCACGCGGAACCGGACGGGCATCGACTCGGCGTCCGTCAGTCCTTCCTCGATCGTGGTGAGGGCGCGGCTCGTGTCGCCGCTTCTCCATCGGGCGAGGGCCAGCGCCGCGCGGAGACTGACATCGTCCGGCTTCGCTGCGGCCAGACGGGTCGCCTCGGTCAGGGCCCAGGTTGTGTTCTCACCGGCGAGGAGTTCCAGCCATAGACGCTCTGCGATGACGGCATCCTCCCCCGGCAGCGCGGCGTTGAGCTTCCGCAGCGTCATCAACGCCTGGGTTGGATCCGGATCCTTCTCCAGCAACCGCAGGATCTGCCGACCGTTCATCAGCGCCCGACCCGGGGCATCCATCCCGATCTGCAAGGCCTGCACGGCGACATCCGTCAACCCATGCCGCTCAGCCTCACGCGCCACGAAGGGAGCGATCAGCTGGATCCGGGTGGCCCCGGAATCGAGAGCTCCCCGAAAGGCGCGCTCCGCCTCCTCGCGCCTTCCGCGCTTCGCCGCAAGGGCGCCCTCCGCTGCCGAACGCATTCCTGGATCCAGCACGCTCCCGGGATCGTCAAGGACCCGACGCAGTTCCTCGTCGCGTCCGGTGGACACCAGGTAATCCAGCTGGCCTGCCATCAGCAACAGGTTGGTCCGGCAACGATCGCTGGGGAGGAAAGGCCCGGCAGATTCCAATGCGCCCACATCGGTCAGCCAGAGCACGAGTTCGCACACATCCGCGACGGGAGCATTGGTGGGAACGGTTGAAGTGACCCGGGAGATGACTTCCTGCCGACGCTCGGGATGCGCCACCAATTGCAATCGCCCGCGGAGGAGATCGACGCCTGGAGCATTGGTTCCGCCCGCGTTGCCGAGGACCCGGGACAGGGTCTCCGCGTCCATCGGTGAAAGCAGGGAATGCCCCAACAGGATCGAGGTCGCAGAAGGCTGGATTGCCGACGGCACCAGGGCCACGCCCCACAGGATGCGACGTCCTTCCTCGCGGGACTTTGGATCTCCGGAGAGCAGCAGCAGGTCGGCGAGTTCCACCTCGGCTTCGGTATCGCCGGGGAACCTTGCCACCACCATGCGGGCCAGGGCCACGGCCTGCCGGATGTCCCCGAGGTTCCGGACATGACGCTGGAGCAACCGCCAGACGTGGCGATCCTGGGGGGATTCCTTCACCAGAGCCTCCAGCAAGGGCCTCGCGACATCGGTGCGTCCCATCCGCACGGCCAACTCGGCCACTTCCTGCCGTTCGGAAGGGAGAGCCTTTCCGGTGGCCAGATAGGATTGCCAATACGCCAGCGCCTCGGGACGCATGCCCCCCGCGCTGATCCGGCCCGCGAGCCGCAGTGAAGTCGGCTCCGCCGGGGCCAATTCCAGCGCCAGACGGGCCTGTCTGGCGGCATCGTCAAGCCGACCGGCAGCAAGATGGCCTTCGCCGAGGGCGGCCGCCCGACGCGCGCGCAGCGCCTTCAATTGATGATATGCGGGCTTCGCCGCGGCGGCGATGCCGAGTCCCACCACGAGGACACCCACCGTCCAAAGGAGGAACTTCTTCGAGCGCCCGATCCGCCGCGTCCCGCCGGAGGATGGGGTCGGAATTGGAGACTTGTCGGCTGGAGAACTCATGCCCGGGCAGGGTCAACGCGCACGCTCGATGGACGCGCTCCGCGTATAGATGCGCGGGAGCGCCTGACGCGCCACTTCCAGCGGCGGTTCCCCCTTGTCGTACGGCACCATGATGGAAACGAGCTCGATGCCGAGCATATGGCGCGCCGTGGGCGTCCATCCGTATTGTTCCGGCAACGCAGTCAACTTGTCGGAGAAATCGAAGGGCACGGGTTCGCCATTCCGCCAGACGCCCCACAGCATGAGTGCGCGGACCGTCTTGCCGGGAGATTCCTGGCGCCAGAACTTGAACGTCACGAACTTCAACGGATGCCCCGAAATCTCCACGGTGGTCTCCCCCACATCGCCCTCGGCCTGCCAGCCCGAGCCGGGCATGCACACGTCCGGCCGGTGATGGAGTGCCGTGCGGCTCATCGCCGAGGGCTTCCAGAAAAGGTGTGAACTGCTGACGAATCCCAGTGGAGCGGAGCTCTCGCGCCGCACGATCGAGTCGCCTTGGGTGGCTCCGAGTTGCGCCCAGACATCCCCGGCGAACTCCTTCTTCTCGTTGCCACTCTTGGGATCCAGGATGGCCGTGAACGCCGGCGCCTTCTGCGGATTGGCCTGGAACTCGAGGACCTTGTACCAGCCGTGTACGGTCAGGAACATCGCCAGCGTGATGCCGAACAGGGGTCGGAAGTCCGGGACATGCTCCCAACTCAGCTGGGAGATCCGATCCGACCAGGAACCGACGTCGGATCGCGGCCAGATGCCGGCCCTGCCGCGGGCAAACCACATGCCGAGCAGGAAGATCAGGGCGTACAGGGAGTACATGGCGATGTTGCCAACCATGTCGTGCTTCGCGTGCATGGCATCCGACCCGCTCTTTTCCACGATCCAGCAGAGGACGAAGGTGCGGGCCAGATTGCTGAAGAGGGCCAGCAGGACGGCGGAAACAACGAGGACGCCGCGGTGGATCCGCCGCAACCACATCAACTCGCCGACGGCGAGGCTGACCATCAGACCGGATTGCAGGGAGCGGATGCCGCTGCAGGCCTCGACGATGCCGACGGTGCCATTCGTCAATTCGAGCACGGCGCCCCGTGCGGTCACGGGGACGTCCAACCAGAGGAGCAGCTCATGCAACACCTGCGCGACGCCGATCATGAGGTTCTGCTGGAGCGGATGGGCGATCTTCGCCGGCCACGGCACGGCCGTCAGGAAGAACAGCAAAGGAAACAGGGTCACCATCAACAGGCGTCGGCCGCCCAACCACCACGCGCCCGCCATCGAGAAGGCCACCTTCGCGAGGTTGATCGCCCACAGCACGATCCCGGATTGCTGGTATTCCTCGCGATAGACTTCCAACGGGAAAAGCGCCAGGCCGGGCAAGGCGATGAGCCATGGATTGATCCGCCAGGTGGATCTGCCTTCCTGCCCGCATTGGACCCAGAATTCCGCCGTCTGGCTTCCCAGGCGCATCCACAGGAACAGGAACATCCCCACTGGAACGAACCAGCCGTAGGCATAGTTGTCGTCACGCAGCCAGTAGGGAACGCAGATCAGGATGGACCACACCCACAGGACCGCTTCGAGCAGGGTGAATGCCCAGTTCATCCGGAGCTTGGCTACCGGGACCGCAACCCCGCTCCCAACCTTGCCGGTATCGATTGACGACATGTGGGGCACCCTGCCAAGCCGCAACCCATGGGTCAAACAGTCACAACCCGCGGGTTGCCATCCCAGCCCGGTGCCTTGAGGTTAGCGGCATGCCCACCATGGACTTTGACGCCGCCGTCATCGGCGGCGGTTCCGCTGGATTCGCCGCTGCCCGCTCCCTCGCCGCCGGGGGATGGAAGGTCGCGGTCGTGGACGGTGCCTCCGAGCTGGGCGGGCTTTGCATCCTGCGGGGGTGCATGCCCACCAAGGCGCTGCTCCACGCCGCCGAACTGCGCCAGTCGTTCCGTCATGCCGAGACCTGGGGCATGGTCGCCCGGGAGGTCGATGTCGATGTCGCGCGACTCTTCGACCGCAAGGACGCCTTGATCGCGGAGTTCGCCAGGTACCGCCAAGAACAACTCCAGAACGGCCCCTTCGAACTGATCCGCGGCCGCGCGCATTTCATCGATCCACACACGCTCGAGATCCACGGTCACCGCCCCATCCGGGCCCGGCACTTCGTCCTCGCGACCGGCTCGGTCATCGCCCCGCCGCCCAACGAGGGGCTCCGGCACGCAGGCTACCTCAACAGCGATTCAGCCCTTCAGCTCCAACGGATCCCGGAATCCCTGATCGTCCTCGGCGGGGGTGCCGTGGCCCTGGAGTTCGCCCAGTTCTTCTCCCGGATGGGCTCCCTCGTTTCCATCATCCAGCGCAGCCCGAACCTCCTGAGCGGATTCGACCACGACCTCGCCGACGAACTGGAGACCGCCCTCGATCGCGAAGGCCTCCAGGTCTTCACGGACACCCGCCTGCTCGACGTGCGCCGCCGCGGACACGAGAAGGAGGTGTTGTTCGAGGAGGCCGGCCGGGAAGTCACGCTCGCCGCGGAGGAAGTCTTCCATGGCCTGGGTCGACGTCCCGCCACCGAGCACCTCGGCCTCGACAAGGCCGGCGTGATGGTCGCGGCCCGGGGCCAGATCCAGACCGACGAGTTCCAGCGGACCACCGCGAGCCACATCTACGCCGCAGGCGACTGCTGCGGGCCCCACGAGGTCGTACACATCGCCATCCAGCAGGCCGAACTCGCTGCGCGGAACCTCCTGAACCCGGCCCTGCCCGTCGCGATCGACCACCGGATGCTGACCCAGGTCGTGTTCACCGATCCCGGCGTGGCGGTCACGGGCCTGACGGAACGGGAAGCAGCGGATCGAAAGATCGCGGTCCGGGTCGCCCGCTATCCGTTCAACGATCACGGAAAGTCCATGATCCTCGGTTGCCAGGAAGGCTACGTGAAGCTGATTGCCGCCGCCGGTTCCGGGGAGATCCTCGGTGGAGCCTGCGTCGGCCCGCATGCCGGCGAACTCATCCACGAGGTCACCGTTGCCATCGCGGCGCGCCTCACCGCGGCCCAGTTCGCCGCCATTCCACATTATCATCCCACCCTGGCCGAGATCTGGACCTATCCGGCCGAGGAACTGGCCGTGCCCTGAGCCGCATTCACGACGTTGGATGAAGGACGGTGACTCGCGCAGACCCACAGGGCTGAAGGCCGGGTGCCCTCACCCGGCGGGCTCACTCCACTCCGCGTGAGGTCACGCGGCCTTCAATCTGCGGAGCTGAAGGCCGGGTGCCCTCACCCGGCGGGCTCACTCCACTCCGCGTGAGGTCACGCGGCCTTCAATCTGCGGAGCTGAAGGCCCGGTGCCCTCACCGCATGATTGCGGCGGAGCGTCACCGCATCCGCGGGAAGAACGCCGCCGTGTTGAGCGCCACCTGTTCAGCCAGGGTCGCCACGGAAACGCCGCGGACCTCGGCCGCCTTCAGCGCGATCTCGCGGACGTACGCCGGTTCCGCACGCTTTCCCCGGTAGGGAACCGGTGCCAGATACGGGCAATCCGTCTCGAACAGGATCCGGTCCGCCGGCGCGGCCGCGAGTGTCGTCCGCACTTCCGCGGCGTTCTTGAAGGTGAGGATCCCGGTGAAGCTCACCAGCGAACCGACACCCACGACTTCCTCCATTTCCGCGACGGTTCCGACGAAGCAATGGAAGACACCCCGAACCCGGTCGGCGAACGGACGGAAGATGTCCATCGCGACCCGGTGCGCGGCGCGTTGGTGCACCACGACGTTCAGGCCGACCTCGACAGCGACCTCCAACTGCTGGCGGAAGATCCGCTCCTGCTGGGCCTTCATCCGTTCATCGTCCTCGGGTGTTCCGCCCGCTTCGGCAGACGGCAACCGGTAATGGTCAATGCCGCACTCGCCGATGGCCACCACGCGCGGGTGCCTCGCGACGTCGCGCAACCACGGCCGCACATCGTCCGGAGCCGCCATCACGTAACCGGGATGCCATCCGACGGCGGCAAAGACGCCCGGATGCCGTTCAGCCAATGCGATGGCCCTCTGGCTGCTCTCCACGTCGCAACCGATGGTCACGATCCGGTCGATGCCCGCGGCGCGGGCGCGCTCCAGCACGGCGTCGATGTCACCACCGAACTCTGGAAAATCGAGGTGGGCGTGTGTGTCACAGAAGCTTTCCACCGGAGGAGGATAGGCAGGAACCCGGACATCGGACAGTCTGGGATGGCCAAAACCTGCGTTGACAGACCCGAGGACTTCCAGCGCAATCTGGCCTTAGGGTCGTTCCGGAGGTGCTGCTCGTGGGGGGATCGGTTGGGATCTGGCGTTGTCTGTCGGACCAAACACGGAGCAGGCGTCCGGAAACCCACCCATAAAGACAATGTCCACCCGAATCCTGGTGCTGCTGTTCTGCCTTTGCACGACGGCGAGCCTCTTCCGTGCCCTGGCCCAGGCGCCAACCATCGTCACGCAACCGCCGTTGACGACCACCGTCTCGCCGGGTTCCAGCGTCACCCTCAGTCCCGTGGTCTCGGGAACCTCCCTGACGTACCAATGGCAGTTCAACGGGATCGCCATCCCCGGGAAGACGCAGCAAAACCTGACATTCAATGCCATCACCCTCGGGGACGCCGGCTCCTACAATCTCGTGGTGAGGAACGGCAGCGGTCTTTCGGTGACCAGCCGGTTGGCCATCGTGGATGTCGCGGATTCCGGCGCCTCCATCTCCTTCTCGAACGGGGTCCTCCAGCAGAAGGTCCATGATCTCGATGGCACCACGCCGCTGGCCGGAGACCGGTACCTGGCCCAACTGTACGCGGGTCCAACCGCCGGATCTCTGGTACCGATCGGCGCGGCCGTCCCCTTCAACACCGGTAACATCGCCGGCTACTGGCGGGGTGGCATCCGCAATGTCTCCACGGTGGTGCCGGGAGCTTCCGCGTATGCCGAGGTGCGGGTTTGGGAAACAGGACGCGGGAGAACCTTTGAGGAAGCCCGGAACGCGGGCAGCAAGGTGGGCACCTCTGCCGTGGTCTTCATCCCAACCACCGGAGGCGGCGGATTTCCGCCGGGTCTGCCCGCGGTCCTGACGGGGTTGAGTGCCTTCAACGTGGCCCTCGCCCTTCCTCCCCAGATCGTCACCCAACCCGCGAGCACGACCGTTCCGTTGGGAAGCCCGATCCAACTCACGGTGGAAGCCACGGGAGGCACCCCGCTCCGGTACCAATGGCAGTTCAATGGCGCGAACATCCCCGCCGCGACAAACGCCACCTTCAACCTGTTCTCGGCGGCCCCGAACCACGCCGGTTCCTATCGTGTCACCATTTCGAACAGCTTCGGAACCATCACCAGCAGCTTTGCCATCGTTGTGATCGAGGAATCCGGAGGCAGCATCCAGTTCAGCAATACCGCGGCCCGTGCGGTCGTGACGGCCGAAGACGGTATCACCCTGCTGGCGGGCGACGGCTACCTCGCCCAGCTCTATGCCGGCGCGTCCGCGGCCAACCTCCTCCCCGTCAGCGGGGCGGTCCCCTTCTCCGCCACGGTCCCCGGTTACTGGCGCGGGGGTGTTCGCAACGTTCCGGGAATCGCTCCCGGCGCTGCGGCCTTCGTCCAGGCGCGCGTCTGGCCAACCGCCGCGGGAAACACCTTCGAGGCGGCCGTCCAGCAGGGAGCCGCCGTGGGCCTGTCCGCCGTCCTTCCAGTCACCCTCGGTGGCGCGGGTGTTCCGCCCTCGTTCCCGGCGACCATGAACAACCTCCTGCCGTTCTCCCTCACCCGGCAGATCGCCCCACAGATCACGCAACCCCTCACCCCCATCGCCATCGTCGCAGGCCAACCGCTCGTCCTGACGGTCGGCGCCACCGGACTTCAGCCGTTCACCTATGCGTGGACCTTCGGCGGCAACCCCATCCCCGGCGCCAACGGTCCCACGCTGGACCTTGGTCCTGCGGATCAAGGCGACGCAGGCGATTACGCCGTCGTCGTGCGGAATGGCCACGGCGAGGCCAGCAGCGGCCCGGTGCGCGTCACCGTCATCGTGCCCCCGTCCATCACCACGCTGCCGCAATCGCTCAACGTGGTAGCCGGCGCTCCTGCCCAGTTCAGCGTCGAGGCCACGGGTTCCGCTCCCCTCGCCTTCCAATGGCGCCGGAATGGCCAGAACATCGCCTTCGCCACCA
>Ga0172372_10009355_pt1 | contig 12758 bp, 14 predicted proteins | sample LakKiv5m_2_FD_114544 | JGI IMG/M metagenome (GOLD analysis project Ga0172372, IMG submission 114544) | Freshwater microbial communities from Kabuno Bay, South-Kivu, Congo - kab_092012_9.5m | ecosystem: Environmental > Aquatic > Freshwater > Lake | place: Democratic Republic of the Congo...
GAAGACGACCCGAGCACAGCCGAACGGGCAAGGGCCTGCTGTTGGGCTGGCAGCGGCTGGCAGCGGTGGCGGCAACGTGCCTGCATACCAACGGCATACCCACAAGTGGACCGGACGGACTGGCGCGAGGTGCGGCTCACCGCAGAGGAACTGGCGAAGCTCAACCCATACGCCACCTCAAAAGGGTAGAACAGGAGTCAGGCTGTCAGGGAGTGGATCCGCAGACGGCCTGGCCCTCGCGGGTGAGCGGCTCTGCCGCTGGCGCTATCCCTCCCCGCCCTACAGGGCGAGGTTCCTGGCGCGGTCCTGATGGGTCGCCTGAGATTCGAACTCAGGACCAATCGGTTAAAAGCCGAGTGCTCTACCGCTGAGCTAGCGACCCGGATGCGGCGGTGGGATCGGGGGTGATCCCTGCGACGGGAATGCCCGTGCACCTGTGTGAAGGTATCACCTGACCAGCCCCGATCGGCAAGGGGCCGGCGGACCGGATCGAGACGAGCGTTCAGGCGCGCCGGTGGGAGGTCGGTGAGCGGCAGGCAGCGGCCCCCAGCGGGCCTGGAGCGAGCTTGCGGGCGATTTTGGTGTCAGGCCGCAGCGGGGCTGAGCAGGCAGGCGCAGCGGTGGCGGTGGCCGCCAGCTCGGCAGCTCGGCAGCTCGGCGGCTTGGCGGCTCAGCAGCTCGGCAGGCGGCGCCGCTGGCGGTCGCCCGGGAGCATGGGGGAGGGCGGGCTCAAGGTTGGGATCTCAGCTGGCGATGGCGGCTGAACGGCAGGCCGCCGCAGGCTCAGGCCCGGTCGACCCCTGAATCCTCGAGCCAGGCCAGCCATGCGGCGCAACCCTCAGGCAGCCCTGGCCTTGCAGGCGAGCCGGCTGGGGGCTGGGGGCTGGGGGCTGAGAGCTGGGGCCCAGGGCTGCCTGAAAGTCTTGATTTCACGTTGCCAAGGCCAGCCCTGACGCGTGCGGCTGCAAGCCAGGCCCTGTCCCGATCGGCTTCAGGCATGACATCTGCGGGCCTGAGTGGCCTTGCGTCTGGACTTTCAGGCAACCCTGGGCTGGGGCCGGAGAATGGCTGCCGTTACCCGCTGCCGATGACTCCTGCCCCCTGGCCCGATCCCCGCATCGATCCCGATGCCTGGGTGGCGGCAAGCGCTGTGGTGATCGGCGATGTGCAGCTGGCGGCCGGTGCCAGCCTCTGGCCGACAGCCGTGGCCCGGGGTGATGTCTGCGCGATTGTGATCGGCGAGGCGAGCAACGTGCAGGATGGGGCGGTGCTGCATGGCGATCCGGGTCTGCCGGTGCGGATCGGCCGCGAGGTGACCATCGGACATCGCGCCGTGATCCACGGCGCCACGCTTGAAGATGGTTGCCTGATCGGGATCGGAGCTGTGGTGCTCAATGGCGTCACCGTCGGTGCAGGCGCCCTGGTGGCTGCCGGCTCGGTGGTGACGAAGGATGTACCGGCCGGAACCCTGGTGATCGGGGCACCGGCCCAGGTGAAGCGGGAGCTGACGGCGGCAGCGATCGCCGCCCAGCGCGAGCACGCCCGTCGCTACCGGCTGCTGGCGATGGCGCATGCCGGCCGTGGCGACGACCTGGGCTTCTGAGACCTGCCGCAGGGGCCGTGGAGCTCCGGTGGGCAGGAGCCTCTGCCTGTGCGCACCCGGCGGCGGCAGATGGGGCGGCGCCCAGGGCCGCTTCAAAGGGCCGGTTGCGTTGCGCCAGTCGTGCGCGACACGGGCAGCGTGCATGGGCTTGAGCCCCCCAGGCGTTGTAAGCAGCGGCTTGCCCCCTGCGCTTCGCTGCGGCCGCAGCCCTCGCGCCGAGTTCGAATCAGTCCTGGAGGCCCGGTGGGCAGGGGCCTCTGCCTGGGCGCATCCGGCGGCGGCGGAGGGAGTGGCGGAGGGCGTGGCGGATGGGGCGGCGCCCGCGGGCCGGGTTGCCGGCTCGGCAGAACCACCCCGGCCCTGAAGCTCCAGGCCGCAGACGGGCTGCAGCCCGTCTGCGGCCCCTCTGCAGCCCGAGCTGGAATTGCATCGAAATGGCAAGGTCGTCGCTGCCGGCAGCGGTTGCAGGTGCCCGCTCCTTAAGATCGGCCGAACCTTGCTTGCTTGCCGCCATGGATCTCCGGGTCGTGCTCGTCGCTGCGCCGATCGTCCTGGCGGCCTCGTGGGCGGTGTTCCACATCGGTCGTGCCGCCGTCGGTCAGCTGCAGCTGATGCTCAAGCGCGCCCGGGCCTGAGCAGCCTGGATCTCCGCCCGCTTCGCTGCGGCCACTTGAGCACCGAGATCCTGGTCATCGGTGCCGGCCTGGCCGGTACGGAAGCCGCCTGGCAGATCGCGGCCGCGGGAGTGCCTGTGCGGCTGGTGGAGATGCGCCCGCTGGTGCGCTCGCCCGCCCACCACAGCGGCGACTTCGCCGAACTCGTCTGCAGCAACAGCTTCGGGGCGCTGAGCAGCGACCGGGCGGCGGGCCTGTTGCAGGAGGAGCTGCGTCAACTGGGTTCGCTGGTGATCACCACGGCCGATGCCCATGCCGTTCCTGCCGGCGGCGCCCTGGCGGTGGATCGGGGGCGTTACAGCGCGGCGCTCACGGCTCGGCTGGAGCTGCATCCGCTGATCACGGTCGAGCGGCGCGAATGGGTGTCGTTGCCGCCGCAGGGGCAGCTGGCGGTACTGGCCACCGGACCGCTCACCGCTGCCGCCCTGGCGGCCGAGCTGCGCGAATTCACCGGCCTGGAGGCCTGCCATTTCTTTGATGCCGCCAGCCCGATCGTGGAGGGCGAAAGCATTGATCTGACCGTTGCCTTCCGTGCCTCACGCTATGACAAAGGCGATGCGGATTATATCAACTGCCCGATGGATCGGGACCAGTATCTTACCTTCCGGCAGGAGCTGCTGCAGGCTGAGCGTGCGGAGCTGAAGGATTTTGAGCAGGAGAGCGCCGCATTCTTTGAAGGCTGTCTGCCGATCGAAGAGCTGGCCCGCCGCGGTGAGGACACCATGCGCTATGGGCCACTCAAGCCGATCGGGCTCTGGGATCAGCGCTGGGGTGATGTGAATGATCGGGAGCTGCGCCGCGCCCGACGGGCCTATGCGGTGGTGCAGTTGCGCCAGGAGGATCGCGATGGCCGCCTCTGGAACCTGGTGGGGTTTCAGACCAATCTGAAGTGGGGTGAGCAGAGGCGTGTGCTGCGGCTGATCCCGGGGCTGGAGAATGCTGAGTTCGTGCGATTCGGCGTGATGCATCGCAATACGTTTCTGGAATCACCGCGATTGCTGGAGCCCACGCTGCAGTTCCGCCGCCGCCCGACGTTGCTGGCGGCGGGGCAGATCACCGGCACTGAGGGCTACGCGGCGGCGGTGGCCGGCGGCTGGTTGGCGGGCACCAATGCCGCCCGCCTGGCGCGCGGGCTCGAGCCGATCAGCCTGCCACCCACCACGATGATCGGCGCGCTCAGCCACTTCGTGGCCGAGGCCCCCTGCGGCGGTTCGGGCAAACGCGGCGGCTTCCAGCCGATGCCCCCCAACTTCGGCCTGTTGCCGGAGCTGCCCGAACGGATCAAGGGCAAACGCGAGCGCTACGGTGCCTACCGCGATCGCGCCCTGGCAGAGCTGGCTCCGATCGTTGCCCTGCAGAGATCCTCTGCCGGCTGTGAAGCCCTTCAGCTCACCCCCAGATGAGCCGCCATGCGCTGCAGCAGCGCTTCGATCCGCTCCAGGCGTGCTTCGTAGGCCTCCAGCCGTGTCTCCAATGCGGCGGCCAGAGCCGGCACTGCCGCTGAGGCGGCCTCCGGGGCGGTGGCTGTAGTGGCGGCAGCTGGGGCGGCAGCTGTGGTGGTGGCTGTGGTGGCGGCCGGGCCGGCTGCAGGCAGGGCGGAGCTGCTGGCGCAGGCTGCGCTGCGCAGCAGGGCGATCAGCTCGTCTTTTGTAAGCTTGGAGATGCCATTGATGCGGCGCTGTTTGCACAGATCCTTGAGATCTTTAAGCGATAACCTATCGAGACCGTCATCGAGCTGGGCGATGGCAGTTGCATCCATGCGGCCAGGGAAGCCTGGCTGCGCCTGGGGGGATCCAGCCGGGATCGCTGCATCCAGCTCACGCAGCAGACGGGCATCAGACTGGGCCAGCTCGCGCAGATTGGTGCGCAGTAGATCAGTGATCTCGCCCATCACCAGCCTCCAGAAGCATGTTCAGATTGTCGCGACGATGCAGCAGATGCTGAAACCGTTGCTTGCCAAGACGCCAGCGGTGCAGGAAGTGCAGCACACCCTTGATCAGCAGGGGCATCGAGGCTCCGCCAGCCATCAGGCCTGCGGATCCATAGCCTGAGCCGCCGCCTGCCGGCCGCCGCCCGCCGAGCTGCTGGGCCGCGAAGCTGTTGCTGAGCCCATCGCCGGCAGCCTCCAGATGCTCCCTCACTTCCGTGATCGCTGCGAGCAAGGCATAGGCCTCCCGCTTGAGACTGGCCTCGCGTGCGATCCGTTCACGCAGCTGCTGGGCCTGCTGCCTCAGCTCCTGATCCTGCTGGCCAAGCAGTTGATCCTGCTGGGCAAGTTGCTCACTCTGCTGGAATTGATTGAGGCTCAGTTCGCGGATCTGTTCACCCTGACGCTGGGAATGCCCCCGATGGTAGCCGCGGCTGAGTTGCACACTCTTGTAGTTGTTGCGCAGCCGCAGATACAGCCTCTCCAGCTCGTCGCGGTTCAGCTGACTGGGGTCAACCGGGAATGCGGATGTCGAGGGTGGATCCGGATCGGGCATCGGCAGGCGCTGGCAGTGGCGTTTGATGATGGACCCACCGAGGCGCCTGCGTGGGCGTCGACACCGCCGGGCACGGTGACAATGGGGAAGGCGACCCGCGTCAATGGCGTTGGCGGCTGAGGCGCTGCATGACGAGGCCCGAACTGGAGTTGCGTCCTGCCGGCAGCATTGGCCTTTCAGGTGCGCAACTACTAGATGGCCAAGCGAGCCCGAGGCCTGAGCCAGGAAGCGGCCGCAGCCGCAGCTGGGATCTCGGCGCGTACGGCTCAGCGGCTCAGCAGAAAACCGAGTTGCACGACACAGTACAGCAATAAAATTAGCCCATTTAGGACCGGATAGAAGAGAATTAGCGCCGCCGATTAAGCAACCAAAATTAAGAGTAAGGTCCAAACCAGCTTCTTAAAAAAGAGACCAAAGCATCCCAGGCAACCCGGATCCGGGGCGGCCAGAATAAGTTTCGCGGCGGGGAGGATTCTGGCTTGTTGGGATAGTCTGGAGATAAGCCCTGCCGCTTAGATGATGCTGGCTGCCTGGGAGATCTATGAACAAAATAAGTGGGTTTATAAATGTTTCCAGAGCCCTCAAAATCTTGAACCCATCTTGATGCCTGAGAAAAGCCAAGACTGGCGGCGGTGTTCCAGTCAGCCAGAGCAGCATGCATGCTACCCTGGCGCTGATAAGATTGGCCTCTTAGGACATGAGCAAATGCGTCTTTGGGATCATGGCTGATTGCATTGGAAAAGTAGGCTATAGCAAGTCCATGATTACCAATCGCTTGATGCGCTTGGCCACGAAGTCGGTAAAGCTCAGCACTTGGTGCTGCTATGACAGCAGCCCGATCGAGAGTATCAATAGCTCTCATATATTGCTTAGCAGCTAGCAGTCTCCTCCCTTCGGCAAGCAACTGGCTGGCGCTCGTCGGCGGCTTCTCCTGTGCGGTAGTGGTTGCTTGCCGGTAGCCAGCTGATGGTGGCTGGTTGGGAGATGGTTCGGAGGTTACAGCCTTGGGATTGGCTGACTCAGGATTCGGGGATAAGTTGGGGTTATCTGAGCCTGGAAGGTTCAGGGCACCGGCCAGAAAAGCTCCCAGCCGCTCCAATGTTTCGCGATTGCACCAGGTGCTCAGTTCGCTGAGCAGCGCATCGCGCCGGGCGATACGTACTGCGCCGCTGGTCTCCAGCAGCAACTCCTCAAAGTTCGGTGACTCAACCAGATGCCGCAGCGGGGCCAGAAGTGTTCGCTGCTCCCCGAGCAGATCCAGCAGCAGGGCGTGTCGCGCCCTGGCGCCCTGATCGGCCATCTGCCGCAGCGCCTGGCCAAACGAGCAACCGAGCTCGTAGGCATGGTGATGAGCTGGATCGGCCTTCGGGTTCATGGCTACCCTTCAATACAACCCCGGCTGCTTCACCTTCAGCGCCGCCGAGTTCTCGAGCACGATCCTGGCCGTCTGCTCGTCGATACCGCCTGGGGCATTGACCTGCACCTCCAGGGTCATCTCGATCCGGGCACCGGGCAGGGCCTGCAGGTGACTCATCACCTCCTCCACGAAGGTGCTCATCTGCAGACTGGCCCGGGTGGGATCAAGTTGCAGCGAGGCCACGTAGCGGCTGGGCAACTGGGGCGACGGCGGTAGCGGGGGTGGAGGCGGCGGTGGATTGAGGCCGGTTCCGGGCTTGCCTGGGCCATGGGCTGTGTTGGCGTTTGTGGAGCTGATGCCCGTTCCGGCAGCGGTACCAAGGCCAGGGCCGCCGGCATCGCTGCCGCCGCCGGCCGTGCCAGCAGAGCAGGAATCAACGCTGCTGACATGATCTGCATTGATCTGTACGTGAGCCACCTCATCTTTGACGATCAGGCTGTTGAGGCTGGGGGGCTGGGTGCTGGAGCTGGACTGATGCCTGAGGCCCGAGTAGCGACCAGGGCTGCCTTCGCTGCTCCCAGCCTCGAAGCGATCGGCCAGATGGAAGCTGCTCTCGCCGCTCAGGGCCGCCTGGGGGTTGACCAGGGCATTGAGGATCACCTGATCGGAGCTGATCCGGGGCAGAAACAAGTATTTGCGGCACCAGTCCACCAGCTCGCGCACCTCCACGTGGGGGCGCTCGCGCCAGAGGAAGGCGTTGAGCTTGTCGCGGATGGTGCGGGCGCCCAGCTGTTCCGCGAGGAGATCTTCCTGGCAGCACTTCTCGGCGGCTCGCTCCGCCAGGGAGCCCTTGCCGCCACTGAGCCGCCGCTCATCCCATGACGCCCCATTGGGGCCGGGCTCACTCTGGTAAGGCACAAGTAAGTGACACCAGGTTTCCGGGATGCGGACAGCAACTGCTGTGGTGGCCTCCTGGATCTTGGCGGCTGCCTGGTTCTCCTGGTTGACGGTGAGGTTGAGCAACAGCTTCTCATCGATCACCTTCTGCCAGGCCCGTTGTTCAGCGATCGCCTGGAACAGGTTGTCGAGATTGTCCTGATCCGGGGCCAGGAACACCAAGGTGTTGGCGTACTGCCGTGGGCTGTTCCCCTTGCTCTGTAAGCACTGAGCCGCCCACTCCAGCGCTGGGGATGGCGGAGCTGGCTGAGGGCTGTCCTTGCGGCGGATCTTGTGGCTGTACTGGGCCGCCAGCAGCACCAGCCGCGTCGACGGTTCATCCGGGATGCCACTGCTGTCGAGCTGGGCGCTGTGCACCCCTGCGAAAGCACCGCGCTCTTTGCTGCCGGCCTGCTGCACCAGGAGGCGATTGGCTTCCACCAGCAGCTCCTCGCTCTGACGCAGGTAGCTCTCGCGGTAGTCCTCGGCGGTGCGGTTGAGGTTGGGGCTGGTGTCGATCCAGTAGCGGTCGCCGTCCTGCTGGATGTAACGGCCGCGGTCGCCCAGGCGCCGCAGCGCATCTCCGAACACAGCGATCGGTTCGCCGGGCATCACGCAGGCGAGTTTCACGCGCTGGTCGTTGATGCCCTTGCGTTCGCGGTTGGCACCGGGGGCGGTGCCCATGTAGAGGCTGCGGGCCACACGCTTGCAGGCGCTGACGCGGCCGAAGTTGGGGTTCTCCCGGTCCAGCTGGGTGGGCACCGACTGGGCGCCATCGACGTCGGTGGCGATGATCGGCTCCCACTGGTTGTCGAGGAAGCGCACCAGCTCGTTGCGCACATCGTTGTCGTCGATCGGCATCGAGCTGGGCATGATCAGCAGATCGCGGCTGTTGCCGTTCCACAAACCCTCGATCGTGAGGGCGAGCAGCCGCAGCACGCCACGGGTGCGCTGGAAGCGATCGAGGGTGCTCCACTCCTCGTAGAGGCGGTTGAACAGCTCCGGGTGGATCGGGTAGGCGGAGGTGAGCAGATCCCGGTAGCCGCTCTCGCGCACTTCAGAGGGGAAGTCGGCCCTGTTGGCGGTGTATTGATCCACAAAGGCCCGCACCACCGCATCACGATTGGCACCACCAGCACGGGTGGTGATCGGCTCAAACAGACGCCGTCGCACGATCTCGAAGCTCTCGGTGCCGCTGGCCGGCCGCCACTGGTAGGCGAGGCGGGTGACGACATTCTTGAGGCCATCGCAGGCGGTTTCGCCATCGCTGCCGCCGATCTCATTGCGGCTCTGGGGCACGGAGATCAGCAGCAGAGCATTGGACACCTGCTTGGTGGCCTCGGTGAGCTGCTGCGCGAAGGAGAGCTGGGCATCGAAGCTGCCGGCCGGCAGGCTCTCGCGCGGGCTGACGAGATTGCGGGCATAGGCCACCCACTCATCCAGCAGGATCAGGCACGGGCCATGAGCTTCGAAGAGGGCGGCCAGGGCGCGGGCGCCGGGGGGCACCTGGCTGCGATCGCTCGCGGCGATCTGGCCATAGGCCTGGGGGCCACCCAGCTGCCAGGCCAGTTCACCCCAGAGGGTATGCACCTCGGTGCCGTCGGGTTTGCGGTCGATCTTGGAGGGGTTGAAGGCGGTGCCCACCAGCACGGCGCGGGAGACGCGGGGGACGCTGTGGAGATCGAGTTCGCTGCAGAGCTGATCCAGCCCGGGCAGATCGGCGAGCGGGATGGGCTTGCCGGAGGAATCCGTCGAGCCGAGGTGGTAGGCGCTCAGCAACGAGTGGGTCTTGCCGCCACCGAAGTTGGTCTGCAGCTCGATCACCGGCTCACCGCCGAGGCCGTTGAAGCGCTGCAGGGCGATGCGCAGCAGATCCTTGAGCCCTTCAGTGATGAAGGTACGGCGGAAGAACTCGATCGGATCGGTGTATTCGGGGCTGCCGATGCCGCGGTGCACCAGATCGAGATCGGCGGCGAATTCAGCCTGCTGATAGCGGCCCTGGATCACATCCGGGTGGGGGGTGATCACCTCGCGCCAGGGCATGAGGCCAGGCTGGATCTTATTTTCAACCGTGGCTTGATAACGGGTGCGGTTGCGGGCCCGATCGGCGAACACCTGCTGCTGCAGCTCCTCACGCATGGCGCGGATCGCATCGGCCTGCTCGCTGGCGTTGATGTTGCGGCAGAGGCGCACAGCGGTGTCGAGGTAGCGGTCGACGTCGTCGGACGACAGCGGTTCGGAGTGGGCCCACTTGTTGCGGGCATCCTTGAGCTCGCTCACATAGGCCCGATCCGACTGACTCAGCGGCTTCTTGAAGACGTTCTGCCAGTGCTCCATGAACAGCCCCAGCAGCACCGAGACGTCCTGGAGGTTGTTGGCCTGGGGGGGCAGGCGATCCTGCCAGCTGGGGCCGATGTTGTCGTAGAGCTGGCGGGAGATGTAGGGCAGCAACCCATCGCGCAGCTGATCGAGGGCCTTGCCGAGACGGTCGCGGTTGGAGAGGGCCATGGGCGAAGACGATCAGCTCTGGGCTGGGGGCTGGAAGGGATTGATCAGGCTGAGGCCGGCGATGGCTTCGAAATCCTTGCTGTTGCGGGTGATCAGGGCGAGGTTGTGGTGGCGAGCGGTGGCGGCGATCAAGGCATCAATGGACTTGATGCGAATCGTGGAGCGCAGGGCAATCGCAAGATCCACGATGGCATCATCCACCGCGTGTTCTGTGAACAGTGCGAGCATCGCTTCGGCTTGGCGCCGCTGCTCTGGAGACATGCGTGCACCGAGAACCTCCAGGCGGGTCATCACCGAATAGGAGGCTCCCTCAGCTGTGAGCTGATCGATGAAGGCTTTCCCCTCGGCGGGAAGCTGGCGGTTCAGGTAGTAGATGATCGCATTGCTATCAAGCAGGAACATCGCGGCATTCCTCCCAGGGCTCGCGCCAATCATTGCGGCGGCTTTCTTCGATCATGCGATCGATCTCATCGGCACTCATGGTGCCCCAGGCCCCCCAGGATTCGGCCAGCACCCGCTTGATGTGCTCGGGATCGCGGTTGGGCGTGGCCCAGCGGCTTGCTGCCGGTTCATCCACGGCTTCCAGCGTCACCACCAGACGCCGCTGCCGCAGCTCCGGCGGCAGGGGGATGTGCAAGGTGTCGTCGCTGGCTTCCACAATCAGGCGCTGGCGGGAGGTGGTCATGGCACTGAGGGGGAAGGTAAAGGTGCTGCTGCTGCGAAGGTCTTGAGCTGGAAGCTGCTCGCTGACCAAAGATCCGCCAGGGCTTCTGATCCACTGTCACCCTTGGCGACCACTACGCCATGGATTGCTTCATGGTAGCGCAGGCAGCCAGCATCCGCATGCAAGAGCACAATGCTCCAGCGCCTGCCCGTGGCGGGCATGGTGACGATTGATCGATGCAAGTTCTGCATCAGGGAGCATCCGGATCAGATCAGGACGGCGTGGACAGGGGCGAACTGGGCTGATGAGGCAGCAGAAGCCTGCCGCTCCAGTTCCGGCCAGGCGATCACCAGGCCGTTGTAGGGCAGAGACGCACAGCGGTGTCGAGATTGCGGTCGATGTCCTGGGGGTTGTTGCCCTGGGGAGGCAGGCGATCCTGCCAGCTGGGGCCGATGTTGCCTTCGAGCTGGCGGGAGATGTAGGACAGCAGACCATCGCGCAGCTGATCGAGGGCCTTGCCGAGACGGTCGCGGTTGGAGAGGGCCATGGGGGATCAGATCAGCGAACGGGAGGGATCAGGACTGCTCGTAGGCAGCGAGGAAAGCATCACAGTTGATTTCGGCCTGCCGCGGGATCATCCGCAGCGTCGAACCCTTGAGCAATCGGTGATTCGGCAAGGTGAGTGGCGTACGGCTGCCATCGGGATTGGTGCGGGCCATGGCGATGTGGTTGCCCTCGCGCACCAGCGTGAACCCCAACAACGCCAGAGCTTTGATCACCCTGTCGCGGGGTGCATCCACAGGGAACCTGGGCATCAGGCCGGCACCACGGCTTCGGCGACAAACACCTCTTGCACAGGGTCTGCCTGTTCAAGCACTCCTGGGCCGAAGGTCTCGATGTGAAAGGCGATGGCGGAACGCAGATCGGCGACCGCCTCCTCGTAACTGTCGCCCTGGCCTACCACGATGCCCTCGATACCGAGGGGGTAGGCCAGATAGCCGTCTTGATGACGTTCCACGATCAGCTTCAGTCGTTGCATGGCAGAGGTCATGGCACTTGTGGGGGGAGGGATTGGGATGAACTGGTCAGGTGAACGTGAGCTGCTGGGGTGCACCAGCGGCTTTGGAGGCAGCGGAAGCCTGCCGCTCCAGTTCCGGCCAGGCGATCACCAGGCCGTTGTAAGAGCGAGCTTCCTCTGCCTGTTTGGTCTTCTCGCAGTGGTTGTAGAGGCGGTAAGCCAGGGCCCGGCAGTTGGCGGCGAGGTCGCCATGGCCGGGGAGGTTCTTGAGCTGAAGCAGGAGGGCTGCTGCGCCGCCTTCCCCATCGGCTTCCAGCCGCTTGATCAGGTGCTGCGTGGCCTCCCAGACACAAAGCCGGTCGTCCTGGGATGGATCCCAGCTGTCCTCGAGCTGCTCGCGGCGCAGCAGCTGAGCCTTACCGGCAGCGGCCCGGAGGATGCCCGCCCTGACGACGCCATCGACAGAGATGTTGCGGGCCACGGACAGGCCTTCGGCATCGCCATAGGGCCGTTCGCTGTAGCCGAAGCTCTCGAAGAAGGTGAGCGCGAAGCGCGTATCGGCATCGAAGGCGCCTTCATCCTGGGAGAGGTGCTCATCGAGGGCGGCATTGATCTCGATCAGCGCCTCGCGCACGCTCATGGGTGAGTCGTCGGGGTTGAGCACCGCCTTGGCCTGGCTGAAAATCGCCATACCGGGGCCGATCGCGGCCTGGGCTACATCTACCGGGGCGATGTTGGCGTGCTCCAGCTCCTTGATGGCAAGGGGCAACCGCTGCCGCAGTTCGCGGCGGAAGGCATTGCGGGAAAGGATTGCTGCACCGGGATCGCGGCGCTGGCAGACGAGCACGACGCTGGAGGCGAGGGCGTTGTTCCCTACCGCAATCATTCGCCCAGCTCCTTCCGTCCGTACTGGCCAGGTCCCGGAGATTGAGAAACCAGCCCCGATAACAGCCGCCAAGAACGTTTCCCAACCGGTGCTGGATGTTCCTCCCGAACCCTTGGCCTCTGACTGCTTGAAGGCGTAGTAGATAGTTACCGGAAAAGCATAGTGGGCCTGCACCGCTAACTGGTGCATCGCCTTGCTCATACCCTCAAGAAAAAACAGCTCGGCCTTGTCTTTGCCCCCATGGCGATACGGAGTGGCAACCAACTCTTCTGCTTTTGGAACAGCCAGGGTGGCAAATAACTCCGGGAAGACGCTTTTGAGAGATCTTCGCAGCCAGACGTAGAAGAAATCTGACAGGTCCGCGTAGCCGATATTGTCATAATAAGGAGGGTCGGTCGATACAACCCTAAAATGCGATAACGGTTGCGAACAAGCGTCGTACTGAAAAACGCAGTCGCCAGTGGCGCGCATGCAGAAGGGCAACGCTTCAATCGCCATAGCACCTTTTTCAGAGGCTGTATGTAAAGAGATTTGAAGATATGCAAAATTGTGCGATGGTGGGGTGATGCGATGATGCGTCGTTGCTATTTGTCCAGAAACCTTGGTATAGGCAGCTACCGGTCACCCGC
>Ga0172372_10009356_pt1 | contig 12758 bp, 7 predicted proteins | sample LakKiv5m_2_FD_114544 | JGI IMG/M metagenome (GOLD analysis project Ga0172372, IMG submission 114544) | Freshwater microbial communities from Kabuno Bay, South-Kivu, Congo - kab_092012_9.5m | ecosystem: Environmental > Aquatic > Freshwater > Lake | place: Democratic Republic of the Congo...
ATGACAGTTCAATTATTTGTATGAACTTTAGGGCTCTTTATCTGTTAAATCATCTAGACAAAAAAAATTTACTTTATGGAAGATATGATTCCCAATGAAGGATTACCCAAAGTAGCAGCAGCACAGCCCTGCTGTGTTCAACTTGAAGCCGGTAAGAACTATGCCTGGTGTACCTGTGGGTTGAGTGAGAAACAACCTTTTTGTGACGGCCGACATAAGAAAGTTGAAGGAATGCCGTATCGAAGTCAGGTTTTCACTGTCGAACAAAATACTGAGGGATGGTTGTGTCAGTGCAAAAAGACGAAGAATCCACCCTACTGTGACGGGAGTCACAACCGGTAGTTGAGTTTATAGATTACTAACCGAAGGGGGCTAATTATTTTTTAGCAGAATTAACTACATATATAAATGTGTGCCAATGGCGCACATTTTTTATTAAATTTGAATAGGGCGAATTAAATCCGGTTTTCTCACCTTCCAGACTATACCATCTCAATATTCATGTCTATAATATATTGTATGAAAAAATTAATTTTCTTCATCTCCTGTCTTCTTTTATCTATAGGATGTTTTGCCCAGGAGGATGGTAAAGTAATGATCGGAAGAGTCGACAGTTTTTATTCTACCATACTGAATGAACAACGAAAAGTATGGGTTTACCTGCCGAATGGATTCCATGACAAATCAACCCAGCGTTACCCGGTAGTTTATTTAATGGATGGTACCGCTCATTTTTATTCTGTAGTCGGACTGGTTCAACAGTTTAGTCAGGTCAATGGCAACACACTCTGCCCGGAAATGATAGTGGTGGGAATAGCTAATACAGACAGAACCCGCGATCTTACACCAACCCATATCAAGTCCGACCCCCCTTATGTTGACAGCAATTTTACCCGCACTTCCGGAGGCGGTGAAAAGTTCATTTCTTATATGGAAAAAGAATTGATGCCTCACATAGATTCTACCTATCCAACACAGCCGTTTAAGATGCTGATCGGACATTCATTCGGAGGACTGATGGTCATGCATACATTGGCATATCATGCTGATTTATTTAATGCCTATATCTGTATTGACCCCAGCATGTGGTGGGATAATATGAAGTATTGGGCTCAAACCAAAGAAATACTCAAGAATAAAAAATTCACCAATAGATCTCTATACCTGGGGTATGCTAATACCATGGATGAAGAGGGTATGGATATTGTGAAAGTGAAAAACGACAAATCCCCTATGACCAAACACATTCGAGCCATACTGTCTATGGACTCCTTGCTAATGAGTAAGAAGGACAATGGGTTGTCATACGCCAGCAAGTATTATTTGGATGATAGTCATACAACAGTACCACTCATTACTGAACACGATGCGCTGCGATATATTTTCAGGAACTACCGGTTTAAATTGTACAGCAAGGATTATGTTGATACTACTGTAGATCTGGCAGGGAAATTCGAGCGACATTATCAGCAAGCCTCGCAATTCTTTGGATATCCTGTTTTTCCTGCAGAAAAGCTAATAGACGGCTGGGCGCTTGAATTCATGCAAGTGAAGCAATACAACAAGGCCGAAAAATTTTATGAACTCAATACGAGGTATTATCCCAAAAGTTCGGGATCTCATGCAGCAATGGCTGAATTTTATGTACAGAGGGGAAATAAAATCAAAGCCATTGAGTGCTTAAAAAAATCCCTTCAACTAAATCAGGATCCTGTTATACAGAAAAAACTAGCGGACCTAGTGCAGTAGTGGATTTGGTTTTTTACATGTTTCGATTTATCGGGATGCGCTGATTGATTGCTGGGTAAAGAGTGCAGTTTTCGTGGAGTAACTTTTTTCACTGCCATTCATAAAGTATCACGTATTTTTTTATGGAAAAATACCTTGGTTTTTCACTCTGGCATGATATATGATATTATAACTTTGTTTTATAATTAAATTCTGTCAAATCCTTCGATATGCTACGTTGTTGTCTACTGTTTTTATGTTGCCTTTCACTCGTAATCAATTCTTTTTCCCAACAGGATATAAGGGATGAGCTTCAAAAATACCTGGCAATGCGTCAGCCCGAGAAGGCATATGTTCACAGCAACCAATACCGCTATAGTCCGGGCGAAAGTATCTTTTATAAAGTTTATCTTGTTGCCACCGATAGTTTAAGTAATTATACTAGGAATGTATATGTTGAATGGTATGATCAGGATGGTAAATACCTGCAAAGACAAGTGTTACCAACCGTTATGGGTTTGACAGCTGGTGACTTTAAGATTCCTGAAAAGTATGTAGGTCAGCGAATTTATATGAAACTATTTACTGCTTTCATGCAGCAGCCAACCTCTTTGCCTTTTTTGGTTACTTCTTTTATTATCAATCAAACTGGTCAGGCATTGCTGGCTCCCGATGAGAGTACAGAGGGGTTATCAATTCAGGTGAGGCCGGAAGGTGGCTACTGGGTAAAGGGCATTCCATCTTTGCTCACTATACGTGCAAAAAATGCAGGCAATCTTCCCTTATCCTTGAATTGTCGCATCATTGATGGAAATGGCGTGTTAATCAATCTCGTCTCAACTGCCCCTCATGGATACGCACAAGTTGAAGTTACTCCTGAAAGTTTAGGACCATATTATATTCAGGCAGAGTTACCCAATGGAACATGGGCCCAGCAGCAGCTTCCTGAGGTACAGCCAGACGGCACCGGAATTCGTTTTGACCCGCAGGATTTCTCATTCATTTTACACCGAACTCCGGATGCTCGAATATCTCAGCAAAACATAATCTTATTGCTTTTACATAAGAATGAAGTGATAGTGGAAAGTTCCTTTTCACTCGAAGAAAAAATCAGAATTAAAGGAAGATTCAACAAAGACAGTCTGCCTGCCGGCTTTCATCGCCTGGTATGGTTAGATAGTGACCAAAAGTTATTGGGACAAAGAATAATTTTTTTAGATCGGCCGGCCTCAGATCGACTAGCACTCACTACAGATACTCTTTCATTCGATAAAAAGGGGCAAAATGTATTTACGATACAGTCCCTCGATACTATTTTTTCCAGTCTCTCTGTGTCAATAACAGATGCCGAGTATGATGAAGTCAATCCCGAAAAAAGTATCTATCAGTTATGGGGTAGTGATATTTTTAGTGCATATCCTTTCAATACTAATATGGCAATGCATTGGTTAGAGACCGGACAACAGAGGGCATTTGATCAGTGGCTACAGGCACAAGAAATATGGTATCCCTCCATGACAGATCAAATGAAGGAAAGTATTGCCGCCAATAAACGTGATGGAGAAGCCGGATATATTAATCTGGTTGGCAAAATCGAAAATCTGACAGAAAAACGTACCAAGAAATCCGGGGCTATGAACCTGATTTTGAGCACAGGCGATAATCAAAAAGAATTGATGCAGGCGGAACTGGCAACAGATGGGTCTTTTGGCGCAGATGGCTTATTCTATTATGATAGTGTCAACGTTTATCTTCAGCCCAATGGAATTACCATTACGGATCAAAATAAAATTTCATTACGCAATAATCTGATACCTGCCAATCCGGATAGGAAGCTCTCTGTCCCTCGCTTGCTACCTGTACCTTCTACAGACTCTTTGGCACAACTTCAACAAAAATATGCTGCTGATAAACGTATACTTGATTCAATAGCTGCATCCGGAACTCTTCAGGAGGTAGTCGTTACGACAAGAGTAAAAAAACGTATTGAAGAAATTGACGAGAAGTATACTACAGGCCTATTTACATCCGATGGTATCAAGTTCGATATTGTAAGTGACAAATTTGCCAATATGCAACCCAATGTTTTTTCTTATTTGCAAGGAAGAGTAGCGGGTCTGCAGATCACTAATCAGGGGTTTGGTCCGCCAATCTTGCGTTGGCGCGGAGATAATGTAGCGGTTTTCCTGAACGAGGTGCAATTACAGGATCCAACTGCTTTGAATAATATACCTATGTCTGATGTGGCGTATGTAAAAGTATTTCGTCCGCCCTTTATTGGTGCTTATTTAGGTGGATCAGGTGGTGCTATTGTCGTATATACCCGAAGAGGTGATGAGGGGGGTATGTATGATGTTACAGGGCTCAAGCGCATCCAACTTGAAGGGTATACCCGCCCAACGAACTGGGAGAGTTCACTGCCTGACCCGGAGAAAAAGAAAAAACCGGTACGTGATATTCGAAAAACATTATACTGGAATCCATCTGTTCAGTTAGATAAAGATGTTAGTCAATTCAGTATTCGCTTCACAAATAACGATGTAACGAAACGATTCAGATTGGTAGCTGAAGGGGTAACCAAAGAAGGAAAACTAATCAGATTGGAAAAGTTGATTCCTCAGTAGTAATCTTCCAATACTCGCTGATACTATTTCTTTCATCAACTTTTCGACGGATTAGTTTACTTTAGAGAACTATTGGTTCTTGACTTATGAAAAAGATAGTTCTTCTCATATTTGTTTCTAGTATAATCCAATCTTTGTCTGCCCAATCAAAGCAGTTCCTGAAGGGTCCTTGGGTAAGGGAAGAGAAAGATGTGAAAACATTGGTATTGATAACCGATCAATTGATTAGTGTAGCAGTATATAATGAAAAAGAAAAACAGTTTCTATATACATGGGGTGGAACTTATGTTTTGCATAACAGCCAATTACAAGTACAATATGAATGGTCTTCCAACGATAGCAACCTGGTAAATACTTCATCCGCTATTGACTTTGATATAAAGCGAAACAAACTCAGTCTTGGAGAAACATTATCCGGGCTCGAAAAAGGAGTTACCAATCATTCAGGTGATCTTCAAGGGGCATGGATTATTTCCGGAAATTATATTGATGGGGTCGCAAAAAAACGAGCGAACCCATTTCTGCCCCGCCGCACCATGAAGTTGATTGTTGGGGATTATTTTCAATGGGTGAGCTACAATGTAGTTAGTAAAAAATTTTTTGATGCAGGAGGAGGAAAACAATCACATGGCAATGGACAATACAATGAGGAAATTGAATATTTCACAAAAACTCCGGCGAGTATTGGAAAAAAGATGAACTATACATATTCGATCAGCGGAGATGACTGGCGACATACCGGACAAAAATCAACCGGTGGACAGCTGGATGAATGTTGGACCCGCAGGAGTCGTATAGAGTCGTCATTCAAAAAAGGGATTGATTGATTTTTCCCTTGCAGGATATTTTCTTACTGTTTTTTTCAATGCCCCTGAGCAAATCTCACAGGTCATGCGAATATGTAAATTATTTAAGATGAATTTTGAAGAAAGCAATCATTTTGTTGATCACATCATCTGATTGTGTATTGTCGAAGCTATGAAAGGCAATGTACTCATGGTATTCAACCGGAACTCCCAGATTGCGAAGTTTACCATGGAGCCACTGGCTGTGGTAAACGGGAACAATGGGGTCGAGGTTGCCGTGAAAGATGATGGTGGGTTGTGAATTACTGGTTACATTCCAGAAAGGACTGACAGCTTTATACGCGCTGGTATCCCAGCCTTTACCCACATATTCAGCAAGAAAATCCCCGGTAAAACCTCCGATTAATGGATTGGTGCTATTGTACCAGCTCCAGTCATTCATGACTGACGGACCGAAAATATTTCCGACACATTTTATCTTGGTATTGTACTTGTAAGCATAGATCATGGCGAGTTGTCCGCCAGCACTGGCTCCCGTTATCATCATCCTGGATGAAATTTTGAACTTATTCAGTTGTGCCAATACTGTATCTACTGCTTTTTGGATGTCACCCATCATTTCCGTATGATGTATTTTATTGGCAAAACTCGCATACCGGTAGTTGATGTTGACAATTGCCAGATTTTTCCATTTTTGACGGAAGATATTGACATAGCCATCTAAATCTTCTTTTTGTCCGGCCTTCCACGCGCCACCATGTATCATGAGCAGGATGGGAGTAGAAGTGTCTCTGTTGGCGGGAAGATGTATATCATAGACCTGACGGACGTGAGAACCGTAAGGCTGATTCAGTAAACTGGTATCGCGTAAGCTGCTGAGTCCTGTAGAATTATCGGGTGTTCCTGCCTGTTTGGTGCATGAGGAGAGGAAGAAAAAAACTAGTAATGAAAAGCTCCCTATTCGAAACCAGGAAAGATTTTTCATAGAACGATTTTTTTAAAGTTAACCAAACTTGCACAAATACGCTACTGAGTTCCCACAGAATAATGTTAAATCGAATGAGAAAGGAAGGGACCCAGTAGAAATAAGAGCCTTTTTCCCTCCGTGTGTCTGTTTGTCCGCCTTTGGCGGGCGAACGACTTCGCGGCTGGCTGGTACAGTTTGTTGAAAGAACTCTTTAAGCATGGTTGTCTTTAACCTTTTTTCCTCCGGGTGTCTGTTTGTCCGCCTTTGGCGGGCGAACGACTTCGCGGCTGGATGATATCCGATTATTACAACTTCATCCCCACTGTCAGGAAAAAGTTGCTGGGCTCGGCAGACATGATACCCGGACCGGGATATCCACCTGCACGTCGAGTGAAATACTTTTCGTTCAACAAATTGTTGATCCCCGTACGGATAAAAAAAGATGTATTCACATCATAATTGCCGCTCAGGTCTAACAGGTGATAAGCAGGTATTATTCCATTGATACCGGTTGCTACAATAGTATTGGTATTATTGGCATCACTGAATGCAGATGAAACATAGCTGTGTTGTATCGTAGCCTTCCACTTTGCTCTGCTGTAGGTAACGCCACTCCGCAGAATTTGGCGTGGAGCATTTTCTACCTGTTTGTTCTTGAAATCTGTTGTGACCAGGTTGTTTCCTTGTCGGCTGATAATACGAAGGTTATCATACCGGGCGTCTATGAACGCCAATGAAGTAAACAGGGAAAGGTTACCATAGCGTTTGTCGGCTTGCAGGGCTTTCAACAAGCTAAGTTCAACTAATATTTCAGCACCTTTGCTCGAACTATTGCCCACATTGGTGCGCAGGTTGTAAAAGCTTCCATCCAATCGCTGCTGTGCGATCAGGCCTACCCGATTGTTGTATTGCAGCCAAAATCCACTAACGTCAAAGAACAAGAAATCTTTGACACGTCCGCGGTAACCTAGATCTATGTTATATCCACGGGCGTCCTGTAGATTTTGATCAATTTCATCGGTAATGGGATTGGCAGTAAGGTCGCTGAACAGTACCGGACGATAGGCCTGGGAGTAATTGGCATATATTTCAGTATTGCCAATATGGTATTCTGCTCCGATACCCGGTAAAATGAATCGACGGGTTTTGTTTTGGTTGGAAACCTTTTGTTCTACTGCTCCGATCAGGTTCACTCTTCCTTCAGCGGTATTGCGGATGTTCTCAATGCGGAAGCCGGGAATGATCAGGAGTTTTTTGCCAATTCTAAAAACATTTTCCGCAAAGAAGGCCGTGTTAGCGGTAAGAAAATCAAGATCTGTCGGGTAAGGAGCTTCCGTTCTCAAATTAAAATCAAACCCGGTATCTCCCCTTCCATTCTGGAAGCGAAAAGTATTGCCACGATAGATGCGGAATCCGGTCGAAAAGCTATGCGTTGACTTACCAATTGTATAACTGTGAAGAAATCGAGCTTCAATTCCCTGGTTGCGGTATTGATCGATGTCAACTCTCCTGTTAGCGTATTGAAGCGTTGTTGCCTGGATGGTATCACCAATCGTTGGGGGAGCCATGAATCCGATGCTATTCCGATCGCCGCCCATCACGAATGCCTTTACATTAAGTCGGGTTTGTTCACTGAATGTATAATCCAGATTCAGGGCTGCCATATTCCATTTGACATCGAACCAGTTGCGGCGGCGAAGACTTTGATAGGGGTCTTTGTCAAACTGAGCATCTGTTAATCCACCGGGTTGTTGTGCGAGGTAACTAAAATGAGTGATTTCAATTCCTGCTTTGAGTCGATTCGAGATTTGGCGGGTATAACTGGCAAAACCTGTATTAACTGTAAATCCACTGTTTTGACGGAAACCATCTCCCCTGCGGTGGTCCCAAAAGGCATAGTAGTGACTTTTCTTCTGCTTGCCACCGATAGCATTGTAGGAATTGAATAATCCGAAACTTCCGGCTGTTTGTTGCGATTCAAATTGAAAGCTTTTTTTGAGATCACTACCATCTTTTAAAATAAAATTGACAAGTCCGCCAAATTGGGGTCCATATTGAAGACTGGCCGCCCCCCGTATTACTTGTATGCGCTGAACAGAATTCAACTGAGGTGTATAGTATGCTTCCGGATAGCCAAAGGGATCGCTGCTGATATCGTATCCGTTTTGACGGGTATTGAATTCCCAACTGCGGTTTGGACTTAAGCCACGAGCAGCGATGCCGATTTGAATGCCGCTGGGGTCACTTTCCCAAACCTGAATTCCCGGCACTTTTGCCATCACCTGCCGCATGGTATTATTGACCACATTGCCTTGAACATTGTCCATCATGATTAATGCATTCTTCTTACCTGCGTGGATGGTAGTCCCTACGATTTCCGGTAAAAAGTGAATATCAGCTTTCGTGTTACGACCAACAAGGGTTATATCAGGAAGGAAGGTGCTGTGTTGCAAAATGGTATCAGCCGGAATCTGCTTACTCTTTTTTTGGGCGGAAGCTACCAAAGAGGAAATTAGTATAGAAAGCAGGAGGATTGTGCGCATACTAGCTATTTAAGGAATGCGAAATTGCTTTGAATTTGATCCGGGCAATTACGAAAAAGGAAAAACAGGTTGTCGAAAAACGGAAAAATGAGTAAGGTCGTTGTTGATTGTAAAGAGAGAAATTTGAGGGATGAGTACAGTCTGACACAAGAAAATAATAGTATTATAATAAGGGTTTAATGTTCCGTTAACATACAAGGTCAACTTTTGCACAAAACCAAACGCATGTATAAACTGCTTTCTCTGGCTGTATTTATCTTCTTATCAACAGTGCTACCAGCACAAAATGTGCTAACAGTAAAAGTAATTGATGAAGAGAACCTTAATATGCCCGGGGCCAATATTCGCCTTAAGCCGGGTAATCTCCAAGCTATTTCTAACCAATCCGGTGCTGCTGTTTTTCAGGGATTAAGTGCCGGGAAATATACCCTGACCATTGAATATGTGGGTTACCAGACTTCGGAGAAGACAATTGAAGTAAAAACCGGAAACACCAACATAACTGAGCAATTGAAGTCTGGTGTTAATATAATGAAAGAAGTGCTGGTTTTGGGCGACAGACTTAAAGGACAAGCTAAGGCGCTAAGTCAACAAAAGACCAACCTGAATATTACCAATGTAATTTCTGCAGAACAGGTAGGCAGATTCCCCGATGCCAATATTGGTGATGCCATCAGGCGTGTTCCCGGAATAACTATGCAGAATGATCAGGGAGAAGCCCGCAATATCATCATTCGGGGGATGGGTCCGGAATTAAACTCAGTCAATTTAAATGGTGAGCGAATTCCTTCTGCAGAAGGAGACAATAGAAGAATACAAATGGACCTGATTCCGGCAGATGTAATTCAAACCATTGAAGTTAGTAAAACGCTTACTGCAGAGATGGATGCAGATGCAATTGGCGGATCGGTTAACCTGATTACGCGGGCGCCCTCAAATGGACTGAGAATATCCGGAACAATTGCGGGTGGTTCAGCGCCTATAAGAAATGGGTTCAATGGAACAGCGAATTTTATTATTGGCAACAGAACAAAAAATAAAAAAATAGGGTATTTGGTGAATGGCTCATTTAACTCAAATGATTATGGTTCTGATAACATAGAAGCAGTATGGTCAAAAGATGCCAACGGGAAGGTGTATGTTTCAGATCATGATATCAGGAAGTATGATGTAAAGCGGGTACGCAGGGCGCTTTCTGCCACTTTCGATTTTAAATTAGCACCCAATCATACACTTTATTTGATAGGAAGTTACAATTGGAGAGATGATTTGGAAAATCGTTACAGATTGCGTCACCGGTTTAGAGGAGGAGCTACGAATCTTATTTATAATGCCGCCGGTAATATAACCGGCTATAATAATGGCGAAGTGTTGCGTCAGTCAAAAGGTGGTGTTGCGAATGACAGAAGCGAGTCAAGACGATTGGAGGACCAGCGGGTGCGCACCTTGCAATTGAGAGGAGATCATTTATTTGGGAAGTTGAAAATGGATTGGAGTGCACAATACGCCAAGGCATCGGAGTTCCGCCCTAACGAGCGTTATGTATCCATGGGACGCCGCTCTATCCAGGTCACTCAGGATATCAGCGAACCTGAATTTCCTTTATTGACTTCAACAACGCCCCTAACATCCTATACCCGCTTGAATGAATTGACGGAAGAGAACCAGGTTCAGTATGAAGAGGACTTCAATATGAAACTGGGATTTTCTCAACCCATCACTTCAGGAGGTAAAACTGTTTTGAAATATGGTCTGCGCTTGCGTGATAAAACGAAAGTAAGGGATAATAACTTCTTTCAATATGCACCCATTGGGGCAATGGCGCCATCCTTCGCCAACATAACACTGCTTGGTTTGGGTAATCAGGATCCTCCCCGCGGGTTTTATGGTGGCGGAAAGTATAGGGTTGGTTCATTTGTAGACCCGGTATTTCTTGGCAGGTTTAATTTTAAAGATGCAGCTTCTTTCCGCGAAACCGATGCGCCAGCAGAATATCTTGCCGGAAATTATCGGGCAAAGGAAACCATTACTGCAGGGTATGTACAGGTCAATCACGAATGGAGTGATAAGCTAAAAATGGTAGCAGGGTTAAGGCTTGAAAATACTGCAATCAATTATACCGGTAATATTGTTGAAGATGAAGACACATTTAAGGGAGAAGCAAAATTAAAAAACAGTTATCTTAATTTTCTTCCCAGTGTTAATTTTAGATATGCAGCCACTGATAACATGATTTTGCGGATGGCGCTCACAACCGGTATTGCCAGGCCCAAGTACTATGATTTAGTGCCATATTTTAATATTCTTCCCAGTGACAATGAACTTAGTGCAGGTAATCCGGCACTTCAGCCAATTAAATCTACAAACATTGACTTGATGTTTGAACGGTATTATAAGACTGTCGGTATTTTATCAGGCGGCATTTTTTATAAGCGCTTGAATAACTTCTTCTACACTTATCGGGATGAAAATTATACACGCGAGAAGTTTGCCAGCGATTTTCCGAATATTGTTAACAACCCAATTGTAGCTGGTGATACCTGGCAATTCCTTCAAAGAAGAAATGGCAGTGCTGTTGATGTGTTAGGATTTGAAGTTGCCTATCAACGACAACTTGATTTTCTTCCCGGATTTTGGAAAGGATTCGGCATTTACGCCAATTATACCTATACAAAATCCAGGGCTAAAGGTATTTATGATGGATCTGGCAAATTGATTAGAAGTGATGTTGTACTTCCAGGAACTGCGCCTCATATGTTCAATGGTTCATTGTCTTATGAGAATAAGAAATTGGTACTGCGTGTATCATTGAACTATACTGCGGCTTATGTTGATGACAGCGATGATGCAGGATACAATGAAGATGCATTTTTCGATCGATTTTATGACAAACAGTTGTTCATCGATTTTAATGGCTCCTATGCATTCACAAAACAATTCAGGGTTTTTGTGGAAGCCAACAATCTAAGCAATGAGCCCCTTCGTTATTATCAGGGAAGTCGTGAAAGGACAGCTCAGCTTGAGTACTACGGTCACAGGGTGAACGTAGGTTTTAAATTTGATCTGATAAAATAAACTAAATTCAATACATTACAACTCCCGGGTTTTTGCACGGGAGTTTTTTATTTCTTTTAAAATTTATATGCGACACGGATTTTTATATTGTCAGTTGGTTTGTCTTTTTTTGGCTGTTTCCTGTTATACACCTTCCCAACTTTTGCCATTAGTAGTTACCGACACTGTTGGTGGCGATAGTGATGATCCCGCTATTTGGATCAACACTCAATATCCGGATAGTAGTTTGATTTTGGGAACAGATAAGGATAAGGAAACTGGGGGTGTTTATGTGTTTAGTTTAGCTGGAAAAATTGACTCAACTAAAACGCGTCTGGGATTGAAAAGAGTGAATAATGTTGATATTGCTTATGGGTTTGCAATGGAGAACAGGCTCATCGATATAGCTGTTGCCACTGAAAGAGATAAACAATCGATACGAGTATTTGAGTTGCCATCTATGCAATTGATAGATGGGGGTGGAATTCGCGTATTCTCTGATGATAGTCTTTGTCTTCCTATGGGCATTTCTCTGTATAAGCGACCTTCTGATGGGCAGATTTATGCCATTGTGGGACGAAAGGAAGGACCCTCATCAGGATATTTATACCAGTACCGACTTTTTTCTGAAGATGGAACAGTTAAGAGTCAACTTGTTAGAAAGTTTGGAACATATTCCGGAAAAAAAGAGATTGAATCAATAGCCGTTGATAATGAACTCGGATATGTGTTTTATTCTGACGAACAGGTAGGAATCAGAAAGTACTACGCAGATCCCGATAGCTCTGGTGTTGAATTAGCATTATTTGGCAAAGGGGAGTACCAAGACGATAACGAAGGAATTTCTATTTATTCGACATCGAAAGGGAAGGGCTATATTTTGGTTTCTGATCAGGCTGCCGGGTCTTTTAATGTATATCTACGAGAGGGAAGTAAAGACAACAAGCATCGGCATGATCTCATTAAAAAAATTCAATTTTCAGTAAAAAATTCAGATGGTTCTGATGTAACTTCTGTAGCATTGCCAGGGTTCCCC
>Ga0172372_10009358_pt1 | contig 12756 bp, 8 predicted proteins | sample LakKiv5m_2_FD_114544 | JGI IMG/M metagenome (GOLD analysis project Ga0172372, IMG submission 114544) | Freshwater microbial communities from Kabuno Bay, South-Kivu, Congo - kab_092012_9.5m | ecosystem: Environmental > Aquatic > Freshwater > Lake | place: Democratic Republic of the Congo...
ACCCTTTCCGTTGTCCTCTACTATGCACTGCAATGCGTTCGCCGACTGATTCAAGCTGACTCGAATGGTGGTGCTCTGCCCTCCGGCTTCGACGGCGTTGTTGATCAGATTGGAGATGACGCGTTTGAACTCGGCCGGGTCGACGGCCGCAAAGAGACCGTAGGAGGACGGATCGAGCCTCAGGTCGATGTTGATCCCGATTTTAGTTCGGAATTGCAGCCGTTTTTCGGTCATCAGATCCTCGAGGAGCGCAGGCAGGAGCTGCGGCTCGAGCTTGGAATCCGTACCCGGTGCGAGCGGACTCTCGTTCTTGGGGTTGCGCTTGAGTGCGAGATCGTTCGCGATGTCCTTGATGCGGGTGACTGCGCTCCGGATGATCTGGCGGTATTCTTCCGAAAGTCCCCCCAGATCGCGCATCACCACCTCGAGCGCGGCAAGGGGGCTTCGGATATCATGGGAGACTTGAGAAGCGATCGCGGCCACGGCCTCGGCGCGAGCGAGGTCGGCTTGTTGTTCCATGATTTTTCTGCGGTCGATTTGTGCTTGTTCGATATCCTTGATCATTTCGTCAATGTTTCCAGCAAGCAATGTGAGCTCGTCCGAGTCGCTATTTAAAGACTTTCCTGCATTCCGTGCGGATTGCAGTGATTCGAGCTTCTCTTCTGTGCTGATACTGAGTGCGAGCAAAGGCATGAGAATTCGCCGCGACAGGACTCGCGAAAGGAGCAGGCTGATGGCTAAGGCTCCGAGCATGATGAGGAGATAGGTGGACCTGATTGCGGCCAAAACCGCATTTAGCGGCGTTTTGTCGATTCGGGTCACTAGAACATAATGATAATCTCGGTTTTGCGGGGATCCCGTGAGTCCCTTTGAAGCGCATTCACAGCATTGGTCCATTGTGGGACTGACGCGCTGAATGATTTGAAGAATGCCTTCACTTTCGGTCGCGAAGGGGGTTGCTCCATCAAGGCGCGAAATGAGTTCATTCTGCTTCGACGGCCTGCTCACTCCTTTTCGGTGGATTTCAGCCAGCCTTGATCCGCTCGGTGTGTAAATGCTGATGCTTTCAAGGTTTTCATCCTCGGCAAATGAGTCCGAGAGGATTTTAGACAAGAAGCCGATTTCCATGCCCACGTTGACGACCACGCCGGGTCTCAAAGTCGGCATCAGTGCGTATTTGTAGACGCGATCATCGAGTTGCGTCGGCATCAATGGGGTGCGGTCGAAGTCGTTCCGTCCGTCGAAAAGCTGCTCGTAATCTTTGCAATAGGTGAAAAGGTTGGGGAGTTTTTCCAACGGGTAATTCGTGGAGTGGGTGAAGCGACCGTCACTGCGGATGAGTTCGATGCTGTGTACACCGAATTTAGATTTCAAAAGTGTGAGGTCTCGAGTTGAAAGATTCCGGAGTGCCCCCGTCTGAAGTTTCACACCCTCAAGGGCCCCCTTCATGATCTGCTCGGTGGTGGCTTCGAGCTGTTTCAGGGTATTGGCGATGTTCTTCGAAATTTGGAGGTATTTCGCCTGGTACTCCGAGGATACCGAGGTAGCGACTCTTCGATATACCAAAGTTCCCGTGGTCGCGGAGAGAGCCAATGAGCAGCCAAAAATGGCGGTAAATATCTTGGTTTCAAACTTCATTTCGCCCTACCTCTCACCCCAAGGTAGCGGTGCGTTAGCAAAGGAGATGGAATGTATCAAGTTGGTCCTGCGTACAAATTTGTTTTTTAAGGAGGTTCGTTTGCATTCGATATCTCCCGCCGGATGGATGCGATTCCCCTGATCGCCTTAGGCTCTTTTTTTGCGTAAGGAGGGGGTCATGAATTCAGAATCTTTGACGCAATCCAAAACTTGGGGTTGATCAAACCAGACTTTGCAGTTAGACGTAGGTCCATCTTTTCAAATTAGGCTGGCTGGGTAGCTCAGATGGTTAGAGCGGCGGATTCATAACCCGCAGGTCGGCGGTTCGATCCCGCCCTCAGCCACCAATCAAATCTAAAATCAGAACAATTCAGAGGGCGGGATTCCAAGAGAGCGACGGTGCGTACGCTCCACTGGAGCGGGCGCATTGCGCCGCGCATGGAGAGCGCGGCGAGCGAACGCGGCCGACCCCGGAGACCGCGACGTGAAGTCGCGGTCGCGAGGGGGACGCCCTCAGCCACCCATCAAATCTAAAATCAGAACAATTCAGAGGGCGGGATTCCAAGAGAGCGACGGTGCGTACGCTCCACTGGAGCGGGCGCATTGCGCCGCGCCCGGAGGGCGCGGCGAGCGAACGCGGCCGACCCCGGAGACCGCGACGTGAGGTCGCGGTCGCGAGGGGGACGCCCTCAGCCACCCATCGAGAAGAGCCCAAGAGCCCCATCAAATCTAAAATCAATCAGTGCGACTCAGAGGGGTGAAAAGCGCCATTTGGGCTCTGATTTTGGCCCTATTCATCGGATCGGCCTGTCTGCCCGGACTCAAGACCCCGTTAAAACGCACTGCGGATCCGAGCCCCCCCCTAAGTGGCGCTTTGCTTGCCACTGACTCGCAAGGATTGCCAGGCTCGACGCGTATCACCTCTGGCGCGATCTGAAATGCTTGGGTAAGCCAAGAGCTCGGATGAAAAAAACTCCACGAAAAACGCCTTCCGCGCGCGCTCAATACCCGGTGCCCGGTCCGGTGGGGGGGCGCCTGATTCGCAAGCTTCTTGCTGAGCTCAAGCAGATCCCCGAGCTCTCGCTGGCGCTCCCGATCAGAACCCCGGTGTTCGTCGCTGTTTCAGGTGGCCTTGATTCTACCGCGCTTTTTTTGCTCCTCGCCAAGTACGGCAGGCGAGTGGTGAGTCCCGGGCAGCTCCGGGTCCTGCATATCAACCACGGGTGGCGGGCGGAAGCCTCCGATCAGGATCAGGCTTTTGTAGCAAGTCTTGCGCACGAGTTCCAAATTCCGATCCTCATCCATCGCGCGCAAAAGCCCACGCCCGACTCCCGCGACTCCTGGGAGGATCATGCCCGCCAGATCCGCCAGAAATTTTTTGATGAACAGCTCAAGGCCGATCCTCAGGCTTGGCTTCTAACCGCTCATCAAGCCGACGATCAGGCGGAGACTTTGCTTTGGAGGTTGTTCACGGGGACCACTCAGACTCATGGAGCAGGGATCCTGCGCCAGAATTCCCGAGTGCTTCGCCCCCTGCTTGGGATTCGGCGGAAAGAACTTCAAGCCTTTCTTGAAGAAGAAGCTCGTAACTGGCGGATCGATCAGACTAATGGGGATCCTCGGTTTTTACGGGCGCGCGTGAGGGCTGAGCTTCTACCTGCAATTGAAAAAATTTTCCCCAGGGCAGTGGCGCATCTCCTGGAGCTGGGCCGGCAGGCGCAGACGAGCGTCCTGCAGCCCGGTTCGGATGGCCAAGCGAGTCCGGCAGTCCAAGAAACATTGAACCTTTTTTGGCGGAGCGCTGGACTTTCTCTCCGGCGCCCCCATCTGAAATCTATCTTTATGGAAGTCGAGTCTCAGGCACGGGATCGCTCCCGGTTCGGTCCGGCCCGGAATTGGAGTTTGCCCGGGGGCTGGCTGCTCAGGCTCGAACGTAAAGAAAATGCCGAGCGGTGGATCTTGGAAAGAGCGATCAGCTCTGGCAAGTAGTTGAAAGGCCAAGTTTTTTCAGTTTTTTTTAAAAAGTGTCCGGTTTGACCCGGAAAGAGCCGACATGCTAGCCTGTAAGAGAGCTTCGGTAGGGAATCATCAGGGAAACAGCTTAGGGAGATCCCAATAAAATGAAGTCCAACCCACGAATGAATTTCAAGACGGTGGCGCTTTGGTTGGTTCTGTTCCTGCTCTTCGCAGGACTGTTCCGGGCGCTTGATCAGGGCAATCGCATGCGCAAGGAAGTGCGTTTCAGCGAGTTTGTCCAGATGGTCAAGACCGGCAAGATATCTGAAGTGACCTTCAAGTCCGAGGATCAGATCGTGGCGACCCTGAAAGAGCCGGCACCGGGCGAGAAGAAGCAGATCGAGACGATCGGCGACACTTCCAACGCCAAGATCTATGAGCTGCTCACCGAGAACAATATCTTCCCCAATTACGAACGCAGCGAGCGCACTCCCGTGTGGCAGCAGATGCTGATCTCCTGGTTCCCGATGCTTCTGCTTTTCTTGTTCTTCTTCGTTTTCATGCGCCAGATTCAGGTGGGCGGCGGCAAGGCCATGTCCTTTGGCAAGAGCCGTGCGCGCATGCTGAATGAGTCGGATCACAAAGTGACGTTCAAGGATGTCGCTGGCGCGGAAGAAGCCAAGGAAGAACTCGTCGAGATCGTCGAGTTCCTGAAAGACCCCAAGAAATTCACCCGTCTTGGTGGGCGCATTCCAAAAGGCGTGCTCCTGATGGGTCCTCCCGGGACCGGTAAGACGTTGCTCGCCAAGGCTGTGGCGGGCGAGGCCGATCGCCCGTTCTTCTCGATATCAGGTTCGGATTTCGTCGAGATGTTCGTCGGCGTGGGCGCATCCCGCGTGCGGGATCTTTTTGAACAAGGCAAGAAGCACAAGCCTTGTATCATTTTCATCGACGAGATCGATGCGGTTGGTCGTCACCGCGGCGCGGGTCTGGGGGGCGGACACGACGAGCGTGAACAGACCTTGAACCAGCTCTTGGTCGAGATGGACGGCTTTGAAGGCAATGAGGGAGTGATCCTGATTGCGGCCACCAACCGCCCTGATGTGCTTGATCCGGCGCTTCTGCGTCCGGGCCGTTTTGACCGCCGCGTGGTGGTTTCCGCGCCCGATGTCCGGGGCCGCGAAGAAATTCTCAAAGTCCATACCCGCAAGACGCCACTTGCGACCGGCGTGGATCTCTCCGTGATTGCTCGCGGCACCCCGGGATTCTCGGGTGCCGATCTCGAAAACCTGGTCAATGAAGCAGCCCTCATGGCCGCCCGCATTGGCAAGAAAGTGGTCGAGCTCATGGATTTCGAATCGGCCAAGGACAAGGTCCTCATGGGTGCCGAGCGCCGGAGCATGGTGCTCAGCGATGCCGAGAAGCGCACGACCGCCTATCACGAAGCCGGCCATGCTTTGGTGGGCAAGTTCATGCCGGGGACGGATCCGATTCACAAAGTGACGATCATTCCGCGCGGGATGGCACTCGGAGTGACTCAGACGCTCCCGCGCGAGGACCGCTTGAATCTGTCGCGTGACAAGGCCGAGAACAACATCTCGTTCCTCATGGGCGGGCGGATCGCCGAAGAACTCATTCTGAACCAGAAGACGACCGGTGCGGGCAATGATATCGAGCGCGCCACCGAGATCGCCCGTCGCATGGTCTGCGAGTGGGGCATGAGCGATGTGCTCGGGCCTCTGACTTTCGGCAAAAAAGAGGAGCAGATCTTCCTCGGACGCGAGATCTCGCAGCACCGCGATTACTCGGAGCAGACTGCGCAGATTATCGATCGCGAGATCCGCGATATCGTCGATCGCAACTACCGTCGCGCTCGCGAGATCCTCGAGACCAAGACGCAGATTCTGCATGACTTGGCGCAGGCGCTGCTCGAGTACGAGACGCTCGATGGCGAAGAAGTCGATCGCATTGTTCGCGGCGAGAAGATCGTCCGCGTCAAGAAGGCCGATTCCGAGCCACCCGCTGCCGAAACTCCGGTGGCGGTCGAAGATCCCGTGCTCCCCAAGAATCCATTCCGCGGGGGCGCTCCGGCTCCGGCCTGAGTGCGCTCGCCTAGAACCCAGGAGCCTTGAGACTTGCTCGACTTGATTCGAAACCTGATCGGCAGTCTGAGGGTCATCGATGTCGTTGATATCGGCATCGTCGCATTCATCATCTACCGCGTGCTGCTGCTCATTCGCGGCACGCGGGCGATGCAGATGCTCACGGGGCTCGGGATCCTGGGGGTGGCCTTCTTCCTCTCGAGCGCGCTCGAACTGTTCACCACCAATTGGGTGCTCTCGCATTTTTTCGACTACCTGTTTTTGATCGTGATCGTGCTGTTCCAGGATGACCTGAGGCGCGCGCTCACGCACGTGGGCCGGAATCCCTTTTTCTCGGCCTCCTCGCAGGAGGAAGAGCGCGAGATGGTGGACGAAATCGCGCGTGCCGCCACGCGCCTGGCCAACGAGCGCATCGGCGCGCTGATGGTCGTGGAGCGGGAAACCGGGCTCAAGAACTTCATCGACACGGGCTCTCGAATCGACGCCCGGGTCAAGAGCGAGCTTCTTTATTCCATCTTCGTGCCCTCCTCGCCGATTCACGACGGTGCCGTGATCATCAATCAGGGGCGGGTGGCCGCGGCCGGTTGTTTTCTACCGCTCTCCAAGGATCCCAACATCGACAAGAATTACGGGACCCGGCATCGCGCGGCGCTCGGACTCACCGAGGATACCGATGCGATCGTGGTGCTCGTGTCCGAGGAGGCGGGGCAGGCTCACCTGGTCAAGAACGGAAAGCTCACGACCAATCTGAGCGAGAGCGAACTGCGCGCGAGTCTGAGTGCGCTTCTCGATATCACTCGGCGGCAGGCGGGATTTTCGAGGCGCATGGGAGGCTGGTTCCAGGGCCTTTGGCCGCGAATCGAGTCGGGCTTGCGGCGCGGGCCCGATCAGGATCGCGAGCGGGATCAGGGGTAGCGGATGGCAAAAGCGGGTTTTTTTGAAAAAATCTGGGATTTGAGTCGGGCCAATGCCGGAACCAAGCTTTTCTCGGTCTTCCTGGCGCTCGTGCTCTGGGGAATCGTGCTGGGATCCCGGTCTTTTGAAGCCACCAAGGAGATCCCGCTCGAGATCATCGCGCCTCCCGAGTTGATGGCGGCCAATGAGATTCCCGATCGGATCTCTTTCAAGTTGTCCGGGCCCAAGGCCTTTTTGCGGGTCATCCTGGATCGCCGGGATGAACCGATCCGGGTCAATCTTTCCAATTCCAAGGCGGGGCTCGTCACTTATCGGTTCTTCTCGGACAACATCAGTCTTCCGATCGGGGTCAAGGTCCAGTCCATCACTCCAAACTCCCTGCTCATCAAGCTTGAGCACAAGAAACGCAGGGAAGTGGGCGTGCAGCTCAATCTGCGCGGTGAGCCGCGCGAGGGATATCAATTGATCCGCGCCGAGCTCAGGCCCGAAAAAGTGACGATCGTGGGAGCCGAGAGTCGGGTCGATTCGGTCCATCAGGTGGAGACCTTGCCTCTGGATTTGAATGCGGTGCGCGGGGCGGAAGAGCAAAGCGTTGAGCTCGATTTGCAGCGCCATCAAGTCGTGCTCGACGGCGCGCCTCCGAAGGTTTATTTCCAAATGGAGCCGATCCCCGCCAATTTCAGGATACGGAATGTGGAGATCCGGGTGCTTACCGCCCTCAAGGCGCGCGTGGACGAGAAATCCGTCAGCGTGCACGTCCGGGCGGACGCAGCCCGCCTCAAGAATCTCGACCGATATCAGGTGTACGGCACCGTGGATCTGCGGGGAAAGGCCAGGGGCAAGTACACGGAGCCCGTCAAGGTCGTCCTGCCGGAGGGCATCGTGCCCGTCAAGACGATCCCCGAGCGCGTGACCGTGACCCTGGAGTAATATCATATAAGCCATGACGACGCGGCAGGATCGCGCGCGTGACGGGAGCGTTTTGAAATGGTATCTGTGAACGGAAAAAAGCTTTTTGGAACGGACGGAATCCGCGGAGTCGCCAATGAATGGCCCATGACCGGAGAAGTCGCCATGGCGGTGGGGCGCGCGGTTGCCAGTGTGCTCAGGCAGATGCCGCTTCCTTCCGGTTCGTCGCTTCCGGTCGGGCTCAAGCCGCTCGACTCCAACCGGCCGGTCCGTCGGGCGCGGATTGTCGTGGGCAAGGATACGCGACTCTCGGGTTATATGCTCGAACAGGCGCTGGCGTCCGGGATCTGTTCGATGGGCGCCGATTGCATTCTGATCGGACCGCTCACCACTCCCGGAGTCGCATTTGTCACGCAGAGCATGCGGGCGGATGCCGGTATCATGATCTCGGCCTCGCACAATCCTTACTACGACAACGGCATCAAGATCTTCTCGGCCGACGGATACAAACTCCCCGACGAGCTCGAGAAAGAGATCGAGCGCCTCGTGCTCGAAGGCCAGGAGCTCGCGCGCATGCGCCCCACCGGTGATCTTGTGGGCAAGGCCAAGCGGATCGAGGACGTCCATGGCCGATACCTGGTCTTTTTGAAGTCGCTCTTCCCGCGCACGATGGATCTCATGGGGATGCGCATCGCCTTGGACTGCGCAAACGGCGCGGGCCACAAGGTTGCGCCTCTCGTTTTTGAGGAGCTCGGGGCCGAAGTCATCCGGCGCGGCGTCGAACCCAATGGTCTCAATATCAATGACAAATGCGGGGCGCTCCATCCGGACTCCATCGCCCACACGACGGTCGAATACCGTGCTGATATCGGCATTGCGCTCGATGGCGACGGAGACCGCTGCATTCTGTCGGACGAGAACGGCGAGATCGTCGATGGCGATCAGATCATCGGTCTTTGCGCGCTTCAGATGGCGGCCGAGGGCAAGCTCAAGGGCAACACGGTCGTGACCACGCCCATGTCCAATATCGGACTGGAAATGACGCTCAAAAAGCAGGGAATCGAAATGGTCCGTGCCCAGGTGGGTGATCGTTACGTGGTCGAGCAGATGCGCAGGCACGGCTACAGCCTGGGGGGGGAGCAGTCCGGGCATATCATTTTCCTGGATCAATCCACGACCGGCGACGGGATCGTGGCGGCGCTCCGGGTGCTCGAAGCCATGCGCCGCACGGGCAAGCCCCTGTCTGAACTCAAAAAGCAGATCCTGCTCTACCCTCAAGTGCGCGAGGATGTCCGGATCTCGCGCCGCGAGCCGCTTGAGAATCTCCCGGAGATTGCGCGCATGATCGCTTCGGCCGAGCAGGAGCTTGCCGGCAAAGGACGTATTTTTGTACGATTCTCCGGCACGGAGCCTGTTGCTCGCGTGATGGCCGAAGGCGAAGATCGGGAGCAGATCTCCAAACTCGCCAAGGGAATCGCCCAGGCCATCCAAAAGGCGCTCGCATGAAAAAGTCCGGAACTGCTCGTACAAGCCGTCCAATGGCGTCTTTGCCGGGGAGCTTGCCCGTACTCCCTGAGGCTGCGCGTCTTGGAGTGAATATCGATCATCTGGCCACTCTTCGGCAGCTGCGGGGCACGCCCTATCCGGACTTGGTGGAAGCAGTCCGCGTGATCGAGGGCGCGGGCGCGGATCAGATCACCGTGCACTTGCGCGAGGATCGCAGACACATTCAGGACGAGGATGTCCGAGTGCTGCGCAAGAGGCTCAAAATCCCTTTGAATCTTGAAATGGCGGCGACCCCGGAAATGGCTCGTTTTGCGGCTAAAATCAGGCCCGATTGGGTCTGCATCGTGCCGGAAAAGCGCAACGAAGTGACGACCGAAGGGGGGTTGGATCTCAAGAAAGGCGCCAAGCGTGTCGACGCAGTCGTGCGCGCAGCCCGGAAAGCGCGTATCCGGGTCAGTCTGTTTGTGGAGCCCTCGGAAGAGGCGATGCTCCAGAGTGCGGCACTCGGGGCGCACGCGGTAGAGTTGCACACCGGGCGTTACTGTCTGGCGGCTCAAGGAGCTCTGGGTAAAAGCTCCAAGTCCCAGGAGCGCTTGGAGCTTGTCAGGATCGAGCGGGCCGCACGTCTCGGGCGGAGCTTGGGGCTGCACATTCACGCCGGTCATGGGTTTGACCTGGAGAACGTGCGCCCGGTCGCGGCGCTTGAAGATCAAGGATCCCATCGCCCCCTCATCGAGGAGTTCAATATCGGTCATTTCTTGGTTTGCCGGGCAGCGCTGGTCGGAATGGAACAGGCCGTTCGGGAAATGATCGCTGCGATTCGTGCGCCTTGAAAAAAAAACAGTTCGCCCTGACACTTGAGTCCACTTATGCACACGGACTCGTTCGCTCACACTCACTCTTCGCACGTCTCGCCATCGCAGAACTTCGGGCACCTCAGTCGGAACGATCCCGAGGGGAGGAATCTCAGGATTTGCACGGCCGCTGAAATGCGTGAGCTTGACCGGCTGGCCGAGGTCGAGTTCGGCATCGATGCGATGATCCTGATGGAGAATGCGGGCCGCTCAGCTGCGCAGATCCTGCTTGAGAGGTGGCCCCATGCCGGGCGGCAGACGGAGATTCTGGTCTTTGCCGGCAAGGGCAACAACGCGGGTGACGCTTTTGTGGTGGCGCGCCGGCTCATGGCGCTGGATCGGCGCGTGCGAGTCTTCCACCTCGAGGAGCCCGATCGCTACCGCGGTCCTGTGCTCAAGAATTTCGAGATCCTCCGAAAAATGAAAGCCAAGATGACCTATATCGAGGCCGTGACCGAGCTCGAGGAGTTCTTCGGTCGCTCCCCCGGTCCCTTCACGATCGTGGACGGGATCCTGGGTACGGGGCTCAGGGGGCCGATCGAGGGACTTTTTCACGATGTAGTCGAATGCCTCAATGCGCTCCGGTGTCCCGAAGTAATGGCACTTGATATACCTACCGGAGTCAACGGCGACAGCGGCGCGATTCACAGCGCTTCGATTCAGGCGACACTCACTGTTTCGTTCGGCTTTCCCAAAATGGGGCATTTCCTGCCACCCGGGGCCGGTCGGCGGGGGGAGTTGGTCAATGTGGATATATCACTTCCGGCGCGCTTCCGGCGGGAAGGCGACAAGTTCCTGCTCATGCGCGGGCCGCTCGCGCGTCTCCTGCGTGAACGGGATCGTTACGGTCATAAAAATGCCTTCGGGCACACGCTTCTGATCGGGGGGAGTCCGGGGAGACTCGGCGCGATTGCGATGGCGTCGGGCGCCTGTCACAAGATGGGCACGGGACTCGTGACCGTGGGCACCTGGGAGGATAGTTTCGAGACGCTGCTCATCAAGCTGCCCAATGAGACCATGGCCTTTGCGCTCCGGACCGACGGGAGCAGTTTCGAGGCCTACAAGAAGGCGCTTCCTCTATATTCGAGTGTCGTGATCGGACCGGGACTCGGCCTCAGACCCGATGGCAAGCGGGTGATGGAGGAACTCCTGACCAGCTACCAAGGGCCGGTCGTGATCGATGCGGACGGGCTCAATCTGATATCGGATCACGGCATGCACGAATTGCTGCGGTCGCGGCAGGCGCCGACCGTGCTGACGCCGCACCCGGGTGAGATGGCCCGGCTGCTCGGGGTATCCAAAGAGGAGGTGCGTGAACGTCCGGCGGAGGCATTGAGGGAGGCGGTCAAGCGCACCCACTCGGTGGTGCTGCTCAAGGGCGCGGCGACGCTCGTGGCTTCGACCGAGGAGACGCTCTACCTCAATCATTACCCCAATGACGGCATGGCGACCGCGGGCAGCGGCGACGTACTGGCTGGCATGATCGGAGGTCTGCTCGGTCAGGGGATGGAGGCGTTCGAGGGAACATTGCTCGGTATTTACCTGCATTCGCTGGCCGGTGATTTCGCCGCGCGTGCGCTCGGGCATCGTTCGATGACGGCTCCTGATATCATAGGGAACATCAGTCACGCCTTCACTGAAATTCACAACCCGCTGGACAAGGATCTACCCGTTGAAGTTCGAGCGAGATTGCTCTGAAGTCCGTCTCGCCGAGCTGGCTTGCGAGCTGGCCGCGGTCCTTCGTGCAGGTGATATCATCCTGCTCGAGGGTCCCATGGGGGCGGGCAAAAGCACGTTCGCCCGTGCTTTGTTGGGAGCGCTCGGGGTGGACCGGGGGGGCGAGGGGAGTCCCACGTTCGCGATCGCTCATGAGTACCGGACCCCCGGGCACGGGATCGTCCTTCATGCGGATTTCTACCGGCTCAAAAGCGAGGAAGAGATCGATGAAACAGGCATGAGTGCCGCGATCTGGGAGCGGGAGTTGCTCTGCCTCATCGAGTGGAGTTCATTGTTTTCGGAGTTCGTTCAGCAGCTTCGCAGAACCGCTCCGGGACGGGTCATCGAGATCGAACTGAGTTTTTCCGCTCAAGAGGATCGCCGCAGCGTGATGATATCGGATCCGGTTCAGCCAGGTGCCTGAGTCCTGCCTGCTTCCGTCACATATTGGGACGCCCATGCACCCAGGGATTTACCCGGAGCCTTGTTGGCGGCGCCCTCCTGGGTGAACCAGAACGCAAGTCCCCAGGGGGCTTGCGGCGGACCGAGTCTCACGCAGAGCAGTCCCTCTTTGAGGGTTGCGCCCAGTGCTTCACGCAGCAGTCTGCTCTCGCTTTGGAGCGAAGTGTCCTGAGTGAGCGCGGGAAGGTCCACCAGGCCTGACCGGGTGAGTTGCCCGAAGCTCATGGGGATTTTGGAAGTTTTGAGGCGGATGCCATCCCAGAGCAACGCCGAGTCCGACGGTCCCCAGGCCGAGTGGGAGAGGAAATCGGGTTGCGGCGACGGGGTGCTCGAAACGGTGCGGAGCTCCAGCATCCGGGACCAGAGGTTGAGTTTTTGCCCTTCCTGAAAAAGTTTGGCGAGCGCGAGGCCGCTCTTGAATTGCTCGGGTGATATATCACTCCACTCCTTGAGGGATATCAGGCCTTTTTCACGATCGTTTTTGGCGGTCTTGACGAGTTGACCGCCTTCGCGCGCGGGTGCCGGCTGCTGCACGGAGCGGGTGTTCTGTGCGGCAGGCGCCGGCTGCTGCACGGAGCGGGTGTTCTGTGCGGCAGGCGCCGGCTGCTGCACGGATAAGGTCTGCTGCGGAGCAGGCGCCGGCTGCTGCACGGAGCGGGTGTTCTGTGCGGCAGGCGCCGGAGTGGAGGTTGCGATCG